>Ga0247803_1000060_pt1 | contig 72524 bp, 70 predicted proteins | sample UWRJL014104B1_FD_180928 | JGI IMG/M metagenome (GOLD analysis project Ga0247803, IMG submission 180928) | Plant litter microbial communities from Arlington Agricultural Research Station in Wisconsin, United States - UWRJ-L014-104B-1 | ecosystem: Environmental > Terrestrial > Plant litter >... | reverse complement strand
GAGCCGCCGATCCCCATGCAGGCTCGAGCCGGCCGACACGGCTGATCCGGCTGCTCCGGGTGTCTGCGCGAAGGGGCGTAATCCTCGCAACGAACACGGGCCGGCGTGAACGCATGGACCCATACGCCGTTGAGCAGCATGAACTTCGCCGATCTCGCGCCCTCGCCCTACATCGTCGGCCTGACAGGGGCGGGTCTGCTGATTGCACTCGTGGCCTGGCTCCCGACCGCGCTGAAGCGGATACCCCTCTCCCTGCCCATCATCTGCATCGGACTGGGCGCGGCGATCTTCTCCATCCCCGCGGTGACCCTCAACCCCGTGCCGGTCGACTACCCGGAGATCACCGAACGGTTCACCGAGTTCGTCGTCATCATCGCCCTGATGGGGGCCGGACTGAAGATCGACCGCGTCTTCCACTTCCGCCACTGGGCTGTGACCTGGCGGCTCCTCGCCATCACCATGCCTCTCAGCATCGTGGCGATCGCGCTGCTCGGCCTGTGGGGCGGATTGCCCTGGGTGGCGGCGATCCTTCTGGGCGCAAGCCTGGCCCCGACCGACCCTGTCCTCGCGGCGGACGTCCAGGTCGGCCCGCCGAAGACCGGGCAGGAGGACGAGGTCCGCTTCGGCCTGACGTCCGAGGCCGGACTCAACGACGGATTGGCCTTCCCCTTTGTCCACCTCGCCATCGCCCTGGCCCTGGCGGCCCAGACTGGCGAGCCCTGGCTGGTCGACTGGCTGACCTACAATGTCGCCTGGGAGATCGGCGTCGGCGTGGTCGGCGGTTGGCTGGTGGGCCGGATCTTCGGCTGGTTGACCTTCCGCATCGATTCCAAGAGCAAGCTGGCGCGGACCGGCGACGGACTGATCGCCATCGCCGCAACCTTTATCTCCTACGGCCTGACGGAGATGGTGCACTGCTACGGCTTCCTCGCCGTCTTCGTCACGGCCCTGACGCTGCGCCACGCCCATCGCGATCACGAATTCCAGCGCGAGATGCACGACGTCACCGAGCAGGTGGAGCGGCTGGCCATGATGGTGCTGCTCCTCCTTTTCGGCGGCGCGCTCGTCAGCGGCCTCCTGTCGACCCTGACCTGGATCGACGTCGGCATCGCCGTCGCGGTCTTGTTGGTCGTGCGTCCGTTGGCGGGTCTGATTGGGCTCATCGGCGTGAAGGCGACACGCAGCGAGAAATTGACGCTGGCCTTCTTCGGCATCCGCGGCGTCGGCTCGATCTACTATGTCGCCTACGCGCTTAACCATGCAGCCTTTCCCCAGCAGGACCGGCTCTGGGCCATCGTCGGGCTCATCATCCTGCTGTCGATCCTCCTGCACGGGCTGACGGTGACGCCGATCATGCGCCGCCTCGATCGCAAACAGGGGCGCGATCCTGATGCGCCCGAGAACGACGGCGTGCCGCCGCCGGGCCTGGCGGGACGGGCGGCCCAAGGCGTACGGCCCTGACGCGGATCGAATGATCGACGCCGGCCTTCGCCGCTCCTGCAAGCCTGTTGGCGAGGTGGCCAGCGGCCAGCGGCTAGCCGCTGGCCGTGACCGGGTCCTGAGACAGGGGCCAGGCTTGCGAGCCGTGCGGAGCCAACCCGGCGCTGAAGCGTTGCCGCGCATGATGTCCCTCGCTGCAGCCCGTGTCCGCGCCGATCGCAGTTATCTGCGTGATCTTGGGCGCGCATTCGCTGGAGCCCTGGTGTTCAGCATACCCCTGCTGATGACCATGGAGATGTGGCAGCAGGGCGTGGTCATGGAGCGGTGGCGACTTCTCGCCTACATCCTGATCAGCCTGCCGCTGCTCTATGGCCTCGCCTTTTACGCCGGCTTCTCGAAGCGACGAGGTCTGGTCAATGATCTGCTCGATACCGCGGTCGCTCTGGCCGTCGGCTGCATCACCGCCTCCGTGCTCCTGATCCTGTTTGGAGTCGTGCAGTGGGACGCGCCGCCGCGCGAGGCCGTCGGCATGGTCGCGCTTCAAGCCATTCCCGGCGCCATGGGGGCCCTGCTCGCCCGTCGCCAGCTCAGCGGCTCGGGCAGCGGAGACTCGGATGAGGACCAGGCCTCCTACGTTGGCGAGCTGTTCCTGATGGCGGCCGGCGCCCTGTTTTTCGCCATGAACCTCGCCCCGACCGAGGAGATGATCCTGATCGCCTACAAGGCCACGCCGATTCATGCGCTGAGCCTGATCGCCGTCTCGGTGCTGCTGCTGCATCTGATCGTCTATAACGCCGGCTTCGCGGGTCAGGAGGAGGCTGGCGAACCTCTCAAGGCCTTCTGTCATTATACCCTGCCCGGCTACGCCATCGCGCTCGGCGTGAGCCTGTTCGTGCTCTTCATTTTCGGTCGCACCGATGCTCATGCCTTCACCGGCGTGATCCAGACCGTGATCGTCCTCGGCTTCCCGGCCGCAATCGGCGCCGCCGCCGCACGTCTTCTGGTCTGACCTCATGGCTCCTCGCAAGACAGCCCCCAAGGTCGCCCCGCTACAAACCACTCCCGTGCTTCAGTGGGCCATGGCGATCCTCGGCGGCGTGGTCACGGCCGCCATCATGGGCGTCGTGATCTGGGAAGCGCTCCAGCCGACAGCCCCTCCGGCCCTGAGTGCGCGGATTGTGGCCATCGAGGCCACCACGGCCGGCCATGTCGCGATCATCAAGGTCGTGAATGAGGGGGACGACACCGCATCAGCTGTCGATATCGAAGGCGTCCTCGGCGCCGAACAGGCGAGCGCGACCGTCGACTATGTTCCCGGCCATGGCCATGCCAAGGCCTTCCTGCGGTTCGACACGGACCCTCGCGCGGCGTCCGTCACCGTCAAGGGCTGGTCGGCGCCATAGGGGGGGCGCTTCGGCCGGGCCCTTGCTTAAACTGGCGCAGCCGCAGAGCGCGGCTGAGATCGGCTATCATTGCGCATCAGCACACTCCGGTGGCGAGCGGCAGGGGCTTTCGCGTCTGGTCTAAGGCGTCGGAGGGCGTCGTTTCGGAAGCGCGCTTCCCGCGTGTCGATGTCCACGGCTCGAACCCCGCACGCTTCGGCGTCGATATTCAGGGTGGCTGGGGGTGGCGAGATCAACGACTGACCCGGCGGTCGCCGCGCTCGCGCGGCCCGTGGCTTGAACGTCGTCACATTCACGAGCACTCGCAGCCGGTCTTGAGGTGTCCCCGTCGGCGGCAGGCCGGGCTCCGACGAGGCTCAGGCAGCTGCGGCCCCGTCGAACTCCTTGAAGGCGCGACGGATGTCCTCGGTGTCGCCGCGATCCGCCGCATCGACCGTGACGACGATGCGACCTTCCAAGGGCGCGTCTGTCCTTGCCTCGACGCTGGGTTCCGCCGCCTTGTCGTCTCCGCCGGACGTAGCCTCGCCGGCGGAGTTGACCTCGCCCTCGGGGCCGACATGGATCGCTTCGCGGGCGAGGTCGAACTCCTGCACCAGCCGCTCGACGACGAGCTCGGCCTCTCGGCGGGTGGCGAAGGTCGCCGTCATCTTCGAAGTCATGGGGTCACCGTCATTATGTTGCAGGATCGGTGAACGCCCGCAGTGACCATTTTGCTCCCATCAGGTGGGCGTCCTGTGCGGCTCAGCCGTTTCGGGCGGACCGATATTCAGGCGCGACCCAGGTCACGGCCGGCAGGGCTTCCACGCCCGGTTTGATAGGGCGAACGGGGCGGAGCGCCTGAATTTACGGCTTTCCAGCGAATAACCTCTCCCGCTCCGGAACGATGCGGCGCCGGGTCTGTTGGTGGGCGAGTCAGGATTCCTCATGCCCCTAATCCCCCTCCTCAAGTTGGTCTTCGGCCTGCTGTCTCTCCTCGTTCTGGGAACGGCGGTCTGGCTGCTCTGGACCGGGTGGGACGGCTATCTGATCCCGGCCGGCGATGGCGCCGGTCTGATCTTCGTGCGTGACGCCTGGCGCTTCTGGACCGGTCTGGGCCTGTTGGCCTTTTCGTTCATGGGCCGACCGATCGTCATGCTGCTGCTGGCCCGTAGCGACACCGACCCGTCCGTCGCACGCCGGGAGGACGGCGCCTTCGTCGATGGCGTGGAGGCGAGCCTCTATGTCGAGCGCCGCGGCGCGGGATCGGGTGTTCCGCTGGTTCTGATCCACGGCTGGGGTCTGGACAGCACGATCTGGGACTATGCGTCCCGAGCCCTGGGGATCCGTCACCCGCTGGTGGTTTGGGATCTGCCGGGCCTTGGCCGTTAGACGGTGAAGCCGACTGGCGTCACCCTCCCCGCCTTCGCCGAAGATCTGCGGCGGGTCGTCATGAGCTCAGGCGATGAACGCGTCGTCCTTGTCGGTCACAGCATCGGCGGGATGATGATCCAGACGCTGGTCCGCGACCACCCTGATTTCATTCGTGACCGGGTCGCCGGCGTGGTCTTGATCAACACCACCTATACCAACCCGCTTCGGACGATGATCTTCCCGCGCCTGGTAAAGGCCTTGCAGAAACCGGTGCTCGAGCCCGTTTTCCACCTCATGGCATGGCTTCAGCCGCTGTTCTGGCTGGGCGCCTGGCAGGGCTATCTCAGCGGATCGGCGCACATGGCCAACCGCCTCGGCTTCGGTCGTTATGTCACCCGCAGCCAGCTTGAACACACGACCCTTCTGGCGACCCGCAATCCGCCGGCCGTCCAGGCACTGGGCAATCTGGCCATGTTTCATTGGGACGCGACCGGAGCCCTGCGTGACCTGGGCGTTCCCCTGCTAGCCCTCGGCGGTGCGCTCGACATCGTCACCAAGCCTGACGCCAGCCAGGTCATGGCCGCCGACGCGCCATCAGCCGAGCTCGAGGTCATCGACGGCGTCAATCACATGGGCTTCCTGGAGCGGGCGGACAGCTACCACCTCGCCATCGAAACCTTCGTTGCATCCCTGCCCGCCCAGAACGACATGCGGCCGCCCGGCCTCGAAGTCGCAGCCGCCCTGCGGTGATCCTTCGCAACACCTCAGCCGGCCCGGCGGCTGATCCTCACGATGAAATCGACTGGCCTGCAAATGTCCTCTTCCTCGCCTGACCAGACGACCGCCATGATCATCGGCGAACTCTCGCTCGTCGACGGGCCGATACCGACAGACACCGCCGATGCGCCGCGTAAGGCCCCGGCTGCGGCGGTCGCGGCGCGGCTCATGGATGAACTCGCTGATCATCCGGGCGATGTGATCTTCCTGGCGACGAACGAACGGCGCGCGGACGAGATCGCGTCGGCCCTGGGCGCGCTGGGCTCTGCCGCAGGACCGGACATTCTGGTCCTGCCGCCGTGGGATTGCCTGCCCTATGACAGGGCCGCCCCTTCGCGAGAGAGCATGGGGCGGCGTATGGCGGTGCTCGCAGCGCTGAAAGACCGCACGGTCGAACGCCCACGATGGGTCGTGACCAGTCCCGAGGCCGCCATGCAGCGCACGCCGCCCCGCGATGTGGTTGGCGACGTCTTTCACCTGCGGGTCGGCGATCGTCTCGAACGCGCCGCTCTGGAGGCGTTCGCCCGAAACTGGGGCTATGTGACCGACGACCGTATCGACGAGCCCGGCGAAATCGCCCTGATGGGCGAGGTCATAGACGTCTATCCCCCTGCCGCCTCTGGCCCGTTCCGGATTTCCCTGTCCGAAGACGACGTCATCGTCTCGGTCAAGGCGTTCGACGCGGTCAGCCAGCGCAGCGGCGAGGCGGCCTCTTCGCTGCGGCTGGATCCGGCGAACGAACGGCTGGCGGTCGAGGACGAGGATCAGGACACCCTCGGTTTGGAGCACCGCCTGTCCGAGCGCTACGACAGCCTGTCCAGCCTGTTCGGTTTCCTGCCTTCCGCCACGCTCCGTCATGAGGCCGCCGTGGAGTCTCGTATCGCCCGGATCGACCAACAGACAGCCGAGGCCTACGAGGCCCGACGCGCCTTCGGCGACGCGGACGGTCCGCGTCCATTGCCGCCCGAGAGCGTCTATCTGACGCCGGAAGAGCTGATGGCCAAGCTGTCGACCTCGGAAGCCGTGTCCTTGCAGGGCGTGACGCCGGCGCCGAAGTTTGCCCGGGAGAAGGCGTCGGGCCCCGCGTTGAGGGCCTTTATCGAGCAGCAGCGCGCGGCGGACCGCCGTGTCGTCCTTGTCGGCCTGACCCACGAGCTCCGGGTCGTCACCCGCCTGTTGAAGCGAAGCGGCGTCGAGCCTCCCCAAACCCTCGAGTCCTGGAGCGAGGCCCGCCAGGCATCGCCGGGCGCACTGGTCGCCCTGAAGGCGGACCTGGATCAGGGGTTCGTCGACCACCCGCAGGGGCTCGTCGTGATCACCCCCTCCGACGTCACCGGCGGCCGCATCGCGCGGGCGACCGCGGCCACGACCAATCCCTTCGGCGAGACCGAGCTGAGAGCCGGCGACGTCGTGATCCACGAGGACCACGGTCTGGGCGTTCTGCAGGCGCTGGAGATGATCGAGGCCGATGGCGCGGAGCGCGACGTGCTGCGGCTCGCGTATCACGGCGGGGCCACGGTGCTGGCCCCCGTCGAGTCCTTCTCGCGCATCTGGCGCTATGGCTCCGAGGCCGGCGCGGTGACGCTCGACCGCCTCAACACGGACGGCTGGATCAAGCGACGCGCCGAGGTCAGCGCCCGGATCGACGAGACGGCGGCGATCATGGTCGAGCAAGCCCGGGCTCGGGCCGCCATTTCGACGCCGGCCATCGCTCCGCCGCGCGCGGCTTATGAGAAGTTCGCCGCAGGCTTCGCCTTCCCCGAGTCGGCGGACCAGATGGCGGCGATCGAGGCTGTCGTGTCCGACCTGGCGTCCGGCAAACCCATGAACCGTCTGGTCTGCGGCGACGTTGGATTCGGCAAGACCGAGGTGGCCCTGCGGGCGGCCGCCGCCGTCGCCCTGTCCGGCCGACAGGTCATGATCGTGGCCCCGACGACGGTCCTCGCGCGCCAGCATCACTCCCTCTTCCAACGGCGCTTCGAGGACGCCGGGATCGCCGTCGGACAGCTGTCTCGGATGACCAACGGCACCGAGGCCCGCAAGGTCAAGGCGGGTCTGGCGGACGGCTCGCTACGGGTCGTGGTCGGCACCCAGGCCCTGGCCTCGCAGAGCCTGTCCTGCGCCGATCTGGGTCTGGTGGTGATCGACGAGGAGCACCGGTTCGGGGCCAAGATGAAGGCCGACCTGTCGGCGCGGGCGCCGCATGTGCTCGGCCTGACCGCAACCCCGATCCCCCGCACCCTGCAGGGCGCGATGGTGGGGATCCAGGATGTGAGCGTCATCGCCAGTCCCCCGGCCCGGCGCCGTCCGATCCGCACCTTCCTGACCGATTTCGACGGCGGATCGGTTAGGATCGCCCTGATGCGCGAGGCGTCACGCGGCGGACAGAGCTTTATCGTCGCCCCCCGCATCGAGGATCTAGGCGCGCTGCAACAGCAGCTTTCCAAACTGGTCCCTGAGCTGAAGGTCCTCGTCGCCCACGGCGAACTGTCCCCCGACAAGATGGATACGGTGATGACCGGCTTCGCGGCCGGCGACGGCGATGTCCTGCTGGCGACCAATATCATCGAGAACGGCCTGGACGTACCGCGCGCCAATACCATGGTGGTCTGGCGACCGGAACGGTTCGGACTCGCGCAGCTGCACCAGCTGCGCGGCCGGGTCGGCCGCGGCCGGCGCCAGGGCTATGCCTATCTGCTCAGCGACCCGCAGGCGCCGTTGCCAGAGAACACCCTGTCGCGACTGCAGACGCTGGAGGCTCTAGACCGGCTGGGATCGGGCTTCGCGATCAGCGCACGGGACCTCGACCTCAGGGGCGGGGGCGACCTCGTCGGCGACGAACAGGCCGGCCATATCCGGCTGATCGGCGCCAGCCTGTATCAGAGGGTGCTCGCCCGCGCCCTCAAGATCGCGCGCGGCGAGCCGGCGCCGGATCCGACGCCGCCCAAACTCAATCTGACCTCAGGAGGCTGTCTGCCTGTCGACTACGTCCCGGACCCCACCACCCGCATCAACCTTTATGCGCGTCTCGCCAGACTGACAGCGGTGGAGGACATCGACGCCTTCCACGAAGAGGTTGAGGACCGGTTCGGCCCCCTGCCCGAAGGCGCGTCAATGCTGTTGAGCGCCGCGCGTCTGACGGCTCTGGCCCTCACGGCCGGGGTGACGGAGATCACCTCGGGGCCCAAGGCCACCGCCTTCACTGTCAGCCCGCCCCTTGCGAAGGCCGTTGCCGACACCCTCGCCCTGACGCCCAAGCGGCGATGGTCAAACGACAGACTGATCGTCGAAGCCGATGACGGGATGCCTCACGACCCCGCCTTCGTGGAAGCTGTGCTGACGGAGCTTGCCGCGGCATGAAATCGCCCGTGATCGCCCCGGCCGACCGTCAGCGCCTTCTGACTCAGACACGTCGGCTGAAGATGGCGCGATCCGCCCACGCCTATGTGCGGGGCAGTACGAGGCAGTTCTACGCCTGGCTTGAAAACTCGCCGACGGGGATTCCGGAGGGTCCGCCGGTCTGGATCTGCGGCGACTGCCATCTCGGCAACATGGGCCCGCTCGCGGACGGCAAGGGCCGGGTGCGGATCCAGATCCGGGATCTCGATCAGACCGCCATCGGCAACCCGGCGCATGACATCATCCGGCTGGGCCTGTCTCTGGCGTCGGCAGCGCGCGGTTCGGACCTGCCGGGCGTGACCACGGCTCGGATGCTGGAAGGTCTGATGGCCGGATATCAGGCCGGGCTCGCCGGAGACTTCGACCGGGGCAAGGACCGCTCGAACCGGCCGGAGCTGATCCAGCGTCTTCTGTCCCAATCGCTGCGGCGGCGTTGGTCCCAACTCGCGACCGAACGCCTCGACGCGGACCGGCCCCGCCTGCCGCGTGGCAAGCGGTTCTGGTCGCTGGAGACGGCGGAGCGAGAGGGGCTGACTAACCTGCTGCGCGCAACGAATGTCTCCAACCTGATCTCGGGCGACCACGGTCCGGATAAAGGCGCGATCGGTCTGGTCGACGCCGCCTACTGGATGAAGGGCTGCAGCTCGCTCGGACGGCTGCGATACGCCGTGCTGGTTCGCCTCGGGGACGGCCGCAAGGCCAGGCTCGGTCTGATCGACATCAAGGAGGCGGACGCCGCTGCGGCGCCGCGCTCGACGCTCGTCGCCATGCCCCGTGACAACGGCGTTCGTGTGGTGACGGGCGCGCGGGCTCTGTCGCCGAACCTCGGCGAACGCATGGAGGCAGGGCGGCTTCTAGACCGCGCTGTGGTGATGCGCGAACTGGCGCCCCAGGACCTGAAACTGGAACTAGCACGCACGACCCGATCCGAGGCGGAAACCCTGGCGCGTTACCTGGGCGGAGTGGTCGGCCGGGCGCATGGTCGCCAGATGTCGGCTCCGGTGCGAACGGAGTGGAGCAAGGATCTGGATCAGAAGCGGGGCGGCGCCCTGGATACCCCGTCTTGGCTCTGGCGAAGCGTGGTCGAGCTCATCTCTCTGCACGAAGCCGCCTATCTCGAGCACTGCCGTCTCTATGCACTGGAGGCGAAAAAACCCGATCCCGGCGCGGCGCGCACCGCTTCATGAGCGCTTGGCGTTTCGGTTATGGGTTCACGGCCGGCTTGAATGTTCGACGCATCGCCAACCTGACGGTGTTCGTCTGGATGTGATGTGCGGCGGCGGACACGACGCCACGCGGCGAGAAACCATGCGGCGAGCCTCGAACAAGGGCTGGCGACCGCGCGGGATGGGCTGCGGCGGCGTCTGATCGAACGAAGCGCTGGCGTCTACGACTGAAGCATCCGCCCCCCCCTGTTCGATAGCTGGCGGACAATCGATTTTCGCCGCCCGATTTCGCACTCGACCGTCTCCGTTCGTGACCGCCCCGACAGGATGGTCTAGCGTGCGGACGGTATTCGAGAAAAGGTTCGTGAATGGCGCTGGTCAAGACGACAGCTTTGTCCGGTCAGGGTGCGGGACGCGCGCCCAAGGCCGCTCCCCCCGAGCCCAAGCGGGTCGCCTCACGTCCGCTCGCGGGCGGCGGGCACACCGCTGTCGAACGTGTCGCCGCAGCGACCCAGGAACTCTCAGGTGGCATCGCCGAGGCCGCGAGCGCGGCGGAGGAGCTGCGTCGCGCCCTCGAGCAGATCGCGGGCGGGGCTGACGAAGCCGCGGGCGCCGCGCATGAATCCCTGGCGTCCGTCGCCAGTCTTGGAGAGGCTTTCGGAGAGGCGCGGACCCGGGCCGAAAACGCTCGATCACGCACCGAAGCCCTACAAACGGTGATCACCGAAAGCGTGGTGCAGGTCGAGGGCTCCATCGCTTCCGTGAGGTCGACGGCCGCACGGCAACTGGCCGCGGTCACAGCCATCTCAGCCCTGGAAGAGCATGCCGGAGCCATCGGGGAGATCACCAGGGCGGTGGCCGACATCTCGGACCGCACCAGTCTTCTGGCGCTGAACGCCGCCATCGAAGCGGCGCGCGCCGGTGACAACGGACGCGGCTTCGCCGTGGTCGCGGACGAGGTGCGGGCCCTGGCCGAAACCGCCGAGACGCGTGCTCGAGAGGTCCAGAGCCTGGCCGACAACATCGTTGCCGAGGTTCAGACCATCGCGGCACGGGTCAAGCAAGCCGCTGACGTCGCCGCCGGGAGCGCTGCGTCCGCCGACAAGGTCTCCGCAGACCTCCAGTCCGTGAAGCAGGAGGCTGGAGACCTGTCTCGCTACGCCGAGACGGTTCTGTCCTCCGCCGTTGAGGCCGGCATAGCGCTGCGTGAAGCCCAGAAGGGCGCCGAAAGCGTCGCCTCGGCAGCCGAGGAACAGGCCGCTGCCGCTGGCGAGGCTCAACGCGCGGTCCAGCAGCAGACCGTATCGCTGGAGCAAAGCCAGCAAACATCCGAAGAATTGGCGCGGTTGAGCGACATGCTGCAGGGCGAGACCCACGCGGCCGGGGCGTCCGAGCAGGTCAGCGTGTCCGCTGAGGAGTTGTCGGCGGCTGTTCAACAGCTGTCCGGTGCGGCAACAGAAATCCTCGCCGCGGTCGATCAGATCAGTCGCGGCGCCCAGATCCAGGCCAGCGCGACCCACCAGGCCACCACGGCGATGAGCCAGATCGAAAGGGCGGCTGAGGTCGCCCGGGATGTCGCCGACCGCTCCCTGAGCCGGGCTTCCGAAACCCGGACGCGCGTCGCCAACGGACGCGCCGCCGTCGCCGCCCTGTCTGCCGGGGTCGCCCACGGACTGACGGAAACCACCGAGGTGATCGCCCTGCTGGGGGGCCTTGAAACGCTCGGCCGTCGGATCGACAAGATCGTCGACGGCATCGCCCTGCTGGCCGTCCAGACCACGATGCTGGCCGTGAGCGGATCGGTCGAGGCCGCCCGCGCCGGGGACGCCGGGCGCGGCTTCGCCCTCGTCAGTTCCGACATACGGGGACTGGCCCGTGACGCCGGCGAGAACGCCGACCAGATCAAGGATCGGGTCTGGCTCATTCAGGCCCAGACGCTTGCGTCGCGGCGCGAGTTGGAAGCCACCGTCGCAGGGGGCGGCGCGGACGTCGTGCGCAATCGCATGATCGACGAACGACTGGCGGAGGTGGAGGCCGACCTGTCCAACCTTCGCGACGGCTCGGAAGCGATCCTCGACGGATCCCGCGCGATCCTCGGGACGGTCAGCGAAGTGCTGTCGGGCGTCCGCCAGATCGCCGCCGCCGCCGAGGAAGCTTCGGGCGCCTCTGTCCAGGCCGCCGCCGCCGCCCGCCAACAGGCCCAGAGCTCGGAGGATCTCGCAGTTGCGATCGAGGAGATCGCCTCACTCGCGGACGCCCTGAAAAGCGGCGCTGCATGAGCGTGTCCGCGGTCGAGTCCCGTATCCCGACGGCTGCGGCGTCCATCCCGGTGCTCAGGTTCCGGGTGGATGGCATGACCATGGCGGCGCCTTCTGCGATCGTCAGCGAAGTTGCTCGCGACCTCTCCGTCACACGCGTGCCCCACGCGCCCGCCTGCGTGGACGGGGTGGCCAGCACGCGCGGCGCCGTTCTGCCGGTCATCTCAGCGGCGCGGCTTCTCGGACGTGCGGAAACGCCGGCCAGCGCCGCCACCCGGTTGATCGTGATGGATCTTGAACGCCCCCTCGCCCTCAAGGTCGATGCAGTCATCGGACTGGGCGAGATGGAGACGTCCGGGCATGGCCGGGCCCCGGTCTTCCTCGCCGAAGGTGAAGTGATCCGGGTGGTGGATCTGGACGCCGCGCTTCTGTCGGCCTTCGGAAGCGCAAGGGCCGGCGGCGTGTCCAACCGTCCGCTCGCGTTCTCACCGGTTTCCCCCGAGGCCGAACAGATCGAAGCCACGACCCAGGTCCTGACCTTCACCGTCGCGGGGCAGACCCACGGACTGCCGATCGCTGCCGTGGTCGAGGTGATCAAAACGCCGGAAGGCATTGAGCCCCTGCCGCATGGCGAGCGCGCCGATCTCGGCGTCATACGCTATCGCCGCGGCGTCTTGCCGGTCGTGGACCTCGCCGCCCTGATGGGACTGGTTCCGCAGACGGCATCTGGAAAATTGGTCGTCGTGCGGATCGGCGCCGCCCTGGCGGGGTTAAGGGTAGACAGCCTGCAGGTCGTTTTGCGAATTCCAGACAGCGCCATCGGCCCGGCCCCCGCCCTGCTCAATCGCGGCGGCGGAGAAGCGGCCATCGAGGCGCTTGCGCGCGTCGGGCCAGGTCGGGTGGTCAGCCTGCTGTCGCCTGAACGCCTGTTTCGGCCCGAGGCGCTTGAACAGATCATGGCCGATGGCCGACAGGAGCTTGACACAGTGGCCGTGGACGCGACGCAGGACACGGATACCTTCCTGATCTTCCATCTGGGCGGAGAATCCTACGGCCTGCCCATCACCGACATCGACGAGGTGGTGACCTTGCCCGAAGCCCTCACGCGGGTGCCGAACGCCCCGGCCTTCATCGAGGGTGTGATGGACCTTCGGGGCCGCGTTGTCCCCGTCATCGATCAGGGCAGGCGTTTCGGCGCTGACCCGGTCTTGTCGGCCGCCCGCAAGGTGATCATCACGGCGGCGGGCGCGCTTCAGGCGGGCTTTATCGTCGACGCCGTCGCCGGCATCCGGGCCATCCCGCGTTCAGACCTGGCGCCGGCCTCGGAACTGCTGACTGCCGACCGCGCAATCTTCGACCGGGTGGCCCGCAACCCCGACGGGACGGTGATCCTGATCGCCGAAGCCCGGACCTTGCTGGACCAGGCCGAGGCGGACATTATGGCGGCGCTGTCCGCGGAGCTCGGCTCCCGCGCGTGATCAAGCTGCTGGTCGTTGACGATTCCGCCTTGATGCGTCGTCTTCTCGCGGACGTCTTCGGACAGGACGACGGATTCGACCTCGCCTTCGCCCGGGACGGCCTAGAGGCGCTGGAGCGGCTTGAGACCTTTCGCCCCGACGTCATCACCCTGGACATCAACATGCCGGGCCTGAACGGGCTTGAGACGCTGGATCGCATCATGCTCCATCGCCCCTGCCCCGTCGTCATGCTCTCGGCCCTGACGACCGAAGGCGCCGAAGAGACGCTCGAAGCCCTGACCTTGGGCGCCGTAGACTTTGTCGCCAAGCCGACCGGGCCCGTGTCCCTGAAGATCGACGCCCTCGCCGGTGAGCTGATCGAAACCGTGCGATCGGCGGCCTCCGCGCGGGTTCGACGATCGCACCGTCTGGCCGAGCGGGTTCGAATGAAGACGCAAAGCGTGGCGCGCGCCCCGGACGCCCCGACGCGTCAGGCCCCTGAGCCTTCCGACCGGCCATCCGGCGTCGAACTGCCAGGACTGGTGGTCATCGGGGCTTCGACCGGCGGGCCGCCTGCGCTGGATGCCGTTCTCGGCGCCCTGCCAGAAGATTTTCCATGGCCCGTCGTCGTCGCCCAGCATATGCCCGCCAGCTTCACCGGCTCCCTGGCGCGTCGGCTGGACGGCTTCTGTCGGCTTCATGTGGTCGAGGCGGCGCAGGCGACGCGGCTGGAGCCCGGACTGGTCGTCGTGGCGCGAGGCGACGCCGACATGATCCTGTCGCGCCGGGCGGGCGGCATCGTCGCCCTGCCCGTCCCCCAGGATGAACGCCGGCGCTGGCATCCGAGCGTGGACCGTCTTGTCGAAAGCGCGCGTCAGGTCATGCCCGCCGACCGGCTCGCCGGCGTCCTGCTGACCGGCATGGGAAACGACGGCGCGACGGCCATGACCGCCCTGCAGGCGGACGGCGGCTGGACCGTCGCGGAATCCGAGCAGACCGCCGTCGTCTGGGGCATGCCGGGCGAGTTGGCCAAGGCCGGCGGCGCGACCGTCATCGCCGACCTCGGCGCCATCGGCGCCCATCTCGTCGCAGCGGTCCGTACGCGATGAGCCGGGCCACGCCGGGCATGGCGGATTTCCACCTGACCGCCGAAAGCCTGCAGCGGATTTGCGAGTTCCTCTATCGCCGCACCGGTATGATCTTCGGCGAGAAGAAGCGGTATTACATCGAGCGGCGAGTGGCCGACCGGATGAAGGCGAACAAGACGGACTCCTTCACTGTCTACTTCGGTCTGTTGCGCGCCGATCCGGCCGAAGGGGAGGCGCTGGTGAACGCCTTCACGGTCAACGAGACCTATTTCTACCGCGAAGACCACCAGCTGAAGTGCCTGTCCGACAACCTCCTCCCGGAGCGGATCAAGAGCAAGGCGCCGGGCGACCGGATCCGCATCTGGTCCAACCCCTGCTCCAGTGGCGAGGAGCCCTATTCGATCGCCCTGTGGCTGCTGGAGAACTGGCGGCTGGTTGACGCCTACAATGTCGAGATTGTGGGCTCTGACATCGACAGCCACGCCCTGGCCGCGGCGGCGGCGGGCGAGTACGGCGACCGCGCCCTGTCGCGACTTCCGACCTCGATGCTTGAAAGCTATTTCAAGCCAAAGCAGCACCATCGTCGCCAGATCATCGACGACCTTCGCGAATCGATCAGCCTGTCCTCCGCCAACCTGATCGACCGCGCCGCGATGGCCGAGCATGGCCGCTTTGACGTCATTTTCTGCCGCAACGTCCTGATCTATTTCGACGACACCGCGCGCAGGCTCGCCGCCAGCCATCTGTTCGACGCATTGGTCCCCGGAGGTTTCCTCTGCCTCGGTCATACGGAATCCATGAGCCGTATTTCTGATGCGTTCGAGTTCCGGCGCTTTCCCGATGCAATGGTCTACCAAAGGCCGGTATGATGGACGAGTTGCTCGACCAGTTCCTTATCGAGGGGCCTGAACTGGCGCAGCGCGCGGGTCAGGACCTGGTGGCGCTCGAGCGGGCGCCGGACGACGCCGCCCTGATCGACAGCGTTTTCCGGGCCATTCACACCCTCAAAGGTTCGGTCGGACTGTTTGATCTGGCGCCCATGGGGCGGGTTCTGCATTTGACGGAGGACGTCCTCGATGCGGTTCGCAAGTCGCGGCTCCGGGCGACCGGCGACCTGATCGACGTTCTTCTGTCCGTCGTCGACCGCATCGAAACCTGGCTGGAAGATCTTGGTCGCCAGGGCGAACTGAACGCCGACGCTGGTTTGGAAGCGGAACGTCTCGTGGCGCGGCTTACGGACTTTGCCGGCGGGGCCGACGAGGACCGGGCGACGGCGAAGGCGGCTGCGGATGTCGATTGGGTTCAATCCCTCAGGCTACGTCATCCGGAGGCCCGCGGACGACTGACGGCGGTTCGCTATCGCCCGGACGTGCAAGCCTTCTTCCGGGGCGACGACCCCCTGGCGATCGCCCGAGCGGTCCCCGACCTGCGCGCGCTGGAGGTGTCGGCAGGGCCGGCGGACGGGGCGGCCGACTACGATCCCTTTCTCTGCCGAATGCATTTCGAACTGCTATCCGGGGCGGACGCCGACCGGGTCACGGACGCCTTCCGACTGGTGAAGGATCAGGCGGACATCGTCCAGTCCATCGATCGCGAGACTGTCGAAAGCGCCCCAGCTGCTGCGTCTTCCGAAAAGACTGGCGCAGTCCCGACCAGCCTGCGGGTCGATGGGCGTCAGGTCGACGCCCTCGCCGGTCAGGTGGATCAGCTCGTCATCGCCAAGAACGCCCTATTGGGCCTGGCCGACACGGACGGCGAACGGACTCGGGTCCAGGCCATGATCGACCGGCTGACGACCGATCTGCATCACGGCGTGATGCGCCTTCGGATGACGCCCCTGTCGCCGGTTCTGCGTCGCCTCGAACGACAGGCGCGCCAGCTCGCGACCGAACTTGGGAAATCTGTCGACATCGAGGTCAGGGGCCACGCGGTTGAGGCCGACAAGGGCGTGGTCGATGGCCTTTATGAGCCGCTGCTCCACCTCGTGCGAAACGCGCTCGATCACGGGATCGAGGACGCTGCTCAACGACTTGCCGCCGGCAAGAGCGAACGGGCGGCGCTGTTCGTCCGGGCCCGGGTGGAGGGCGACGAGGTGGAAGTCTCGGTGCGCGACAACGGTCGCGGCATGGATCCGATCCGGCTGCGCGAAGTCGCCAGAGCGCGGGGTCTCGGCGACCGTATCGATCTTGAGGGCCTCAGCGATGAGGCGGCTCTGGAGCTCATCTTTGCGCCCGGCTTCTCGACGGCCTCAAGCGTCAGCGCGGTATCCGGGCGGGGCGTCGGGATGGATGCGGTGCGCGAGGCGATCAAGGGAATGGGCGGTCGCATCACCATCGACAGTCAGCCTGGCTTGGGCTCCGACCTGACGCTGCGCCTCCCGCTGACGGTGGTGATGACCCGGGTGCTCATTGTCGAGGCGCGCGGCGAGCGGTTCGGCCTGCTGCTTTCCGAGGTTCAGGAGACGCTGCGTATCCGTACAGAAGAGATCATCAATGTCAGGCTCGGATCCGCCATCGTGGTGCGGGACACCGTCCTTCCCTATGTCCGCCTGGCCGATCTGCTGTCTCCCGGCGTTCCGACAGCGCCGGATAACGCCCTGACAGTCCTGATCGTCGAGGGCGCGCAGGGCCGCCTCGCCCTGGGCGTCGACGGCGTTCAGGCGCGGCTGGACGTGGTGCTCAAGCCCTTGGCGGGTCTGCTGGGCGCCGTTCGGGGCGCAGCGGGCACCACCTTGCTCGGCGATGGAAAGCTCCTGCTGGTCCTTGACGTAAAGGCGCTCGTCCGATGAGCGTCACCGTGGACTGCGACCGGATCGCCATCGCGGGCATGGCAAGGGTCGAGGACGCCGAGCCTCTGGCGAACGCCCTCCTTGCGTCGCCGGACAGGCTCGTAGATTTGTCGGCCTGTTCCGCTCTTCACGGGGCCGTCCTGCAGGTCCTACTGGTCTTCGGGCCGCAGGTCGTCGGTACTGTCGGGAACCCGTCTCTGGAGCCGTGGTTGACACCGCTTTTATCGCCAAAGTTTCAAGTCATACCCGAGACTTGACGGGACAGACCGTTCAGTGGCGCTTATAGGGGTGCAGCCATCCATCCTGGGACCAAGGGGCGTAACCGCGTATGACTACCCTTCTCATCGTCGACGACAGCAAACTGGCCCGGATTGTTCTGGGCAAGGCGGTCGCGGCCCTGCAGCCGGAATGGACGCGGGTGGAGGCCGGCAACGCGGACGAAGCCTTGGCGCAAATCGCGGATGGCGGAGTGGATCTGGCCATTCTGGACTTTAACATGCCGGGCAGAAACGGGTTGGATCTCGCTGAAGCGCTTCGAGCCGCTCACCCGGCGATGCCGATCGCCTTGGCGACCGCCAACGTCCAGGATGAAATCATCGCGCGAGCCCGCGACGCCGACGTCTCCTTCATCGCCAAGCCGGTGACCGAGGACAGCGTCCGCGGCTTCCTTTCCGGCGCCGCACTCAAACTACGGTCCTCCAGGGCGTGACCCCGACCACGGGATATCTGAACGACCTCGAGCAGGACGCCCTGACCGAACTGGTCAATATCGGCGTCAGCCGCGCGGCCGCCAGCCTGCGCAAGATGATCGGTCACCAGGTTCTGCTGTCCGTGCCGGCGCTCGAGATTGTCAGCCGACAAGTCGCCGCCACCCTGATCCGCGAGCGGGAAGGCGGCGATCTGGTCGCCGTGCGCCAAGATTTTGAGGGCGCCTTCTCTGGCCGCGCCCTTCTGATTTTCCCCGAAGCTAATAGCCTGGCCCTTGTGCGGGCCGTAACCGGCGACGAGCTCGACGAGGCCGGCGTGCTCGAGATGGAAGACGAAGCCCTGTCCGAGACGGGCAATGTCGTCCTCTACGGCTGCCTAGCGACGATGGCGAACATGCTGCAACGGCCGCTGGAGATGTCCCTCCCCGCGGTGGTCCGTGGCGATGGCCAGGTTCTGTTCGAGCTTTCGGATATTGACCCATCGAGCACGACGGGGGTGGTCCTGTTCCTCTACATAAACTTCTCGGTCAGCGGCCGGGACATCCGCGGCTATATCGCCATGCTGATGGACCTGCCCTCGATCGAGGCTCTCAAGGTGCTGATCGCCGAGTTCCTCGAGCGGATCGTCGGCGCCGATGGCTCCTGAATTGTTGATAAGGCCGAACGAGCGGCGGTCCCTTGAGGGCGCCAGCGGCGCCTGGGATTGGGACATTGCCGGCGACCGCCTGCGCGCCGACGCCCGGTTCGCCGAACTGTACGGTCTTGATCGCGACACGGCCCGTGAAGGAATGCCGACCGCGACCTTCTTTTCCGCCATCGACGAAGCTGACCGGATGCGGGTCCGCATCTCCGTCGCCGGGATTCTGCACGGGGCCGAGGTGTTCGCCCGCGAGTATAGGCTGCGCCATCCCGATGGCGGCGTCCGCTGGGTGATGGCCAAGGGCGGCCTGACCCTGGACGAGGCCGGCGCGCCCAAGCGTTTCACCGGCGTCCTCAGCGACATCACCGAGCAGAAGCGGGTTCAGCAACAGCTCCGCATCGCCCAGACCGCCGGCGGCGTGGGCAGTTTCGAATATGTCAGCGGCTTCGGCACGGCGAGCGTGTCGGAGCAGTTCTGTGCTCTGCTCGGCCTGCTTCCGGCTGACGCCCTGCCCGTCCGCACCATCAACGCCGTTGTGGCGCCGGGCGAAGAGCCGATCATCCTGGGCGTCGACACCGCGCCGGAGCAGCAGTCGGCCTATTCCGAATTCCGTATCCGGCGCGCCGATACCGGCGCCGAGCGTTGGCTCGCGCGGCGCGGCGAACTGATCTACGACGGTGGCCCGCTGGGGGTCCGCTTCGTCGGTGTGATCTATGATGTCACGGACGCCAAGCTGGCTGAGGCCCGTCTTCTGGAGCTGGCGGCGAGCCTGGAACAACGGGTCGAGGCCCGGACCCAGGAGCGCGACCGCGTCTGGGCCCTATCTCGCGACCTCCTCGTCGTGGCTGACCGCACCGGACGCCTGCGCGCCACCAATCCTGCCTGGATCCGAATTCTCGGATACGAGGACGGTCATCTCGAAGGCCGGGCCTTTGACGCCTTCATCCATCCGGACGACCGGGCCGGTCTGCGACGCATGATCGAAGGCCTGAAGGAGTTGGGGCCGGTCGAGAGCTTCGAAAGCCGGGTGTGCGACGCCGCCGGCCACTATCACTGGATCGACTGGAGTGGCGCGGGCCAGGACGACGAACTCTTCCTCACTGGCCGCGACGTCAGCCAGCGCAAACAACTCGAGGAGCAGTTGCGACAGAGCCAGAAGATGGAAGCTGTCGGCCAGCTGACCGGCGGCCTCGCTCACGACTTCAACAATATGCTGACAGGGATCATCGGCAGCCTCGACATCATGCGCCGGCGGATCGCGGATGGACGCACTCAGGATCTCGGCCGGTTCATGGATGCGGCCTCGACCTCGGCCGAACGCGCCGCCGGCCTGACCCACCGCCTTCTCGCCTTCTCCCGCCAGCAGTCTCTCGACACGAGGGCCGTCGACGTCAACGAACTGGTCAGGTCGATGGAGGATCTGCTCACACGGACGCTCGGCGAACAGACCCGGCTGCAGGTGCGTCTCGACCCTGCGACATGGCCGGCCTGGAGTGACGCCAACCAGCTGGAAAGTGCGATCCTCAACCTCGCGATCAATGCGCGCGACGCCATGCCGAACGGTGGCGTCCTGATGCTCGAGACTGCGAACGTCAGCATTGGCGTGGACACGGACCTGACCCTACCCGTCGGAGACTATGTTCACATCCGGGTTGAGGACACGGGAGCCGGGATTTCCCCCGACGTCATCGACCGCGTATTCGACCCCTTCTTCACCACCAAGCCGATCGGACAGGGAACCGGTCTGGGCCTGTCGATGATCTATGGGTTCATGCGCCAGGCGGGCGGCGGTGTCTCGATCGCCAGCGACCCTGGATCAGGCACGACCATCGACCTCTATCTGCCGCGCGCCGCCTCTGTTTCGCCTGCCGATACCAATCAGCCGGCCGCGACGCCACGCGGCCAGGGCGAGACCATCCTCGTCGTCGAGGACGACCCTTCGGTCCGTCTGCTGGTTCTCGATGTCCTGATGGAGATTGGCTATGCGCCGTTGGAGGCCTCCGAGGCGGAAAGCGCCCTGGCCCAGTTGCGCGGACGGCATGTCGATCTCCTCGTGACTGATGTGGGGCTGCCCGGTCTGAACGGCCGGCAACTGGCGGACATGGCGCTCAAGGTTCAGCCGCATCTGCGCGTCCTGTTCATGACAGGCTATGCGGAACAGGCCACCGATCGCGGCGCCTTCCTTGGCCCGGAAATGTCGATGATCACCAAGCCCTTCACCGTCGACACGCTCGCCGCGCGCATCCGGGACCTGATGAGCGCCCTGCCCGCCGCGTAGGCGGCCTATCGGTCGGCGTTAGGGCGCTTCATGGCGCTCCCATGTCGGCGAGGTCCTTGACCCAGAAGTCAGTGTTGATTGGGATAGACCTGGCATCTGCTGACGATCCCTGCCGCCGCCTGGGCTAGGACGTCGAGCGTGTCGTTCAGTTCGTCGAGGTCATGCGCAGGCTCCAGCTCATGACAACCGGGGCGCCATCCGGCAACGCCCGCTGCTGCGCCTTAGCATCGTCCCACGGGGCGCGCCTCCAGACATCCCGCTCTTCCACGATTGGTGACCACGTCGTCTACCTGCGTTATCGCCGGAACCGGCCATGGAGATCAGCCGTTGTGGAGTCGGCGACGGTGAAGAGCGCCAAGTAGCGTAAGGCCCCGGCGCAGAAGCCTCGGGGGCTTTTCGCGTTCGGAACCCTGCGTTGGCGAGCGACAGCACAACGGGATGCAGCAGGCAGTCGAAAGACTTTCAGTCGCCCCCATCTCCTATTGCGCTGTGGGCCTCCGGGAACATGTTCTCGCGGCCGTCCACATGGGCAGCCATTGGGACCACATCCATCTTCTCGCTGCGCTGGTGCCGGTCATTCTCGCGACGGCCTGGTTCAGCATGAGGCGCTTTCAACGCGTGATGGAAACACGCGCTGGCGCAGCCTCCACGCTCTCAGCCTAGAGCTGGCCCCAGGAAAGCGACGCCGTCAGCCAAGACGCTCGAAAGGCACGCCGAGCGGAATCGGCATCCTAGGTTCCTGTCGCACGGCGGTGGGCTGCTGGGGCCTTAATCGGCCCCCACCACCATGGTCGAGAGGTGAACACTCAACCAACCGTCGCGCCCATCGCCAAGGACGCCGCATACCAAGCCTGACGTGGTCAGTCCCACAGTTCTCGCGAGCCCAGGATGGCGCTCGCGGCGGCCCAACATCCAACACCGAGACTGGACACGGCAAAAAGCGAGTCGCGTCTCTATTTCATCAGAGGTCTATCCAACACCCTCATGGCGGTCGACTGGTGTCGGACAAGCGCTGTCAGGTCACGTGCCGCTGGTCGCATTTCACCAACCCCAAGGATTAGGTTCGACAGCGGCTAGCGGCGGATGCTGACAGCCGCCCCGGCGTATTCCACCGTAAGGGCCACGCCCACATCGAAGTCCGCGGCGTCGAGACGCGGCCCGTCGATCCAGCGGATGTTGAATGTGCGGGTTTGCGCCATACCGGGGTAGGTCCCTGCCCTCTCCCCGATGATCAAGGTGCGCGAGGCTTGGTTCCAGGTCAGGGGAATGCGCGAGAACTCACCACGCTCGTAGCCATAGGTCGTGCCGGCATCGTCATAGAGGTCGAAAGATCCGTCCGCGCCTCCATAGACGTTCAGGGTCATAGGGCCATCCAGCTTCTCGGCGGTGTATTGCACCGCCGGACCGGTCGGCAGGATCGAGCCGGCGCGGACGAAGACCGGGATGCGGGCGACCGGCGCGGCGACCGTGACGGAGCGGCCGCCGCGATATTTGTCGCCGGTATCCAGGGCGTACCAGTCGCTTCCTGCGGGGAAATAGACCGCCCGTTGGCGCGCCCGGTATTCATGCACCGGCGCGACCATCAGCGACGGACCGAACAGATACTGGTCGTTGATGTCGTAGGTCTTCTCATCGCCGGCGAAGTCCATCACCAGGCCGCGCATCATGGTGCCGTCCTTGTGGAAGGCGTCGCCTGCCAGGGTGTAGATATAGGGCATCAACCGATAACGCATCCGCATTTGCTCGGCGAAGGCGTCGTATTGCGGCGTTCCCGGCTCGGCCAGATTATAGACCTCGCGCAAGGGGAACTCGCCGTGCGAGCGGAAGATGGGCGAGAAGGCGCCGAACTGGAACCAGCGCAGGTTCAGCTCTTCCCACTCGGCCTTGTCCTCGGGCTTCATGCCTTCGGGGTTGGAGTAGCGGGCTTCGACGGCAAAGCCGCCGATGTCGTGGGTCCAGTTGGTCAGGCCCGACAGGTTGGTGTTCATGCCCGCCGAGATCTGTTCGCGCAGGTCGTCCCAGCGCGCCACCACATCGCCCGACCACAGCACCGAGCCTGTCCGCTGCAGACCGCCCCAGGCCGAGCGGGTCAGGATATAGGTGCGGGTATCCGGTTGTTCCGCGCGGAACCGGTCATAGACGCCCTCCGCATTCACCAGCGGATAGGCGTTGAAGACATAGGCGCCGGGACCGATGGCGGTGGGGCCCATGCGCAGGGTGCGCTCGGGGATGTCGAGGTTGGAGTGCATGTCAGGTTCGACCGAATCCAGCCACCAGCCGTCGAAGTCGTACTCGCGCATGCTGTCTGAAATCTGCTTCCAGTAGAGGTCGCGGGCCGCCGGCAGATAGGGGTCGTAGAAGCTGTTGGCATAACCCGGTCCGACCCAGTCGCGCGCCCCCATGTCGACGTTGCGCGTGTACATGCCGCCGATGGCCTCCAGCTCCTTGTAGTGGTCGGTGGTCGGATAGAATTTCGGCCACACCGAGATGATGATGTTGGCGTTCATGACGTGGACGTCCCGGACCATCTGGGCCGGATCGGGGAAGCGGGCGCCGTCGAAATCGTGTGAGCCCCAGGCGTTCTCGGGCCAGTAGAACCAGTCCTGCACCACGTTGTCGATCGGCAGGCCAAGCTCGCGATAGCGGCGCACGGTGGAGACCACCTCTTCCTGGGTATTGTAGCGCTGGCGGCTCTGCCAGAAGCCATAGGCCCAGCGGGGCAGCATGACCGACTTGCCGGCCAGGGCGCGGTAGCCCGAGATGACGCCGTCCAGATTGTCGCCGCCGATATAGAAATAGTCGATCGCGGTGCCGACCTCGGACGACAGCTGCAGCGCGCCCTGATCGGCGGCTGGCAGCGGATCCTGATGGCGCAGGGCGATATAGCCGTCGCCGGGGATCCATTCGATCTTGATCGACACCTGCCGATTGGCGGGCAGCTCGACATCGAAGTCGTGGTTCCACGGATTCCAGTTCTGGCGCCAGCGGTCGATCACCAATTCGCCGTCGATCCACACCTTGGCGTAGTTGGACGAATAGAGCCGGAATTTGTGCTCGCCCGCAGTTGCGGTCTCGAGGGTCCCTTCCCAGACGACGCGCACGCCTTCCTGGCCCGACCGACCCATGTCGCCGACCTGGGTCGGCTGGGTGGGTTGCAGCTTGAAGCCCTCGGGCCAGCGCTGCATGTCCCGGATGAACTCGTAGTTAACCTCATGCTCCTGGCGCTGAACCTTCAGTTCGTCGCCCTGGTAATAGCTGGCGGTCAGGCCGCCGAACCGCCCGGTGGCGTCGCGCAGAACCAACTGCTCGTCCAGCATGCCGTAGGGACGCGGATCGCCGAACCGGGTGATCGAGTTGTTGTCCCACAGAATGCCGTAGTTGCGGCTGGACACCACAAGCGGAATGCCGACGTCGATATTGTGCTGGGCCAGTTCCACATCGTGGCCCTTGTAGTTCATCACGCCCTGCTGATGCTGACCCAGGCCATAGAAGGCCTCGTCGGCGGGGCTTTCCCAGATCTGGCGGGTGCGCTGGAAGACGTGGTCGCCGGCTTGGTCCTCGACGGTGACGGGCGCGATCTCGCGGCTCAGCGGTCGCTCGCCGACGACCAGGTCGCCGTTCTCGTCCAGAAAGCGCACGGCGCCCGTGACAGTCGAGATCTCGGCCGAAGCCTTGGCGGTCTTGACCACCAGCAGGTCGCCGAGCATCTCGACCTCGAACGGTGTGGCGACAGGACCCTGGACGACCATGATGCTGGCCGGCAGGGTGAGGTCCGAGCCGGGCGTGGCCGTGACGCGGATGGTCTCAGGACCATAGACCTGTAGCCGCACGCGACGCGCCATGCCTTCGGCGGGCGTGACGACGATGCCGTCCGCCAGGCGTTCATAGGCGCCGGTCGCCGTCGCCTGGGGCGCCTGGGGCGCCTGGGGCAATGCGGCGGTCGCCGTCAGGGGCGCCAGAACCAGCAGGCCGATCAGGCCCGACATCTGGAGGGAGAGTGCGATCTGGCGCATCATCGGGGTCACTCCGGTAGTCGGTAGGTTGCGGTGACGACGCGCAGCAGCTGGGAGGTCCGTGAAGCCAAGGCCTGTTTGGTCCGGTCGCAGCTCAGGAGACGCTCGGACACCCATGCTCTGGCGGGCCGAAATGCCCTGTATTCAGCGAACACCCATGCGGCGCTTGCCGTCTGTCGAGGCCTAGGCGTCAGATCGGGATGGGCGGAAAACCGGTGACGAAAAACTCTTTCGGTCAACGTTGTCAAATTAACTTGGCGCGCGCGCAAGTGGAAAGCCCTTATGCGACGGCCATCATCGAGGCGTCGGGAGCTGCCTTCGGTACAGCTTCCTTCGCTGGCGAGGGCGAGAGGTCGCTGCATATCCAAAGTGTTGTAGACGGCCGCGTGGGTCGGACATCGCTGCGGCGAGGCTCGGGACTTGAACCCGGCAATCCCCATCCCCGCTAGCGGATTGTCAGACGCTGCCAGCGTCGAGACCGACGACGACTTGGGCTCGGCAATGCCCCTCAGCCCATGCATGACCTAGACAATAGACTGACCACGCTTCAAGCACCGCCCGTCGCTTCCTGAGCGCATCACTGCGCCGATAGGCCCGCTCCGTCTCGTCTCCAACCCTGTGCGCCAGACATTCCTCGATGGTCTCGCGCGCGAATTCGGTCTCGTCACCAGCCCAATCCCGGAAAGTCGATCGCATGCCGTGGGGCGTGGCGTCGGCCCCCAGGTCTTTCAGCACCTTGTCCATCGCAGTGTTGGACAACGGCCCTCCTGTCAGCGGCGCCGGAAACAGCAACTGATTGGGACGCGGGTTCGCCGGCCTCAGGGCGTTGAGCACCTTCAAGGCTCCGAACGAAAGCGGTTGGCGGAAGGGGCGCATCTTCATCCGCTGGGCCTCGAGGCTCCATAGGTCCTCGTGGATCTCGCCCCAGGTGGCCTCCAGGGTCATGGTCTCGCGAGCGATGGTCAGTATGGTGAACTCCATCGCCCTGGCGGCCATCCCCTGCTTGGCGGCGAGCCGCTGCATGAAGGCCGGGATCTCCTGATACGGCAACGCCCGCATGTGACCCCGCTGTAGCTTGGGCCGGGGCGGCAGGATGTGGGAAAGGTTTCCCTTCCAGACGGCGGGATTGTCGCCGCTGCGGTACTTCTTGACCTTGGCGTAGTCCAGCACGCGTTCCAGTCGGTCCCGCAGCTTTCCGGCGCTTTCCGCCTTGGTCGTCCACAAGGGCCGAAGCACCAGCAGCACCGCTTCCACGTCGATCCGATCGACCGGCCGATGCTTGATCACCGCGGCATGGCTCTCGATGGAGCGCATCCACCCATCCTTGGTCTTGTAGCCCTTCCAAACCGCCTCCTGCCCGGCGACGAACTCCTTCCAACAGACCAGCAGGCTCGGCGCCGGCTTGTCGGGCTTGAGTGCGACGACCATCCCCTCCGACGGTTTGGAGGTGGGTGGAGCGATGACCATCGCGGAGTGGCGCTGCTGCAGGGGATTGACGCCGGACTTGACCAGTTTGCGCGCTTGATCCCGCTTCTCGCGGGCCTCGGCGAGACCGACGTCGAGCAAGGATCCCAGCCCCATCTCATGGTTGCGGCGATGCATCATGAACCGGTAGATCCAGGTCTTCCCTCCGGTCGGCAGGACCTGAAGATGCAGACCGAGACCGTCGGGATGGTAGCCCGGTGTCCGCATCGCTCGCACCGCGCGGTCTGTCAGTCTGTTGATCTGTCTTGCCATCGAAGACCTCCAATAAAGCGTTGGAAGTCAGACTCGTAGTTGCAGAGCCAGTTGGAAAACAACCCAGAAAGCCACCCCCAAATGCGACGGCGCTGGCCTGCAACGAGTTGAAATGGTCTGAACCGAGTTTGCGTCGATCACATTCATCTGATTCAAAAATAAAACGTTTTCGGGAAATGAGCTGAAACGACGTGTACGGACGAAATTCGCTTACCCGCGGAGCCACTCGGGGTTTTTAAGCCATTGTTCTGGGTAGATAATCCAGACCGGCAAAAATCGTTACCCCACAATCTACCCCATCACGCCGCTTTTGAGTGGCGGTCTATGAACGCGTTGAGCACATCCGCGCGGATCAGCTTTCTGCATCCGATTTTTGAACGTCGCGAGATCGCCGGCCGCAATGCGGCGCCAGATGGTCGCTTTTCTAAGCCCGACCGTCGTCGGGCGCCTCCTGTCAATCTTCGCGCGGCAACACCGTCAGCACCCGGGTCACATGGGCGTGGAACTCGGCCATGTAGTTGCGCAGGAAGGTCTCGGTCGCTTCCACCGTGACTTCGCCGTCGTCGGTAATAAGGCCGGGGGTGAACTGGATATAGCCCTCCACGGTGTTCATCTGGGGGGCGTTGAGGAAGCCGAGAATGCTGCGCAGATGCTGCTGGCCGACGGCTGTAGCGATGGCGCCGGGCGAGGTCCCGATCACGGCCGTCGGCTTGCGCGCGAACGAATTGGTTCCCCATGGCCGGCTGGCCCAGTCGATGGCGTTCTTCAGCGCGCCGGGAATGGAGCGGTTGTATTCCGGGGTGACGAACAGGATTGCGTCCGAACGCTTGATCGCTGCCTTGAACTTCAGCGCCTCCCCCGGATAGTCGGCGTCATAGTCATAGCTGTAGAGCGGCAGTTCCGCGTAGCCGATCTCATGGAATTCCATGCCATCGGGCGCGAGACGGGTCAGGGCCTTGGCTAGTTTGCGGTTGATCGAGCCCTTGGCCAGGCTTCCGACCAGATAGCCGACTTTGAACGTTGTCATCCACGCTCTCCCTGCATCGCTCGCGCGACCTGTCGCCGCCAACGCCCGACAGCGAAGCATCTGCTTGTCGCAATATGTCGTCAAATTCGCTCATGGATCGGGCGCTCCAGATACAACCGCCGAAGCGTCGATCCCGTGCTGTTCAGGACTTTCGGAGGTTGCGGAAGGCTCGCCGCCGGTGGTCACGATCCCCGCGCGTCATTCCAGTGTGCGGTGGACGGGGCGCCGATCCACGATCTCCAGAAGCCGCGTCCTTGTCGCGTCCTTAAGGTGCCCGGTCAGATTGGTCGTGGGGGTGAAGACATCGACGGGTTCCTGCCGTTTCACGGCGGTGGCCGACCTTCACTCGCACCGTCTTCAGCGGCAAATCCTTGCCGCGCGCATACATTCTTCAGGGTCATGACCGTGCAGGCTCCCAGGGCGGCGCAAAGGGGTCGTAGGGCGTCGGCCCGCCCCCGCCCCCGCCCACCTCGACCGACCACATCGACGGCTGGCCTTCCCTTGGGCGAGGACAAAGGCCTTCGGATCAGATGTCGGCGCCAACCCACCAGGTATGGTTTCAAACTCGCTCGGTCTTTTACGGTGGGCCGTTCGAGCGCTACCCTTCCCGGGAAAGATCATGACTCCAACAGGAATCCGATGGGCCGCTGGAACGCACGCAAACGTATCGATGTGACGGCCCCGGACGCCAACGGCCTGGCGCGTACCCTGGGTTGGCCGCATCTGGTCGGCATGGGCGTGGGAGCCATCGTCGGCACCGGCATCCTGACGCTGATCGGCATCGGAGCCGACAAGGCGGGACCGGCAGTGCTGCTGTCTTTCCTGATCGCCGGCTTCGTCTGCGCCTGCGCCGCGCTAGCCTATGCCGAAATGGCGACCATGATCCCGGCCTCCGGCAGCGCCTACACCTATTCCTACGTGGTCATCGGAGAGGCCGTCGCCTGGGTGATCGGCTGGAGCCTGATCCTGGAGTACAGCCTCGTCGTCAGCGCGGTGGCAGTCAGTTGGTCCGGCTATGCCGCGCCCCTGCTGCAGAGCTGGCTGGGTGCGCCCATGGCCCTGATGCAGGGTCCGCACGCCGGTGGCGTGGCCAACCTTCCGGCCCTGTTCATCATCATGGTGGTCGCCGGTCTGCTGATCGCCGGCACGCGCAAGAGCGCCACCCTGACCGTCATCCTGGTCGCGGTGAAACTGTCGGCCCTGGCCATCTTCGTCTGGTTCGCCCTGCCGCATTTCAACGCCGCCAACCTCGAGCCCTTCAGCCCCTATGGTTTCGCCAGTTCGATGGGTCCCGACGGGATCGAGCGCGGCGTCATGGCCGCCGCGGCCATCATCTTTTCGGCCTTCTATGGCTTTGACGCCATCGCCACGGCGGCCGAAGAGACCCGCAATCCCAAGCGCGATCTGGCCATCGGCATTGTCGGTTCCATGCTGGCCTGCGCGGCCATCTATACGGTGATCGCCATCGCCGCCCTGGGCGCCACGCCCTTCACCCGTTTCGCTAACAGCCCCGAACCGCTGGCCCTGATTCTGCGCGAGATCAACCAGCCGGGCGCCGCACATTTCCTGGCCGCGACTGCGGTCATCACCCTGCCGACCGTCATCATGGCCTTCTTCTATGGCCAGAGCCGCATCTTCTTCGTCATGGCGCGTGACGGTCTGCTGCCGCGCGCCCTGTCGCGGGTGTCGGCGCGAGGCAATCCGGTGCGGATCACCGTCTTCACAGCGGCCATCGTCGGCGCCATCGCCGTTTTCTTCCCGCTGGATGAGATCATCGCCCTGGCCAATGCCGGGACCCTTGTGGCCTTCACCGCCGTGGCCCTGTGTATGCTGATCATGCGCCGCCGTGCGCCTGACGCCGAGCGTGGGTTCCGCACGCCCCTGGCCTGGATCATCGGCCCCATTGCCATCGGGGGCTGTCTGTATCTGCTGGCCAGCCTGCCGCAGAAGACCCTGATCTGGTTCCTGCTGTGGAACTTGGCGGGGATCGGATTCTATCTGGCCTATGGCCGTCGCCACAGCCTGGCCGGACGCGAACCGGCGGGGACGGCGGACACGCTCCCGTTCGACCGGCAATGACGCCGCAGGACATCGCCGGAGCCGCCGCCCTGGCCGCGCCGACGACGGACGCGGTGATCCGGTCTCTGGTCATCACTCTGGATCTAGGCGGCACATTCGCCTTTGCGCTCAGTGGCGGCATGGCCGGCGTGCGGCGCAGGCTGGACCTGTTCGGCGTGCTGGTGCTGTCGTTTGCGGCGGCGACCTTTGGCGGGATCGCCCGCGACGTGGTGATCGGCGCGACGCCGCCGTCGGCGCTTCAGGACTGGCGGTATCTTGCGGTGTCCCTGACAGCGGGAGTGCTGGCCTTCTTCTGGTCGCCTCGGATCGAGCGAATGCAGAATCCTGTTCGGATGCTGGACGCCGTGGGCCTGGCCCTGTTCGCCGTTGCAGGAACCGAGAAGGCCCTGGCCTTTGGCCTGAGCCCTGTCATGGCGGCGCTTCTGGGCATGTTGACCGGCATCGGCGGCGGGGTGGCCCGAGACGTGCTGCTGGCCGAGGTTCCAGCCGTGCTGCGCTCGGACCTCTATGCCGTGGCGGCGCTGGCGGGCGCGGCGGTCGTGGTTATCGGCAGCCTGCTGCACATCCCGATCCTCATCACCGCGCTGGCCGGAGGATTGATCTGTTTCAGCCTGCGGGTCATGGCCATCCGTCACGGTTGGCGGTTACCGATCGCCGCGGCGAACCAGGGACCGGCCGTCTAAAGGAAGGCCAGCACGGCCTGGGCGAATTCGTCCGGCTGTTCGACGTCAGACAGGTGGGCGGCGTCCAGTTAGACCAGCCGCCCGTCCCTGACGGTATCGGCCAGCCGCTGGCCATCGCCGACCGAGGTCGAGGGGTCCTCGTCCCGGCGATGACCCGCACCGGCTGCGTAAACCAGCGGCTGATCGAGGCCTCGGTCAAGGGCGACATGCCTTCGACCAGCACACCCGATATCCGCGACGGCCAGCCCGAAGGTGGGCTCATATAGGCCGACTGTATTGGCCAGAATCAGTTTGCGGATTCGTTCAGGCGCACGCAGGCCCAGCCATTGGCCGATCATGCGGCCTTGGACAGGCCGCAGAAGTCGGTCTGGGCTACGCCCACGACGTCCAGCAGTTGGGCCGCGTCACGGCCCAGCCGATCCATGGAATAGCCGCCTGCGGGCGAGTCGGACTGGCCATGGCCCCGGCTGTCGTAGCTGCAGCACCCGGAAGCGCGCGGTGAAAGCGGCCATCTGCGGGTCCGAAGGTCGACCGCAGAAGAGCAAGCGCGCCGGTCGACAAGGGCTGACGAAACGCGCGCCCCTTCATGCGACTGGCGTCCAAGCTCCACAGGTCTCCCTCAACCTCTTCCCAGGGCGCCTCAAGTGTCATTGTCTCGCGAGAGACAGTTAGCACCGTAAATTCAAGCGCTCGCGCCGCCCTACCGGGTTGGCGATCCGGCGAGCCTGCCCGCGGGCGTCCCGCCCGAACAGACCAACGCCTACCAGTCCACCGACAGCGCTCGCAGTCGCTGCGACAGGAAGTCGATCCAGGCGCGTGTCTTGGCGGCGGGCTTGCGGCCGGTGTGGGTGATGGCGTGGATGCCGCCGATGTCCATCAGCGGTGCATCCAGCGTGATCTCGACCAGCCGCCCCTCATCGACCGCGCCAACTGTCAGGAAGCGCGGCCCATAGACCAGCCCCAGCCCGGCCAGCGCCGCCTGAACCAACACCTCGCCGTTGTTGGCGTGCAGTGATCCGTGAACAGGCTGACGGATCGCGCCGTCGCCCCCAAAGCCCCAGTGGGATGTTCCCGTCAGCGCCGACAGCGTATAGCCAAGGCAGTCGTGGATCGCCAAGTCGGCCACAGTCTGCGGCGTGCCGCGCGCCTCCAGATAGGCCGGCGAGGCGCATATGTTCAGCCGCACATCGGCCAATTTGCGCGCCACCAGACTGCTGTCCGCCAGCTTCCCGATCCGAACCGCCATATCCCACCGCTCGTCCAGCAGGTCGATATAGCGGTCGTTCAGGCCCAACTCGATCGTCACCGCTGGATGCAGACGGTGAAACTCGGCGATCAACTCGCCCAGATGCAGGGCCCCGAAGGCTGAGGGAGCGCTGACCCGCAAAAGCCCCTCAACCGCCAGGGTCCGCGCCGACACCTCGGCCTCGGCCTCGCGCAGTTCCGCCAGAATGATCCGCGCCTTGTCCAGATAGGTGGCCCCCGCCTCGGTCAGTGACAGGCGCCGCGTCGTGCGGTTGACCAGTGTCGCCCCCAACCGGGCCTCTAGCGCGTTCAGATGTTTGGCGGCCATGGCCGGCGACATATCCATATCCCGCGCGGCAGCCGACAGCCCGCCCAGCGCGATGGCCCGCGTGAAGACCTCGATACCCGTCAGACGGTCGACCATGATTTCCTACCCTTGGTACAAAGTCATTCTATCATACAGCCCATTATCCCTCACAGGTATGAGGCGCATATAGGTCTTCGAAATGGAGACGAACATGACCCGTCAACCGACCTTCTTCATCCCTCACGGGGGTGGCCCCTGCTTCTTCATGGACGATCCGCGCGGCACCTGGACCGGGATGGAAGCCTTCCTGCGCGCCCTGCCTGAGCGTCTGCCTGAGCCCCCAACCGCCATCCTGGTCGTGTCCGGTCACTGGGAAACCGACGGCTTTGCCTTCACGGGCGCCGAAAAGCCTAGCCTGATCTATGATTACAACGGCTTCCCGCCCCACACCTATCAGCTGCGTTTCGACGCCCCCGGCTCCCCGGCTCTGGCTCAGGAAGCCACGGCTCTTCTGGAAGCCGCCGGCATCAAGGCGCGCGTCGATCCAACCCGCGGTCTGGACCATGGCGTCTTCGTGCCGCTGAAGGTTTCCTATCCGGAGGCAGACGTTCCGGTCGTCGAGATGTCGGTCGACCGCAACCTGGACCCGGCGCTGCACCTGGCCGCTGGCCGGGCGCTGGCGTCGCTGCGCGACAAGGGCGTTCTGATCCTGGCCTCGGGCATGAGCTTCCACAACATGCGCGGCTATGGCGATCCTCGATTCACAGAGCCATCGCAGGCGTTCGACCAATGGCTGACAGACGCCGTCGAGGCCCCGGAAGCTGACCGTGCTGCGGCGCTGGAGCGCTGGGCCGACGCCCCGGCCGGCCGTCTGTCGCACCCGCAGGAAGAACACCTGTTGCCGCTGATGGTGGCCGCCGGCGCCGCCCAAGGGTCCGGCGAGAAGATCTACAGCGAGATGGTGATGCAGACCGCCATATCGGGCTTCGAGTTCAACTGATCTCTCTTGAAAGGAGACCTGACATGACCATCGCCATCACCGGCGCCACCGGCAATCTCGGCCGCATCATCATCGAGAAACTGAAGCAGAAGACCCTTCCCGAGACCCTCGTCGCTCTCGTCCGTTCGCCCGAAAAAGCCGCGGACCTCGGCGTCGAGACCCGCGCCTTCGACTATGCCCAGCCAGAAGGCCAGGTTGAGGCCCTGACCGGGATCGACACCCTGATGCTGATCTCGTCCAGCGAGGTGGGCCAGCGGGCCGTGCAGCACGGCAACGTCATCGCCGCCGCCAAGAAGGCTGGCGTGAAGAGGATCGTCTACACCAGCCTGCTGCATGCCGACCTCTCGCCGCTCAGCCTGGCCGAGGAGCATCGCCAGACTGAAGTTGTGCTCATGGCGTCGGGCATTCCCCACACCCTGCTGCGCAATGGTTGGTACGTCGAAAACTACACGGGCTCGATCCCAGGCGCGCTGGCGGGCGGCGCCTTCATCGGCAGCGCGGGCGAGGGTCGCATCTCGGCGGCCCCGCGCGCCGATTTTGCTGAGGCCGCAACGGTGGTACTGACCACCGAAGGCCATGACGGCAAGACCTATGAACTGGCCGGCGACACCGCCTTCACACTCAGCGACCTTGCCGCCGAGATCAGTCGCCAGACCGGGAAGACGATCCCGTACCAAAACCTGCCGCAAGCCGATTACGCCGCCGCCCTGACCGGCTTCGGCCTGCCCGAAGACTTAAGCCAGGCCATCGCCGGCTGGGACTTCGACGCGTCGAAGGACGCCCTGTTTGACGACAGCCGCGTGCTTTCGAAACTGATCGGCCGCCCGACCACGCCTCTTTCGGCATCGGTCGCCGAGGCGCTGAAATAACCCCTCCCAGCCGCACGACGGGCTGACAAGACGACGGCTCCGGGCGCCCCCGGAGCCGTGTCCTTAGATACAAAGATGGGCCGTGCAGCGCGCTGCCCGCCTTTTGCTGACGCTAAAGGTCAGCCCTGGCGGCGCCTTCGGCCGGGCGGTCGGCGTCGCCTGAACGCTGCGGATGCTGGACACCACGCCGCTGGCGGCGCGCCCTGGGCGGTGGGAGCGGGTCGGCTTATCGTGAGCCAGCGGCTCAGGACGCCGGGGCGATCCGCCAGACGGCGTTGGTCAGATCGTCGGCGACCAGCAGCACGCGTTTGGCGGGGTCGAAGGCGACGCCGACCGGGCGGCCGCGCGCCTTTCCGTCCTTGAGGAAGCCGGTCACAAAATCGATCGGCGGCCCGGCCGGACGACCGCTGGTGAACGGCGTCCAGACGACCTTGTAGCCGGACGGGTCCTGGCGGTTCCAGCTGCCGTGCATGCCGATGAATGCCCCGCTCGAGAACGCTCCGCCAAACCCACCGTCGCGCGCAAAGTCCAGGCCCAGGGCCGCGACGTGCGAGCCGAGCGCGTAGTCGGGCCGGGTGGCGCTGGCGACCATCTCCGGCTTCTGCGGCATGACCCGCGGATCGACGTTCTGGCCCCAATAGCTGTAGGGCCAGCCGTAAAAGGCGCCGTCGCGCACCTGGGTCAGGTAGTCGGGCGCCAGTTGCGGGCCCAGCTCATCGCGCTCATTGACCACCGACCACACCAGGCCGGTCGTCGGCTCGATCGCCAGGGCGGTGGGGTTGCGGATGCCAGTGGCGATGGTACGCCGCGCGCCGGTCGCACGATCGATCTCCCAGACAACGGCCCGCTCCTCTTCCACGGCCAGCCCGCGCTCGCCGATGTTGGAGTTGGAGCCGATGCCGACATAGAGCTTGGTCCCATCGGCGCTGAGGGCCATGGACTTGGTCCAGTGGTGGTTCAGGCGCGAGGGCAAGGCGGTGACCGTCTCGGGCGAGGTGGCGATACCGGTCTGGCCCGGCTGGAAGGCGAACCGAACCAGCGCTCCCTGCTCGGCGACGTAGAGAGACCCATCGATATAGGCCATGCCATAGGGGGCATCCAGATTCTCGACCAGAACCGTGCGCAGTTCGGGCACGCCGTCATTGTCGGCGTCGCGCAGCAAGGTGATGCGGTTGCCGCCCTTGATCTTGGTATTGCCCTGTTTCTTGATGACCCCGGCGATCACGTCCTTGGGCCGCATGGGCGGGGCGTTGCCGCCGCGCCCCTCGGCGACCAGAACATCGCCATTGGGCAACACCAGCATCTGACGCGGTATCTTCAGGTCGGTGGCGAAGGCCGTCACGGTAAAGCCCTGCGGCACGGTCGGCGTCTCGCCGTTCCAGCCGGTCGGCGGGCTGATCTTCATGGCCGGGACCAGGGTTTCATTGATCCTGGGCAGGTCGGGATTTGCGCCGGTCTGGTTCAGCTTGGGATCGCTGGCGTTGCCGCAGGCAGCCACGGTCAGGGCCAGGGCGCTGGCGGCGAGCATGTGTCGGATCATCGGACGATCTCCCGGTCGGCATAGGCGGTCCAGCCGGCGACCATAACCAGGATTGTGCAAAGGATGGACAGGATCAGGCCAAAGGCGCCGACCGAGCTCCAGGCGTCCTGACTATGTTTGAAGGCGTTGATCAGTCCCAGCACCCAGGCCAGGGCCAGGGCGAATACATGGAGGATCGCCCGGCGCGATCCTTCGCGCCGCAGACTCAGCACCAGATCAACGATTGAAAACACCCCGGCGACGCCGCCGAACACCAGGGCTCCGGTGATCAGCCAGGCCGAGAAGTTGGTCCACTGGATCTCTGCGGTGTTCAGATAGGCGATGTCCGTGAACAGGGCGAAGGTGAACAGGGCGATCGGGAACGCCAGCAGAATGCCGTGCAACGGTCGAATGACCGCGCCTGTTATGCCGTGTCTTGTCATGCCTGCCCGCTCCTTGCCCTCGCCCGGTCCGTATTCCCTGGGCCTGGCTTGGCTAACCATCCGATGGCGAAATGGTTCACCCGCGCGGCGAAGCCCTGCTGCGACATTTCAACCGGGCGTCATGCCGGGGCCAGCAGCACCAGGGTCTGAAAGACCACGCCGATCCCGCCCAGGACGGCGCCCGTCGCCGCCAGACTGAACCCAAAGGCGCGCGTCTCATCTACGGGCCCCGTCCGCACCCGGGCGACGGCGTAGATGAATAGACCCGCCACGGCGAACAGACAGGCCAGGCTGAAGACCATCCCCGCCCCGGTCCACGCCCCGGCGTCTCTGCGCGCCACGTCGGCGGCGCTGGACAACAGATACAGACCCAGGAAATGCCCGGCCCAGACCAGAAGCCCCCCGACGACCAGCACCCAGAACCTCATGCGCCTACACCGGGAAAGAGGCGCACCAGAAGGCTGGTGGCGGCGCCCTGGACAGCGGTGAAGGCCAGGAACAGGGCGATCACCTCAAAGGTTGCGGGCCAGCGTGGCGACAGATGGCCGAACAGCCAGCGCAACAGGGCGAAGGGTCCCATCAGAACGGCGATGCCGACAAACAACCCCTGCCAGGCCAGCAGAGCATAGACGGTGGCGCCCTGGCTGGACGCGTCCGGCCGCAGGCCCGAACCCCACCAGGCCCAGGCCTCGGCCGCCCAGGCGCCGCCCGCGGCCAGGGTCGCCGCCAGCATCAGGACGGCGGCGATCCGCGCGCTGCGCGGTCGGTCGAGCTTGAGCGCCCGTTGCGCCGCCCAGCCGCCGATCCCGGCTGCGACCAGGAGACCCAGCGTCAGCGGCAGGGACGACAACTCCGGCGGCGGCGCCCAAAGATCCGGCCGCCTGCTCCACAGGAAGACGTAGGAGAAGCAGGCCATGATGGCGACCATGCCCGCCACGATCAGGGTGATGACCATGGCCCACCAGCCGTGACTGCTGGGGCCCGAGACATAGGTCGGCAACCGCACGCCTGCGCCGATGTCCACCGTCGCCGGGCCGGAGGGGCGATCCAGCCCCCAGCACCATTGCAGGATGCAATAGATCGCCAAGACCCCGCTGATGACCGCCACGGCATAGGCCTGGATCGTCAGGATCAGAAAGAACCCGGCGGTGAAGATCGCACCCCAGACGTACCAGCTCGATGGCCGCGGCATGCGTTGCAGATACTGGGGCTCGGCGTTGATTGGACTGGTGACGATCGTCTCGCGCTCCCCTCTAGGCGCGCCGGGCAGAAAGTAGCGACCGGCCGGGACGTTGCGCGCCAGATCGGGTTGGTCCCACAGCGGATAGAGGCTCTTGATGACCGGGATCGAGCGCAGCGAATACCGGCCTGACGGAAGCCACTCCAGGCCGGGTCCGCCGAAGACATTGCCGGCGATCCGGTCTCCGAACGGGCGGAAATTGCGGATCATGTCGATCATCCACAGCACCACCGCCAGGCCGAACATGAAGGATCCGACCGTCGAGATCATGTTGGGCAGGTCCCACCCGCGGTCCGGCAGATAGGTATAAACCCGGCGCGGCATGCCCATCAGTCCGGTCAGGTGCATGGGCATGAAGGTCACGTTGTGGCCGATGAACATCAGCCAGAAGATCCACTTGCCCCATCGCTCGCTGAGGGGTCGGCGGCTGGACATCGGCGTCCAGTAGTAGATGGCCGCGAACAGCGGAAAGACCATGCCGCCGATCAGGACATAGTGCAGGTGGGCGACGATGAAATAGCTGTCGTGGGCCTGCCAGTCGAACGGGACCATGGCCACCATCACCCCGGTCAGGCCGCCCATGACGAAGATGACCAGCCCCCCGACGGCGAACAGGCCCGGCGTATTGAACCGCATCTTTCCCGCCGCCAGGGTGGCGATCCAGGCGAAAACCTGGACCCCCGCCGGCACGCTGACGGCCATGGAGGCGGCGCTGAAATAGTTGATTGAGATCGTCGGCATGCCCGTGGTGAACATGTGGTGCGCCCACACGCCGAAGCTGATGAAGCCCGTCGCCAGCATGGCCAGGACCACCATCCGGTAACCGACCAGCTTGGTCTGAGCGACCGCCGGGATCAGGGTGGACATCGCCCCCGCCGCCGGCAGGAAGATGATGTAGACCTCCGGGTGGCCGAAGAACCAGAACAGGTGCTGCCACAGCATGGGGTCGCCGCCCTTGGCCGCATCGAAGAAGGGCCAGCCCAGGGCGCGCTCGAGCTCGAGCAACAGGGTGGACAGGATGATCGACGGGAAGGCGATCACGATCATGCAGGCGAAGATCAGCATGGCCCAGGCGAAGATCGGCATCTTGTCCAGCGTCATGCCCGGCGCCCGGGTCTTCAGCACCCCGACGATGATCTCGATAGCCCCGGCGATGGCCGAAATCTCGATGAAGCCGATGCCCAGCAGCCAGAAGTCGGCGTTGATCCCCGGCGAATACGTCATCGAGGTCAGGGGCGGATACATGTACCAGCCGCCGTTCGGGGCCAGGCCGAAGAACAGCGAGGCGAAGAAGCACAGCCCTCCGATCAGATAGGCCCAGAAGGCGTAGGCGCTGAGCCTGGGGAACGGCAGGTCGCGCGCGCCCAGCATCTGGGGCAGCAGCAGAACCCCCAACGCTTCGACGGCCGGCACTGCGAACAGGAACATCATCACCGTGCCGTGCATGGTGAAGATCTGATTGTAGGTCTCCTGCGCCAGGAAGCCCGTCATCGGCATGGCCAGTTGAGTGCGCATCAACAGGGCCAGGACGCCCGCCAGCACGAAGAACAGCATCGCCGCGCCGACGTAGTAGACGCCGATGTAGTTGTTGTTGATCGCCGTGATCCATTCCCACGGCTTGCGCGGTCCGCACCAGACCTCCTCGAGCTGGGCCAGTTCGCCGTCAGGCCGGGGCTCTGTCGTGGGAAGGCGGTTGTAGAGTTCGGTATCGAACCCCGTTTCTGAATCGCGCCCCTGATCGGAACTCATTTCAGGCTTTCCAGATAGGCGGCGGCGGCGCGCAGGTCCTGGCCCGTCATCACCGGATAGGAGGGCATGCGGTTGCCGGGCTTCAGGCCCTGGCTGTCAGCGATCCATCCCGCCATCACGCCCTGATTGTTCGGCAGGATGCCGGCGCCCAGGGTGCGGCGCGATCCGACGTGGGTCAGGTCCGGCCCGGCCAGTCCGTTCGCCTCCGTCCCGCGGATGGTGTGACAGGCCCCGCAGCCCGAGGCGGCGAAGACGGTCCGGCCCTGATCGATCAGCGCGAGCGGTCCCTGCACCGACGCCACAGGGGCGGCCGGTCGCGACTGACGCGCCAGCCAGGCGGCGTAGTCTTCCGGCGCATGGGCCACGACCACCAGCCCCATCAGAGCGTGCGGCCCGCCGCAGTATTCGGCGCACTGTCCGCCATAGGTTCCGGGCGCGTCGGCCTGCAGCCGCATGAAGTTGCGGCGGCCCGGGATCATGTCCGTCTTACCGCCCAGGCGCGGAACCCAGAAGCTGTGGATCACATCCGCGCTTTCCAGCTCGAACACCACCGGACGTCCCGCAGGGATGTGCACCTCGTTGGCGTCCTGAAAGATCTCGCGGCCCTGGTCGTCCAGATAGGCGACGCGCCACCACCACATCTCGCCGGTGACCCGCACCCGCATTTCGCCGGGTCGGGCCGCCTCGGCCACCCGCGCCGTCGTGGTCAGGCCATAGATCAGCAGGCCTGTCAGCACGACCACCGGAAACACCAGCCCCGCGATCCAGACCAGCCGCTCGCCCCCGACGCGGCGCTTCCACTTACGCGGCCCGAACAGGGCGACGCCCAGCGCCACCAGGACGACGACCATGACCACTGCGGCCATGACGAACAGCACCCAGGCCACGGTGTGGATCGGGGCGGCGAACGGTCCGGCGGGATCGAGTACGGGCGGAGGCCAGACGGCGGTTCCGGGGGTCGGTTCAGTGGTCATCGAGCGTGTACAGATAGGCCGCGACATCGCGGGCTTGGTCTTGCGTCAGGGGCATGGGCGGCATGGCCGTGCCGGGGTCCATCGACGGCGCATCGATCAGCCAGCCGATCAGGACATCCGGCTGGTTGGGCAACCGTCCGGCGATCATGGGACGCGCACCGAAGCCGGACAGGTTTCCGCCTGACCGCCCCTGGGGCCAGGCCACCCCGGGGATCGTGTGGCAGGCGGCGCAGCCCACCTGGCGGATGATGGCGAGGCCCTCGGCGGCGTCCGCCTGCACGATCGGACGAGGCAGATCGGCTTTGTCGACACAGGCGCTCAGGGCCAGGCCACTGAGGCCGAGCAGGACCACGCCGGCCCTCGCCGTCGCTACACTGGTTCTTTGCAGATCCATCCGCCCCCCGAAGCTTCGCCAGACCAATCCCCTTCAACGGTCGTGGTTCCCTGCTGCGACAGGGCGTCCCGTCCCCAGGCCCCTTCCTCAGGCCATGCGGAACCTCCGCCATAAGCAGGTGTTGCACCGTTGTGCGCGCCGCCCTTCCCGCCCCCGTCCTAGCCGCCCTGTGTCTGCTGACCGGTCTAGCCGCCTGCGATTCCACGCCGGGCGAGACGGACCGGGCCTTTACGGCCAACGGCCAAATCATCGCCATGGGCGGCGGCGCGGGCGGCGCGGGGAACGCCTGTTTTACCTGCCACGGCCTGGACGGCGGCGGAGACGGCGTCTCGGCGCCCCGTCTGGCCGGACTGGACGCGGGCTATCTGCACAAACAGATGGAGGACTATGCCTCGGGCCTGCGCCCCGACGACGCCATGACGCGCATCGCCAAGGCCCTGGATCAACGGGATCGCCAGGAGGTCGCCGCCTATTACGCCGGCCTGCCCGCGCCGCCGATGCAGGCCGCCCCTTCCGCCCCAGCCCCCGCCGTCTATCTGAACGGAGACGCCTCCCGCGGCATCGTAGCCTGCGCCGCCTGTCATGGCGGCGAAGGCCAGGGATCGGGCCAGGGCGGCAATCCGCAGATCGCCGGCCAGCCCGTCGCCTATACCCTGGAACAGATCGACCGCTGGAAGGCCGGCGCTCGCCGCAACGATCCGCGCGGCGTCATGGCCGCCGCCGTCAGGTCCCTGTCGGACCCAGAAGCCCGCGCCATAGCCCTTTGGCTGTCGACCCGACCCGCTTCTCCAGCGCCCGCCAACGCCTCTGCCAGCGGGTCCGCTTCGGTCGACGCTGCGGCACGACCGGCAGCATCGCGTGAAACACGTCGTCCCGATCGATCAGATGGTGCTTGAGCGCCGCCCCGGCGTGGATCGGGATCATCAGCAACAGGGTCATGACCAGGCCCCAGTGCATCCATTCCGCCGCCGCCTCGATCGCCCATAGTTGGGTGTTCGACAGATCCTGCAATGGCAGAAGGGGCCATTTGATGAATCCCAGAGTCTCCAGCTGCCGCGTCCGATCGGTCGCCGAGACCATGGCCCAGCCAGACAGCGGCAGGCCGAACAGGCAGATGTAGAAGACGTAGTGGGTGAGATGGGCGGCGGCGCTCTCCCACCCCGGCTTGTCCGCGTCATTGACCAGGTCCGGCGCCATGAGCCGCCACGACAGCCGCCCGATCACCAGGATCAGCATCAGCACCCCTACCGCAAAATGCAGGTCATAGGCGGCGACCATGGCCCCGCCGACGGGTTGGCGTCCCATCCACCAGCCCCAACCCAGCTGGAATATGACCAGGATCGCCATGCTCCAGTGAAACAGGATGGCCACGGGGGAATAGCGCCCCTCGTCATGGTGACCGGCCGCCCATTCCAGCGCCTGGGTGAACAGACGCTCGATCACGCCGGGTGTGCCTCGACATCGGGACCGATCATTCGACCCAACCGCCACAGGGCCGCGAACAGATACAGCGCGGCCGCCGGCGCCCACATGATCAGGCCCGCCGCCTGCTGATCCTCGAGCGGCGTCATGCCCCAGGCCAGGGTCGTATAGGCGTGGGGCGCGTAGACAGCCTGGCCGGCGAAAGTCAGGATCGCCCCAAGCAGCCCCATGGCCAGCATGGCCGCCAGCAACGCGATGACAGCGGCCGGCGCCGAGGCCGCTCTCGCCGCACCCCAGAACCACACCGCGCTGACCAACAGGCTTATCTGCATCATCCAGTAGAGGGCGTCGTTCGACAGGGCGGCGGCATAGGCGCCGGGCGCGTGCCAGAACCAGAAGACGAGGGCCTGTATCGCGGTCGCCAGGATGAGGGATCCATAACGTCTCTTCGGCAGGGCGGCGGCCAGCAGGGGCGCCGCGACCCCGACCAGCAGCACGTGATGCACGGTCCGCGCCGAGAACAGGGCCGAGCTCAGCGCGCACAGGGGAGACACGAACCCCACCGCCAACACAGCCATGGCCGTTAGGCCCAGCACCCGTCGCCGTCCCTCCAGCCGCATCGTGAACCCTGCGGTCGCGAGGATCAGGATCGCGAGCAGGACAGGATCCAGGTTCCATCGCCATTCGCCGACATCGGGCGCAGCGCCGCAATAGGGCGTCCAGACAAGCGCCGGGCTCATGATCGGATTTCCAGTTGCAGCATCCGCGTCCCCCCTCGAGCTTCCCTGGTTCAAGCCCCGGATGGGTCGCCGGGTTCCGCTGAACCCCGCCTGCGACAGTCGCGGCCCGGTAGCCCCCCCTGGCGCCGCCCCCTGGCGAACGGACGACGGACGCCTACCTTTAGGATCTTCCGAACAAAAGGATTTCGACCCATGGACGTTATCTACAAGGCCCACGCCGTCGCCTCGGGCGGCGGTCGCGAGGACGGACGCTCGACCACGGACGATGGAAAGATCGACGTCAAACTGTCTACGCCATCCGAAATGGGCGGCAAGGGCGGTGACGGAACCAACCCGGAACAGCTGTTCGCCGCCGGATACGCCGCCTGCTACCTCGGCGCCTTGCGTCTGGTCTCGGGCAAGGCGGGCACGCCGGTCGGCCCCGACACCAAGGTCCAGTCGGGCATCGGCTTCGGCAAGAATGACAAGGGCGAGGGCTTCAACATCTCGGTCGACCTGAAGGTCGTGGACCACGGCCTGGACAAGGCCGTCATCGACGACCTCATCCAGAAGGCCCATCAGGTCTGCCCCTATTCCAACGCCACGCGCGGCAATGTCGACGTGGATCTGAGCGCGGAATAATCGCGTCCATGAAGGCCGCGCGTGTTGAGCCCGGCGCGCGCGGCCTTTAGATGACGAGCATGGCTCCTCTCCTCGACGCGACCCCCGATCCGCTGCTGACGTTCGAACCCCACCGCAAGGTCTCCGTGCGCGAGGCTTTCGGCGTCGATTCCGACATGATGGTGCCGATGTTCGACACCGTCGACAGCCACGTGCCCGAGGTCGATCCCTCGTATCGGTTCGACCCGCAGACGACCCTAGCCATCTGCGCCGGCTTCGCCTTCGACCGTCGCGTCATGGTCCAGGGCTATCACGGCACCGGCAAGTCGACCCATATCGAACAGGTCGCCGCCCGCCTGAACTGGCCCCTCGTGCGCGTGAACCTGGACAGCCACATCAGCCGGATCGACCTGATCGGCAAGGACGCCATCGTCCTGAAGGACGGCAAGCAGATCACCGAGTTTCGCGAGGGCATGCTGCCCTGGGCCCTGCAACGCCCGGTCGCCCTGGTGTTCGACGAATATGACGCCGGCCGTCCCGACGTGATGTTCGTCATCCAGCGCGTGCTGGAGGCGCAGGGCCGCCTGACCCTGCTGGACCAGAACCGGGTCATCCGCCCCAACAAGTGGTTCCGCCTGTTCTCGACCACCAATACCATTGGTCTGGGCGACACGTCCGGCCTGTATCACGGCACCCAGCAGATCAATCAGGGTCAGATGGACCGCTGGAACATCGTCACCACCCTGAACTACCTGGACCACGACGTGGAGGCCGAGATCGTCGCCGCCAAGGCCCCCGAGTGGGCCGACGCCGAGGGTCGCCGCAAGATCGCCGCCATGGTCCGCGTCGCCGACATGACCCGCAACGCCTTCATGAACGGCGACATCTCGACGGTCATGTCGCCGCGTACGGTGATCACCTGGGTCCAGAACGCCATCATCTTCGGCGGCGACGTGGGCCTGAGCTTCCGGCTGACCTTCCTGAACAAGTGCGACGAGTTGGAGCGCCCGACCATCGCCGAGTTCTATCAGCGCGCCTTCGGCGAAGACCTGCCCGAGGCGGCGACGCGAGTGAAGGTGGGTTAAGCTGCCCCTCCCCCAGTCGTCCTTCCTTCCATGGTGGAGCGCATGGCCCTCACGGGCGGATGAGGGGTCGTCCCGCCAAGGCGAGAAGACATTGTGAACGCCGTTAAGATCGCCATCCGGCGTCGCATCAACGCGCTGTTCAATGACTATGAGAGCGGTGAGCGCCCGGCCCTGCGCCGCGCCGACGCGCTGTTTCCCACGGATTCCGTCGCCTGGCGGGTCAATGGCGACATCGTCACCATGATGATCGGCGGCGTCTCGGGCCTGCTGTTGCAGATGCTGCACCCGGCGGTGTTAGCGGGCGTCTGGGACCACTCTGACTTCCGCGCCGACATGCACGGCCGTCTGCGTCGCACCGCCAAATTCATCGCCATCACCACCTATGATCACGCCGAGGCCGGTCAGGCTGCGATCGACAAGGTGCGCCGCATCCATGACAGGCTTTCCGGCGCCACGGCCGACGGCACGCCCTATCGCGTCAGCGACCCCGCCCTGCTGGCCTGGGTGCATGTGACCGAGACCACCAGCTTCCTCGACGCATGGGTCCGCCATGCCGAGCCCGACATGACCCTGGCCGATCAGGACGCCTATTTCGCCGAGATGGCCCGCGTCGGCCTGGCCCTGGGCGCCGATCCCGTCCCGACCGATCGCGCGAGCGCCCAGGCCCTGATCCAGTCCATGCGACCGCAGCTGAAGGCCGACGCCCGCACGCGCGAGGTCGCCGCCCTGGTCATGCGCCAGAAAGTCGGCGGGCTGGGTGAAGACATCGCCGCAGACCTGATCATGAAGGCCGGCGCGGACCTGCTGCCGGACTGGGCGCGGCGCATGCACGGCCTGGCGCCCGCCTCGCCGGCCACGCGCCACGGCGCCCGGACGATGCAGCGCGCGTTGTCATGGGTCTATACCGGCTCGCCCAACCGCCAGGTCTGGCCGCGGGAAATTGTGGAATGGCCGAATGGCGCGCCGCGTTGACGCCTAGATCCGCCCTCGCAGGCTGGCCCACATCAACTTCAGCCGCTTGCCGCCCTCGCCGCGTTCCAAGCCCGTAAGGGCCGCATGGGCCACGGCTGGAAAAGCCGCCGTCGGCAGGCGCTTCAGCGCCGCATTGGCCGCAGGGCGCAAGGCCCTCGCCTCTTCCGCCCGCCCGACCTGGGTCAGGCCCCAGACGCGTCCAGCCTCCATGACAGCGGCCTCATGTCCGGCGCCCGCCAGCACGCGCACCGCCGCCTGCATCGGCCCGACATAGAAGGCGTCCAGGTCGTGCGGTTCGCCATGGACCCGGCCGATGTGGGCCTCGATCAGGGCATCAAATGGGGCCCGCTCCAGCCCGCGCCGGGCGACGATGTCGGTCAGGGCCTCCAGAACCGGATGGCCCTTGCGCGCCGCCCCTGAGAACACGCCATCCATCTGGTCGCGCCACCACACGTAGCGCATCTCGGCCAGCATGGGCTGGGTGACGCGCGTCGGGATGTTCAGCAGTTCGGCCTCGAAGGCGTAGAGGGCGACCAGACCGGCCCGCGCCGTGGCGTCGGCGACGAACCGGCTGGACAGCCAGCGGTCATGATCCGCCTGGCGGACCTGTGCGTCCAGCCCGCCCTGGGGCTGCTCGTCCCCGGCCATCAGGGGCGTCCGGCGACCGGATCGCCGCCCACAGGATCTCGGCCCGTGGCCAGCACCCAGGCATAGGCCAGCATGAACAGGGCGATCGCCGCCTCGGTCAGCCTCTGAAAGGCGCCGGCGGGCCCGCCGGTCTCGGCCGTCGCGCCCAGTCCCATCAGCCCGGCGAAGGCCAGGACGGCGCAGACCACCCCAAGCACCCTCAAGGTCCTGTGCCCCTTGGCCGACAGCCCCGCCAGCAGCAGGCCGACGCAGCCAGCCAGATAGCCCAGAAGCCCGATCAGATTGTGCATTCCCTGAGCCACCGACGTCCCGGCGCATTCGAAATCGCACCGGAACCAGACGCTGTTGACATAGGCATAGGCGTTCACCGCCAGCAGCAGGAAACCTGCGACGGCCAGGGCGCTGGACCGCATCCGCCACGCCATCAGCAGACAGGCGGCCATGACCAGCAGGCCGATGGGCAAAAAGGCCAGCCAACTGACCACCCAGCCGTCGGGGGCGCCCGTCGCCCCCAGCTCGCTGATGAACTGCCGGGCGTGGTCGTATCCGGGATAGCGGGCGGCGCCGACCAGGGTCATCCCCAGCAGCAGCGCCTCCGCCACAGCCAACAGGGTGAAGGCGACGCGGCCAACCACGACGAACTGCCGCGCCTCCATCGGCTTAGTTGAACAACGTCTGGTACATGGCCATCGAGGTCAGCATCGGCAGGCTGAGCAGCAGGTTGGTGCGGCTGGCCAGCATGGCGACGCGGGCGGCCTTGGCCTTCTTGTCGTCATCGACGACGACGATGCCCAGGGCGCGCTTCTGGTTCGGCCAGATGATGCCCCAGACGTTCAGGAACATGACGATGGCCAGCCAGACGCCCACGCCCATCAGCATGAAGCCCTGGTCGCCCTGAACCAGACCGCCGGCCAGGCCGAAGCTCAGCACCTCGGCGGCATAGGCGTGGCCGCGCATGAGCAGCACGCCGATGCCGAACACCACGGTCGCCAGCGCCGACCAGCGGAACCAGAACAGGGCCTCGGGCGCGATATGCTTGCCGACGGCGGGCTTCAGCTCGGCCGGGATCGAGGGCATGACCCGGATCTGCACGAAGTTGAAATAATAGAGCAGGCCGATCCACAGGATGCCCGACCCGACGTGCGCCCAGCGCAGCACCGCCTGCCAGAAGCTGATGTCGAACCCGCCCGGCGCCACGCGGCCGAAGGCGAAGATCATGAGCGCCGCCAGCAGCAGGCTCAGAACGATGGTGTTGCGAAAGTTCGTAAGCAGATTGGCCAAGTGTCAGCCCTCCCCAGGGTGAATCGTTGAAGCGACACCGTAGCTCTCCTCCCCATTGCGCAGCAATGGGGAGGCGGAGGTCACAGCCTAGGGGCGGCTTGCCATGCCCAGCTTCACCGGCTTGACGTCTTCGGCCAGTTCGCCGCGCTTCACGCCCCACAGCAGGATGATCGGCGCGCCGACGTAGATCGACGAATAGGTGCCGATGACGATGCCGAACATCAGGGCGATGGAGAAGCCGAACAGGGCCTCGCCGCCAAAGATGGCCAGGGCGGCCAGGACCATGACCGCCGTGACGCCCGTGATGATCGTGCGCGACAGGGTCTCGTTCAGCGACAGGTCGATGACCTCGCGCAGCGGCATTGTCTTGTACTTGCGCAGGTTCTCGCGAAGACGGTCGAACACGACGACCGTATCGTTCATCGAATAGCCGATGACGGTCAGGATGGCGGCGACCATGTTCAGGCTGAACTCCAGCTTGAACAGCACGATCAGTCCGAAGGTCAGGATTACGTCGTGCAGCAGGCCGGCGACGGCGCCGAAGCCGAACTGCGGTTCGAACCGGAACCAGATGTAGGCGAACATCAGGACGATGGCCAAACCCAGGGCCAACAGGCCCGAGGTGAACAGTTCGCCCGATACCTTGGACCCCACCACGCTGACGCCGGAATAGCGAACCTCGCCGACGGCCTCGTTGATCGCGTCCTGAACACGGGCGACGACCGCGTTCTGGGCTTCACCCTCGGGCACCTGGAAGCGGACGATGGCGCTGGCGGCGCTGTCGATGCCCTGCACCCCGACATCGCCCAGATTCAGTTCGCCTACGGCTTCACGCACCGCGCCAATGTCCAGGGCGGAGTTGTCGGCCTTGGTCATCTCCATCACGGCGCCGCCGCGGAAATCGATGCCCATGTTCAGGCCGGGATAGAAGCAGGCGACGATCGAGGCGATGCAGAGCACCACCGAGACAGCGCCGGCCGCCCGCGCGTATTTGACGAAATGCAGATTCGTCTTGTGCGGCAGGATCTTGATCAGGGGCCACCAGGTCATCGAACGGTCTCCGAATCGGCGATGGGCAGTTTCTTGGGCCGGGTGGCCTTCAGCCAGTAGGCCAGCATGACCTGGGACACCAAAACCGCCGAGAACATGGAGGTGAAGACCCCGATGGTCAGGGTCCAGGCGAAGCCGCGCACGGGGCCGGCGCCGAAGATGAACATGATCCCGGCGGCGACCAGGGTGGTCAGGTTGGCGTCGACGATGGTGCCCATAGCCTTGTTGAAGCCGGCGTCCATCGAGGCGATGACGGAGCGTCCGGCCCGCGCCTCGTCGCGCATCCGCTCATAGATCAGTACGTTGGCGTCCACGGCCACGGCGAAGGTCAGCACCAGACCGGCGATGCCCGGCAGGGTCAGGGTCGCCTGGAACAGGGACATGGCAGCGACGATCAACAGACCGTTCAGCACCAGTCCGATCACGGAGATCCCGCCGAACAGGAACCCGTAGGCCAGGATCATGAAGACGACGATGATGGTGAAACCAATGGCGGTCGACAGGGCGCCGGCGGCCACGGCGTCGGCGCCCAGCTCGGCGGTCACGACCCGGCGTTCCTCGACCCTCAGCGGGGCCGGCAGGGCGCCGCCGTTCAGCAGGTTGACCATTTCGGACGCGGTCTGGATAGAGAAATTGCCCTCGATGATGCCGCTGCCGCCGGTGATGGCGCTGTTGATGCGGGGCGCCGAGATCACCTTGCCGTCCAGGATGATGGCGAAGGGCTTGCCGATGTTGGCGGCGGTGGCCTCGCCAAAGCGGCGCGCGCCGACGCCGTCGAAGCGGAAGCCGATGGCCGGGCGGCCCGACTGGTCGGAATCCACCGAGGCGCGGGTCAGGTTCTCACCCGACACCAGGATGCGGCGCTTGACCAGATAGGGGGTGACGCCATCATCGCCGTACAGCAACTGGGCGTCTGGCGGCACGCGACCGGCGATGGCGTCGGCGACCGAGTTTTCCGAATCGACCATCTGGAAGGTCAGTTGAGCGGTCTGGCCGATGACCCGCTCCAGGGCGGCGGGATCGTTCTGGCCCGGCGCCTGGACGACGATACGCTCGGCGCCCTGGCGGGTAATTGCGATTTCCTTGGTGCCGGTGCTGTCGACCCGGCGGCGAACCACCTCGATCGACTGGTCCACGGCGGTGGCGCCCATGCTGTCCAGCGTCGCCTGGGTGAAGCCGTAGCGGATGCGGTTGCCGCTCTGGCGGGTCGCGGTCCGTTCCTGCACGCCCTGCTGGTTCGGGCCGCCGGCCAGTTGCTGCAGCGCCTTGAAGGCGGCGTCGGCCTGGGCCTGATCGGCCAGGGTGATGACCACCCCGCCCGGCTCGCGTTGCAGGGCGTTGATGTTGATCCGGGCTTCGCGCATCGATACCCGGACGTCCTCGACCAGGTTGTCGACCCGCTTGGTCCGCATGGCCGGCACATCGACCTCGAGCAGCAGGTATGACCCGCCTTGCAGATCCAGCCCCAAGTTCAGCGCGTTCTTGGGCAGGAAGCCCGGCAGGGCCTCGCGCTGCGCCGGCGACAGGACGTTGGGGAAGGCGAAGAGCAGCCCCAGCGCCAGTGACAGCGCCAGGACGATGATCTTCCAGCGAGAGATCTGGATCATGAGGTTATGCTACCGCAGGTGCAGTGAGGACGTGGGTGACGTCAGGCCTTGGTGACGGCCTTGGGCTTGGCGTCGTTGGCGGCGATGGCGGTGCGGTTGCGGACCTCGGCGATCATGCCCTTGACCACGCGAACGTTGACGCTGGGGGCGATCTCGACATTGACCTCGGCGTCCTCAACGCGGGTCACCTTGCCGATCAGACCCGACGACAGGACGATGGTGTCGCCCCGCTTCACGGCCGAGATCAGGGCCTGGTGTTCCTTGGCGCGCTTCTGCTGCGGACGGATCAGCAGGAAGTAGAACAGGACGAAGATCGCGACGAACGGCAGAAACTGCACGATCGCGGCCATCAGACCACCTTCACCAGCAGGCATATGGATATTCCCCGACTTGGGCTGGCCTCAGTCGGGCGCCCTTTGAAAACAAGGCGCGGAACCTAGGGCCGGTCGGCCCAATATGCAACGCGGCCTTTTACTCTATCGCGGCAGCACCGTCAGGGGGTCGATGGCCACGGGCTCGTCGCCCGACATGCGGCGGGTCTCGAAATGGATCGAGGGCCGTCCGTCGCCGGCGGTCAGGCCGACCGTGCCGATCTGCTGGCCCGCGCGCACGTCGGAGCCGTCATCGACGGTGGCCGAACCCAGGTGGCCATAGACCGTGCGCCAGCCGTCGCGGTGGACGATCAGGACCGTCAGCCCCTGCCCCACCAGGTCATCGCCGACATAGGCCACGCGTCCGGCCGCCGAGGCCACGACCTCTGCGCCGGCCGAGGCGCCGATGTTGATGCCATTGTTGCGCTCGCCCATGCCCACAGGGCCGAACCGACGCACAACCTCGCCGCGCACCGGCCATTGCAGGGCGACGCTGGTCGGAGTCGAAGCCGCGCTGGCGGCGGGCGCGGCGACGGGTGCAAGCGGCGCCGGCATCGGGGCCGGGGCCATAGCCATTGGCGGCGGTGGCGGTGGCGGGGCGGTCCCGGCATTGGTCACGGCGACCCCGATCGGGGCCGGGCCGGTGGCGTAGGGGTCAGGGCCCAGATCGACGGCGTTGTCCGGAAGAATGATGCGCTGCCCGGTCGTGATGGCGCCGCGCGGTCCCAGGCTGTTGAGATCGATCAGGCTCTGCACCGGCGCCTGGAAGCGGCGGCCGACGCCCGAGATCGTATCCCCCGGCTGGATGACATAGGCGACGGTCCCGCTGCTCCCTAGGGCGGCGCCGGACGAAATGGGCGGGGCGACAGGCCGCTCGGGCAGATAGGTCGGACCGACAGAACTTCCCGACGGCGGCAGGGCCCCGCCCTGGATCGGCTCATAGGGCGCGGCGATGGGCGGCGGCGGCTCATAGGGCCGGGGCGCAGGCATGGGGTTGGTCGGATAGGCGGGAACACTGGTTCCCTGCCCCTGACCTTGGCCCTGAATCTGGGGGACGCCCGGCGTGGTCGGCCGCGTCGAATAGCGGGGGGCGTCGGGATAGGTCGAACAGGCCGCAGCCGTCAGGGCCCCGCCCGCGATGACCAAACCCTTGATCCAGCGATTGATGCTCATGCCGCGCTCCTTGAAATCATGCCCCGGTGTACTCCCGCCTTGGTGTGCCCCGCGTCGCCGCATTAGCCAAGCTGGGAAAGTCAGCGGAAGTTGGGCGAACAGGTTAACGCTCCCCGGATTTGCCCCGCTTTCCCCAGCCTGCCTATCCCTCTTTGGCCGTTCCCTCGACCAGGGGCACGAAGCGGACTTCGCACAGGCTTTCACGGCGGAAGGATCCGTCCGGCTGTCCGGTATAGCGATGCAGCATCTGTACCGAGGTCCTGCCCACGGGCGCGACCAGAACCCCCCCGGGCTTCAGCTGTTTCAGCAGTTCGGTGGGCTCGGTCGGGGCCGCAGCCGTGACCATGATCCGGTCGAAGGGCGCCTGTGTGGGCCAGCCCAGGCCGCCGTCGGTATGCATGGTGATGACATTGTCGATGTTCAGCAGACGCAGCCGCGCCTCGGCCTCGACCAGCAGCGAGCGATACCGCTCCACCGAATAGACATAGCGGGCCAGCCGCGACAGCACGGCGCACTGGTATCCGCTGCCGGTGCCGATCTCCAGCACCCGGTGACGCGGCTCGACCATCAGGGCCTGGGTCATCAGGCCGACGATGTAGGGCTGGCTGATCGTCTGGGCGCAGTCGATCGGCAGGGCCTGGTCTTCCCAGGCCTGATCCAGGAACCGCTCGTGCACGAAGACCGCGCGGTCGATGCTCTCCATCGCCGCCAGCACCTTCGGGTCGGTGACCCCCTGCTGACGCAGGCTGAGGATCAGTCGCCCTGCCCGATCGTCCTTCAGGTTCATGCGGCCGGAGCCTTCTGGGGCCGCTTGGGAGGCGCCCCGCCCAGAACGCCCTTCAGGTCGTGGACGCTGGTCTTGTGGGTCAGGTCGATGTGCAGGGGGGTGACCGATATCCGGCCCTCGTCCATGGCGCGCAAATCCGTGCCCGCCGCATGATCCTGCTTGGCGCCGCGGAAACTCATCCAGAAATAGTCACGTCCGCGCAGGTCGGTGCGTTTCTCGGCGAACATCTCGCCGATGTCGCGGAAGCCCTGAACCGTGACCTCGACCTCGTTCACCTCTTCGGGCGGCCGGGCCGGGAAGTTCAGGTTCATGATCACCCCCGGCTGCCAGGGCTGGGCCAGCAGCTTGGCGATGATGCCCGGCGCATAGGCCTCGGCGGTCTCCCAGTGGGCGACGACCGCGTCGTGGAACCGCTCCAGAGACTGACTGACGGCGATGGACCGCACCCCGAACGCCATGCCCTGAAGCGCGCCCGCGACGGTGCCGGAATAGGAACAGTCCTCGCCGACATTATGCCCCCGGTTCACCCCCGACAGCACCAGATCGGGCTTGCCGGGCAGGATGTCGCTGAAGGCCAGGACCACACAGTCGGTCGGCGTGCCGGTCACGGCGAACCGCTTTTCGCCCAGCTTGTTGATGCGCAGCGGCTCGGTCAGGGTGATGCCCCGCCCCTTGCCCGACTGCTCGGTCGCCGGAGCCACCACCCAGACGTCGTCCGACAGTGTGCGGGCGATCCGCTCCAGGCAGGCCAGGCCCTCGGCCTCGATGCCATCGTCGTTGGTCAGCAGAATACGCATCGCTTCTTTCATCATACCGGACACTTTTCTTCTTTCGTCATTCCGGGTGGAGCGAAGCGGAGACCCGGAATCCGGCGGCGCCGTAGCAGAGCGGAGGCGAAATCCTTCAACCGAACCCCCTGCGACAGGTTCGCGCTCTCGCGCGCCGCCTTGTTCCGGGGCTGCGGCACAAGCGCGCCTTCGCCCGGAATGACGAAAGCCCCCGGCACCACCAAAGACCGCGCGTCACCCCACATGGGTCAGCCCGCCCATGTAGGGCAGCAGGGCGGCGGGCACGGCGATGCGGCCGTTCTCGTCCTGATAGTTCTCCATCACCGCGACCAGGGTGCGGCCCACGGCCAGACCCGAACCGTTCAGCGTGTGCACGAACTCGGGCTTGCCCTCCTTGCGCTTGAACCGCGCGTCCATCCGGCGGGCCTGGAAGTCCCCGCAGTTGGAGACCGAGCTGATCTCGCGATAGGTGTCCTGGCTGGGCAGCCAGACCTCCAGATCGAAGGTCTTGCGCGCCGAAAAGCCCATGTCGCCCTTGCACAGCAGCATCCGGCGATAGGGCAACTCCAGCCGTTGCAGCACGGCCTCGGCGCAGGTCGTCATGCGCTCGTGCTCCTCGTCGGATTTGTCCGGCGTGGTGATGGAGACCATCTCGACCTTGTGGAACTGGTGCTGGCGGATCAGGCCGCGCGTATCGCGACCGGCAGACCCGGCCTCGGCCCGGAAACAGGGCGTCAGGGCCGTCAGCCGCAGCGGCAGTTCCTCCTCCGGCGTGATCTGCTCACGCACGAGGTTGGTCAGGGAGACTTCGGCAGTGGGAATGAGGAAGCGCTCTTCCTGATAAAGTCCCTCTTCCACATCTGGCCAGACTGTCTCGCTAATAGCGTCAGCATATTCGTCACGCTTAACTGCCATCGCGCCAGCAAGAGCATTGCTGAAGTCGTCGCCGCTTCCTAGCTTTTCTTTCAGTTGAACAACAAGTTCATCAATCTCTTCTCTCCTATCGGCGACGTAGGCTCGTGCCGAAACTTGGATATTGTGGTTCAGCGCTTCCAAATCGAAGTTTCTGGCGGCGAAGAGATCGTCTTTGAACTTCGGCAATTGCCCCGTCCCGAACATGGCCTCATCGCGCACCAGATAGGGCGGATTGACCTCCAGATAGCCGTGCTCGGTCGTCTGGATGTCCAGCATGAACTGGCCGATGGCGCGTTCCAGACGGGCCAGCCCGCCTTTCAGCACGGCGAACCGCGCCCCCGACATCCGCGCCGCCGCCTCGAAGTCCAGCAAGCCCATGGCCTCGCCCAGATCGGCGTGGTCGGTCTTCAGATGGGTCTGGCGCGGCTCGCCCCAGCGCGCGGTCTCGACATTGGCGGCCTCGTCCTCGCCGTCGGGCACATCGTCCGCCGCCAGGTTCTGCTGGGCCGCCAGCAGGTCGCGCAGGGTCTTGCCCTTGTCGGCCTCGATCTCGCCCTGCTTGGCGATCTCGCCCTTCAGCGTCTCGACCTCGGCCTTCAGCCGGTCGGCCTCGGCCATGTCCTTTCGGCCCATGGCGGCGCCGATCAGCTTGGAAGCCGCATTGCGCTTGGCCAGGGCGTCCTGCCCCGCCGTCTGCGCCGCCCTCAGTTCGATATCGAGGGCCAGGATCCGGTCAACGATCGCCTGGGCGTCCTCCACACCGCGCGACGACCAGCCCGCAACGAAGACGGCGGGGTTGTCGCGGATGGCTTTGATGTCGTGCATGGGACTGGTTTTCGGCAGGCGTTCAGGAAGGCGAGAGCCTTAACGCCCCGCACGGAGTCGGGCAAACCCCCACACCCACATCCGCGATCTTGCCTCCACCGCCGATCCGCGACACACGCGCATTAACCCTGCTGCCAGACTCAGGCGATAGGTTGCGCCATGGCCTCACGACGTCCTGCTCCCGATACGCTGGAAGCCGCCCTCGCCAAGGTGTTCGAGGCGCGCGACACGACCGCCAGCTGGTTCGCCCTGACCGGCGGCGAGACCCTGTTCTCGGCCGGCGACGATCCCGACAGCCTTTATCTGCTGCGCTCGGGACGCCTGGGCGTCTTCCAGGAGCAGGAGGGCCAGCCGCCCCGCTTCGTCGGCGTCATCCGTCCGGGCGAGCCGGTGGGCGAAATGGCCCTGATCGCCGGCACGCCCCATTCCGCCCACGTCGTCGCCCTGCGCGATTCGGAAATCCTCGCCCTGCCCCGCGACGCCTTCTTCGAGGCGGTCCGCACCCGGCCCGAGGTGATGATCGAGCTGTCGCGCCTGATGCTGCACCGGGCCCGCGAACGCAACACAGGAGCCGGCGAGCCCAGCGTGTTCGGCTTCATCTCAGCCCGCGCCCGCCCGATCCGCGCCCTGGTGGAGCGCATCGCCGCCGCCGTCGAGGCCCAGGGCCGCACCTGTCAGGTGATCGACCATTCGGCGCTCAGTTCGGCCTCCGAATGGTTCAGCCGCGTCGAGGACAGCCACGACATCGTCCTCTATATCGCCGAGCAGGACGAGCCCAATTGGGCCGCCCTCTGCGCGCGCCAGGTCGACCGGCTGTTCGTCGTGGGCGACGTGCTGACCGTGCCGCCCGCCCGCATTCCCTCGCGTGAGCCCGGCGGCGGGCATCAGTACACGGACCTGATCCTGATGCGCGATCCGCGCATGACCCGGCCCGCCAACACCGGGGTCTGGCTGGACGCCGTCGATCCCGGGCGGTGGTTCCATGTCAAGGAAGGCGATGTCGCCGACGCCGCCCGCATTGCCCGGGTCATCACGGGAACCTCCGTGGGCCTGGTCCTGTCGGGCGGCGGGGCCCGCGCCTACGCCCACATCGGCGTCGTCAAGGCGATGCATGAAGCTGGCGTGACCCTGGATTTCCTGGGCGGCTCGTCCATGGGCGCCGTCGTCGCCGCCGGCTCGGCCTTGGGCTGGACGGACGAGGAACTGGACGCCCGTATCCGCACCGCCTTCGTCAAGTCCGACCCCCTGTCCGACCTCGCCTTTCCTCTGATCGCCATGACCCGCGCAGGCAAGGTCGCCAGCCTGCTTCAGGACGCCTATGGCGAGATCGACATCGCCGACATGCCCCTGCCCTTCTTCGCCGTGTCGTCGAACCTGACGACGGGACGGATCGAGGTCCACCGTCGCGGCCTGCTGCGCCGGGCCATGCGCGCCTCGATCAGCATTCCCGGGGTCATGCCGCCCGTCGTGATCGACGGACAGGTTCTGGTCGACGGCGCCGTGCTGCAGAACTTCCCCACCGATGTGATGCGCCGGCTGAACGCCGGGCCTATCGTCGGCTCCGATGTGTCCCAGGTACGGGGCGTCGATCCCACAACGCTGGAGAATCCGCCGTCCTGGTGGCGCTGGATCCTGTCGGGGGCATGGAAGTCGGGCCCGCCCATCGTGTCGATCCTGATGCGGTCGGCGACCATCACCTCCGATGTCGAACTGGCCCGGTCCCGCGCCGAGACCGACCTGCTGATCCTGCCCGGCGCGACAGGCACGGATATCCGCGACTGGAAGATCTATGATCCGATCGTCGCCTCTGGCCGGGCTGCCGCGCTTGAGGCCCTGGCGACGCTGGACGGGCCGCTGGGCGAACTGCGGCGCCGCAAGGCCGAGGCCCTGATCGCCGACATCGAGCCTGTTGCAGACGATGCGGAGACCGAGGCGGCCCCGACGGTCGTCGCGCCCCCTATGGCTTCGACCGTCCCTGCCGATGCTGCGCGCGTTCGCAAGACCCCGCTGCGCACCAGACGGACCGCCAAGGCGGGCTGAGGCCAAGATCGCGTCTCGCCGGCTCTTCTTCGATGATTCGGAAAGGCCGCTCGCGGCGACGCTGGACGCCGCGTGGGGGCGTCAAAAGGGGATGGTACCGCCTCTCAGGCTTGAACTGAGGACCTCCGGTTCCACAAACCGGCGCTCTAACCAACTGAGCTAAGGCGGCGCATCCACGCTGGACGACCCTGGGGGCCGCCTCGCGAGGGGCGTTCTCTAGCGGCGTCGAGGGCGGCGATCAAGCGGCCATTGCAGCTCTATCTCTCGTCTGATGTGGAAAGCTCCCATCCGACGCCCCGGATCGCCGCCAAACAACGCAAAACGCCCCGGAGCGAGCTCCGGGGCGTCCTGTTTGTCGTTTCGTCTCGCCTATTGCAGGCGGAACGAGGTGGTGAACCGCACCTTGCCGCCGGTGGCGACCCCATCGACCGAGCGGGGCGACAGGCGGGCGCGGCGAGCCGCGGAAAGAGCGGCCTGGCCGAAGCCGGCGCCGGACGGGTCTTCCGAGATGATCGAGCACGCGCTGACCGAACCGTTGGCGTTCACGGTGCACTCGAGAGTGACGCGTCCGCTTTCGATGTTCCGCGACGCGGCCCGTTCCGGGAACTCGGGGCGAGGCTGCGAGGCCCAGCTCGGGTTCGTGATGACCGCAGGACGCGGCGGAGCAGGCGGAGCCGGAGGCGGCGGCGGACCGGGGACGATAACCGGGGGACCGGTGTATTCGACGCGATCTTCCTTCTTGGTCGGTTCGATCGGCAGCGTCACCGGAGGCGGCGGCGCGTTCGGCGTGATGACCGGCGGGCGCACCTGAAGCTTCGGCGGCGGAGGCGTGTCCGGCGGCGGCGGAGGCGGCGGAGGCGGAGGCGGTGGGATAGGCTCCACCAACTCGACTTCCACGGACTCGTCGCTGTAGTCCATCAGACGCAGCTCGAACTTGGTCTTCTGAAGGTAGAAGATCATGATCGCGAAGAGAATGGTGACGACGGTCAGGCTGATCAGCCAGATGCCGGGAGCGACCCCCATGAAGCCCTTCTTGCGAGGGGCGTCATAGCGACTGCGATGGTACTCAACGGGCGTATCTGTCATGTGCGACTTCCCTTACACCGGAGAGTTATCTTCGCCGACCAGGGCGACGCTGTAGAAGCCATTGTCCTGCAGGGCATTCATAACCTGCATGAAATCGCCATAACGCGTCGCTTGGTCAGCACGGATGAAGATACGCTCTTCCTCGGGATTACGCGTCCGGATCTGGGTCCGCAGGTCATCGCCGAGACTTTCGACGCTGGTTCTGAAGTCCCCCAGGAAGACGTCACCGTCATTCTGGATCGAGATGAACACGGGCTTGGGCGGGTTCTCTTGAGGCGGTGCGACCGCAGTGGGAAGTTTCACCTCCACCGACACGGTGGCCAGAGGAGCGGCCACCATGAAGATGATGAGGAGGACCAGCATAATATCAACGAATGGAGTGACGTTGATGTTGCTGTTCTGCTCGACGTGATACTTGCCGCCGCCGCCGCCGGAGAGTTGGGCGGCCATCGGTCTTAGGCTCCCTTGTCGAGTTGACGCGAGATGGCGTTGATCAGTTCAGCGTTGAAGCCGTCCGAGCGCGTGCCGTAGGCCGAGATGCGGGTGTTGAAGTAGTTGTAGAAGATAACGGCCGGGATAGCGGCGAACAGGCCGATACCGGTGGCGAGCAGAGCCTCGGCGATACCCGGAGCAACGACGGCCAGGTTGGTCGTGTTCGACTGGGCGATACCGATGAAGGAGTTCATGATCCCGTAAACGGTACCGAACAGACCCACGAACGGGCCGGTCGAGCCGGTCGAGGCCAGGAACTGCTGACCGCCGGAAAGGCGAGCGGCGAGACCGGCTTGAACGGCGGCGACGGCTTGTTGCGCGCGGCCCAGGGCCGAGTCGCGGTGCTCGCCGGTGACCGAAAGGCCGGCCTGGCGGGACAGTTCGACTTCTTCGGTCGCCGCGGCGGCCATATCGGCCAGCGGGTTACCGTCGAACTCTTCCGACGTGGCCACGCGGCGCATGTCGGCGATGGTGCGCGTGCCCCGGAACTCTTCCAGGAAACGGTCGGTCTTGCGGTTCAGGCCACCAAACTCGAGCAGCTTGATGATCAGCAGGGTCCACGAGAAGATCGACGCCAAGATCAGGCCGATCATCACGATCTTAACGACCACGCCGGCTTCCATGAACATGGAGATCGGGGTGATGTCGCCGTGGCCGGAGCCGCCGACGGCGTCACCGACGGATTGCGGATCGGCTTCGGCCGGAGCGGTCGGCAGGGTCGCCACGGGAGCGGCGGCCGGTGCGGTTGCAGCTGCGGGAGCGGCGGCGGGAGCCGCGGCGTCCTGGGCCAGAACCGGCGTGCTCACCATCAGCACGGCAGCGCCGGCCAGGGCGAGGAAGGTGTTGGTCTTGTTGCTAATAAGCATTGGTCGCCAGTTCCTGTTGGTTTCGTCTGACTCGTGGAACCCTAGAGCAGGCCGCCTCATGCGACCTCCCCTCCATGAAATCGTTGTTTGTCTCGGTTCGTCTGCCTGAGCGGTCAGACCTCCCGAAACGTGCCTTATCGGCTTCGGTTGCCCAAAGGGAACCTAGGCCGTCTCCTGCGCGCCTGCGCACATCGCCGCGGCGTCGTTTTCCGCCTTCCTGAAGAAAGCGCTTAAGCTCCTTTGGCGAAGCGATCCCAGAGCGTCAAGGGCGCAGACCCTCTTTTCGCCTGATGCGGGAACGCAACACGTCAAACCCAATCGGGGCGGGCGCATAATGACAATTTGATGTTGTTTTTGGCGAACGGCGGTAGAAAATCGGTGATCGACGATTTCATCGCAAGGCGTGGTGCCTGGGGGCGGATTCGAACCACCGACACGCGGATTTTCAATCCGCTGCTCTACCAACTGAGCTACCCAGGCGTACGCGTCCCAAACTCGGGAGCGGGGTCTATAGGCGAGCGGCCAAACCCTGTCCAGCGCTCTTCAATGCTCTGATGCACGATCGTTCGTTTGGCCGTCGTCCGTGGGCTCATCGTCCCGTACTGGTATGGCGTAGCCGCCTGTGAACCACTTCTGCAGATCAACGTCGGCGCAGCGTTTCGAGCAGAAGGGCCGATAGTCGGCCTGGGCAGGATGACGTTTACAGATCGGGCAGGTCGCCATGTTCAGATCTCCTCGATGATAAAACGCCCAGTGGCGACCTCCGGGTCCGCCAGGACCGCGGCTCGAGGGCCCAGAACCGCCGCCAGCTGGGCGGCCGCAGCCGCTTCTTGCGGCGCGCAGCGGGCCGTGAAGCGGGGCGTCCGCGTGTCCTGAAGGGCGTGCAGGCGCAATTGGCGAACAATATCGATGGCCCGAGTTTGCAGGCTGGGCCGGGCGACTGCGTCGTTCCGCCGCTCCTCGATGGGCGTGCGCCGCCAGGGCAGAGACAACTGCAACAGGCCGAAACGACTCAGTGGACCGAAGGCGACCTCGGCGTCCGGGGCGAACGCGGCCCTGGCCGCCTCGGTGATCTGGCCCGCGTCCAGCCCCGTCCCTACTAGGTCCACCGCCACCAATCCGCCCCAGCCTTTCAGCCGGACGAGTCGGGCGGCCTGTTTCAGCCCCTCCCGGTTCGCGCGGGCCCGGGCCTTGCGGGTGTCCTGTCCTGCGATATGGGCATAGTCGATATCGACGGCGATCAGGGCGCGCGTCCGCTGCACCGACAGATCCAGACCGAAGGCGGGATATAAGCCACCGTCGCTCAGAGCCTCCTCGACCGCCTCCTGGCCGGCCTGGATCGCGACGATCCCGACCTGGACCTCGACGCCCGGCGCTATGTGGGTCAGCAGGGCGCGGACATCAGGGCCCTCCGCCAAAAGACGCGGGGGCCCCTCGCCTGCCCCGATGTGCTTAAGGGTCGGTCCCTTGCGCTCGCGAGGTTCGGCGACGACCTCGACCTCGATCCGGTCGCCCTCTTTGAGCGCGACGGTCTTGGTCAGCGGCAGGAAGCCCTGGGCTCCCTTGCCTCCTAGGTCGACGAAGGCGGCCCGAAACGCCGCATCCACGCTGACGACGCGCCCGATCGAGCGGCTCCCCAGGCGATCCTGAGGCGTATCGTCGTCGCGTTGCATAAGAAGGTGTTCGTATCGACCGTTGCGGGCGACGACGCCCCGCACTTCTCCGGGCGTCTCGTCGAGGAAGGCCTCGACCTCGCTCACTGTCCCGTCGTCCGGTCCCGGCGCCATCCGGCCCCGGCCAGAAGATTGGCGGTCTCGAACAGCGGCAGGCCCATCACGGCGGGGTGACTGCCGACGATTCGGGTGACGAAGGCGCCCGCCGGTCCCTGGATGCCATATCCGCCCGCCTTGCCGCGCCAGTCGCCGCCGGCGACATAGTCGGCGATCTCGGCGGGCGACAGAACCTTGAAGGAGACGCGGGTATCGACGACCCGGCTCCAGGTTCGGCCGCGAGCGACGACTGAGACGCCGGTGAAGACGCGGTGATTGCGGCCGGACAACAGCGTCAGGAACCGCGCCGCCTCGGCCTCGTCAGCAGGCTTTTCCAGCAGGCGGCGACCCACGGCGACTACTGTATCGGCGGCCAGCACCACGGCTTCGGGCGCGCGCTCGGCGACGACCTCGGCCTTGGTGCGGGACAGGCGAACGGCCAGCCGTGACGGTGTCTCGTCTCGGCCGGGCGTTTCGTCGATGTCGGCAGGGTCGATGCGATCGGGAGTGATCCCGATCAGCGCCAGCAGTTCGATCCGGCGCGGGCTGGCTGAAGCCAGCACAAGGTCAGGACGGTTCAGCTCAGGACGGGCCAATCGGCCAGCCCTTACTTGAAGCGGTAGGTGATGCGGCCCTTGGTCAGGTCGTAGGGCGTCATCTCGACCAAGACCTTGTCGCCGGCCAGCACGCGGATACGGTTCTTGCGCATCTTGCCGGCGGTGTGGGCGATGATCTCGTGGTCGTTCCCCTCGAGCAGCACGCGGAAGGTCGCGTTCGGCAGCAGTTCGCTGACGACGCCGGGAAACTCGAGTAGTTCTTCCTTAGCCATGCGGCCTCTCACGCCCCGTGAATACGAATCTAGGCTCGCGCCGGGCGAAGCGCGAGCCGTAAGAAGGCGCGGCTAATGCACCAAAACAGTCGGCTAGTCGAGTTCGGAGCGCACAGGCCCTGCCTCAACCTCTCCGATAGAGGGCGCAGACCAGGGTGAAGAGGCGCCGCGCGGTCTCGTGGTCGATGGCGACCTTGCCCTCCAGACGCGCCTTCAGCACCTCGGCGCCTTCGTTGTGCAGGCCGCGTCGGCCCATGTCGACGGCCTCGATCTGGCTGGGCGAAGATCCGCGCAGGGCTTCGTAATAGCTGTCGCAGATCAGCAGATAGTCTTTCAGCACGCCCTTCATCGGCGTCAGGCTAAGCGCATAGGTGCGGGCGAAGTCGCTGTCGCCAGCGCCGTCGGAGGTGATGTCGAACACCAGCCGGTTGTCCTGCAGCGAAAGTTTCAGCCGATACGGGCCGCCGGGCGAGCCCTCGGGCTCGAAGGCGTTCTTCTCGACCAGATCGAAGATGGCGACGCGGCGCTCGTGCTCGATCTCGGCCGTGGCCGACGGCAGGGTCGCGGCGTCCAGATCGACCGCAGACAGCCTGTGTTCGTCGCTCATGATTCACCTGCCGCAGACACGACCGAATCGAGGTGGGTCGGTGCGACGCGCGCCTCCCAACGATCGGACAGATCGACGACCACGGCGTCCAGACACTCGACCTCGGCCCTCAGATCGCCACCGCCGGCGAACATCAGAGTGACGCGGCCGCCAGGAGCCTCGGTCTCCTCGAAATCGATGGCCAGAAGCTCCAGCGCAGTGTCGGGCAGACGCGGCAGGCCCCTGCTCTTGACCGCCATGACGTCGCCGAACTGCATGGCGGCCCGCACGCGCGTGCCGCCGCATTCCCAGCAGAACCGGCTCAGCTCGACCGTCAGACGACGCGCCGACCGCTCCCAGACGATGTCCGCCGGGCGCAGGATGGCGTCCTGCAAGGCGGCCGAGATGATGGCCAGATCCTCGGCGTCCTCGGCCAGCAGGCGCAGGGGCTCGTTAGCTTTCGACGGATCGGGGGCGCCGAACACCTCGTCCAGTTGAGCCTTCAGTTCGGCGTCAGTGGTCATCGCCCGGTCCCTCGACAGGCGGGCCGTGGATCCGACGGATCTCCGCCCCGCAGGCGCCCAGTTTCTCTTCCAGCCGCTCGAACCCGCGATCCAGGTGATAGACCCGGCCGATATTGGTCTCGCCCTCGGCGGCCAGACCGGCGATCACCAGACTGACAGAGGCCCGCAGGTCCGTCGCCATGACGGGCGCGCCGCGCAGCCACTCCACGCCGTTCACCCGCGCCTCGCCGGCGTGGACGGAGATGTCGGCGCCCAGACGCATCAGCTCGGGCACGTGCATGAAGCGGTTCTCGAAGATGTTCTCGTGGATGGTCGAGACCCCATCGGCCGTGGTCATCAGGGCCATGAACTGGGCCTGCAGGTCGGTGGCGAAGCCGGGATAGACCTCGGTGGCCACATCCACGGCCTTCAGCCGCTGGGCACGGTCGCGCTTGACCACGACTCCGTCGTCGGTCGGCGTCACCTCGACGCCCGCCTCGATCATGCGGTCCGTCAGAGACGCGATCAGCTCCGGCCGAGCCTTGGTCAGACGAACCTCGCCGCCCGCCATGGCGGCGGCGCAGGCGTATGAACCCATCTCGATCCGGTCGGGAATCACCGACCAGTCGGTTCCGGTCAGCGAGGTCACGCCTGTGATGGTCAGGACATCGGTGTCCAGGCCCTCGATCTTGGCGCCCATGGCGATCAGGCAGCGGGCCAAGTCACCGATCTCGGGTTCCTTGGCGGCGCGGCGCAGCACCGTGGTGCCCTGAGCCAGGACGGCGGCCATCAAGGTGTGTTCGGTCGCGCCGACCGAGACGAACGGAAACTCGATCTCGGCGCCCTTCAGCCCCTTGGGAGCGGTAGCGGACACATAGCCCTCCTCCAGCTCGATCAGGGCGCCCAGCTTGGACAGGGCGTCGATGTGCAGGTCCACCGGCCGCGCGCCGATGGTGCAGCCGCCCGGCAGGGAGACCTTGGCGTGGCCCGTCCTGGCCAGCAGCGGCCCCAACACGTTGAACGAGGCCCGCATCTGGCGAACCAGATCATAGGGGGCGAAGGTCGATGTGATCTCGCGGGCGTCGAACAGGGTCTGCTGACCGTCCGGACCGTCGCTCTCAGTTACCGTGACGCCGAACTGGCGCAGCAGCTGACCCAGGAATTTTGTGTCGGCCAGGCGCGGCATATTGGTCAGCCGAACGGGCTGATCCGTCAGGATCGTGGCCGCCATCAGCTTGATGGCCGAATTCTTGGCGCCGCTGATGGGGATGTCCCCATAGAGCTGGGCTCCGCCGTTTACCGCGATACTGTCCATGTCGATCCTGAAGCAGGCCCCGACGGGGCCCGGCGCTCACCGGACCTGTGGCGATCCGGCGAACAGGCTTTCTAGCGCGGAGCGGCGGGGTGGCGGAAGGGGCCGTCTGATCCCGCGGCGATGACTTTCAGTTGCCGGGCCGTTTCACCACCGGCTTGGCCGCCTTGCGACGACGCAGGTTGTCACGCAGGGCGGCGGCCAGCCGATGCGTCCTTGCGGTCTTGGCGACCTGCTCCTGGGACGGCGCAGAATCAGGCTTTGCGGCAGGCGGCGTATCGGCGCTTTCGGTCATGCTCACATCAAGCCTTGGAAATCTTTCCACGCCAACCCGTTTTCGGGCTTCCCCCCCGCGAGTCTGTTGGCTATACGGCCGCTTCCTCAGAAAAGGCCGCCGTAGCTCAGTGGTAGAGCGCATCCTTGGTAAGGCTGAGGTCGTGGGTTCGATTCCCCCCGGCGGCACCATCTGAAGACCCTGGCGGGACGGCGCTTTCGGCGTCGTCCCGCAGGACCTCCCCCAAAATCCGTATTAAATCCGGCCAGCAGCACCGTGCTGGGCCGCCCGCAGCCTATTCGTTGAGCAACAACGGCGCGTCTGCAGCGCGGTGAGGCTGCGGCGCGAATCGGCTCGGCCGGTCGTCGGCCGAGCGTGCGCCGCGCGACGAGGACGAATCAAAGCGGATGCCGACGCTCTGGCTGGTCTGATTCTCGGAGCCGTAACCGTAGCCGTATCCAGCGCCGCGGCCGTAGCCATAGGCCCAGGGGTCGTTCTTGCTCTGGCTGTAATGCAGGTCGATTCGGCCGTTCTCGCCGACCGGCAGGGAGACCGAGGCCGAATAGGCGCTGTAGTCGCCGGTGCCGATGCCCGCGGAGACCTGGCCGTGAACCTTGCGGTCGTCCCTAATGGCCCAGGGATCGTTGCGGTCGGAAAAGGGCTGACTGTCGTCCGCGGCGCGGGCGGCCAGCCAGCGATCGATCTGTTCGTCTGTGGTCAGGTCCTGGGGCGTGATGATCTGGGCCGTCACGGAGGGCGTCGCCGCCGCCACGGGAGCCACGGCGCCGACGATCACGGCCTGCTGGCCCGCCGGAGCGGTCGCGATAACGCCTTCGGGGTCCAGCACGCCAGCCAGGCTGGCCAGGACAAGAACAAGGTTCGACATCGACCCACTCACACTCTGACGACTACGTCCTGACGACTACGTTCCGGCACGCTGGGCGACGATTGCGGCCAAGGTCGGGCGACATGACCTCATGCGACCCCATCGCCGCGTCCCAGCGGATCCGGAAGCTTCTGCCCCTCGGCTACGAACTGCAAGGCGACCGAGTTGATGCAGTAGCGCAGGCCGGTCGGCGGCGGGCCGTCGGGGAACACATGCCCCTGATGACTGCCGCAGCGGGCGCAGGTCGTTTCCGTGCGGGTCATCCCATAGGATTTGTCGACGATGGCGGTGACGTGCGCCTCATCGACAGGCTGGGTGAAGCTGGGCCAGCCCGTGCCGCTCTCGAACTTGGTGGCCGCCTTAAACAGCGGCAGGCCGCACTGGCGGCAGCAAAACACCCCTGCCCGCTTCTCGCCCAGCAGCGTGCCGCAGAAGGGCGCCTCCGTGCCGTGTGACAGCAGGACGCGTTTCTCCTCGGAATTCAGATCAGCTTCCAGCGCCACCCGCTGGCCTTCGCTGGGCGGCGTCAGGTCAAAGCCCGAGGCGGATGTCAGCGGCGTGTCGGTCGAGATGTCGGTCATGCAGGACAAATAAGAAGGGCCGGACGGAGGTTCCACCCCGTCCGGCCCAATATCTCATGCGGCTCAAGCAGAACGCCCGCATTAGGCGCTCAAACCGCTAGCGCCCCTCTTACGAAAACAGGCTGCCGACCCAGGCCCGCACGGCGGCTTCGTCGGTCGGATTGCCGGTGTAGGCAAGGCCCTGCGCCGGGGTGAAGGGCTGGTTGTTCGGGCGCTGACGCGAGGTCCAGGCCTTATGACCATAACTGAGGTCCGCATAGTTCGACGGCAGACGCTCGACGGTCGGCTCGATGAAGATCGAGTCCGTCGCAGTCGGCGAACCGACGATCCGCACATTGGGCAGGCGCGTCAGCAGGTCCAGGGTGTCCAGGCAACCGCCGGCGCAACCGCCGTCCACCAGAACCACGACCTGACCCTGCACCGGATTGGCGGCGCCAGTGTCAGCGATGGCCGGACGGCCGGCAAGGGTGAAGGTCGGCTGGCCGGCAGCCAGGGCCGCGTCGAAGGCGGCGATGATGGCGCGGGTTTCCTCGATCACCGGCATGCTTTCCTGGACGAAGCGCGGATCGGCTTCCATGCGGCCCAGGGTGGCGGCGTACCAGGCGCGGTTTCCGGCCGTGGCGCGATAGGTGATTTCGCCGGCGGCCGGCTGACGGCTGACGGTGAACTCGGGCGTCCAGATGCGGTTGGCCAGGCCATAGCCGCGCGCCGTCGAGGTGTAGGACTGGCCGGCGGCGCCGCGCAGATCCAGCACGAAGCCCTGGGCCCGCAGGGTTGCGGCCTGGGCGACGACGGCCTCGTTGAAGGCGTCCCAGCCGGCGGTGTCGGCGAAGGAGTGGACGTGCACCCAGGGACGGCCATTGACCGTCTCGATGGCCAGGGGCGTCGCGCCGGGCTGATAGACGGTGGCGCGGTAGGCGGCCTCCAGATCACCGGCCTGGATCGGCACGGGCGTCAGGCGGAATTCGCGTGCGCGGCGGTTGTTGACGCTGAAGTTGCAGACCGCCGGCATGCCGGTGGCGAAGGGATTGTTGCGGTTCCACAGCAGATAGGGCGCGCTGGAGGCGCGACCGGCTTCCGACGTCAGGTCGGCTTCCCAGCGGTCCAGCTTGGCCAGGGCCAGGTCTTCGGCCGTCACACCGTTGCAGTCGACCACGGCCGCGCCCAGCGGCGGCGCGCCGCGCGTGCCGGGCTTCACATAGGTGACGACATATTTGCCGTCGCGCCAGCCGGTGGCGAAGCCGGGCCAGCTAGTGGCGAAATACGGGCCGAGGCCTTCGAAGCTGGGGGTGATGGCGATGTTGGAGTCGCGGAAGCCCCGCGCATAGTAGCGCATCAGGTATGAGTGGCTGTCGCCGCTGTTGACCTGACCGGCCTTGGCGGTGGCGTCGGCCAGACCTGCGTCGATCCAGCCGCGGAAGTTCTCGCTGGCCGGGCCGCTGAGCGCAGCAGCGGGGTGGTTGGCCGCCAGTTGGTCATGTGCGGTCTGAAGATCCTGGCGGGCCAGGGCGCGGAAGTCCTGGGCCAGGACGCTCCCGGCGCTGACGGCCAGGGCCAGGGCGGCGACGGAAGCAGTAAGCAGGCGGTTCATCAGGGGAGGACTCCAAGCCAGTCACGGAATGTTGCGAAACGTTAAAGCCGATCCGCCCCGCGCTTGCCAACCCCGAACCCGGTCGATGCTGCGCGATTGCGCGCATCCGACGCGGTGCATGCCTGACCTGAGCTTAGGCGAGCGGCGACGCCGCTTCGCGAACCGGGCCGAATACTGTCTCGAAACTGGCTTTCAGCGCAGCATCTGCGTCGTCCATCGTCGCCAGAACGCCAAGATCCACCAAACTGGTCACACCGTGCTCGGAAATCCCGCACGGTACAATGCCTCCAAAATGATCGAGCTCAGGTTCCACATTCAGGCTAACGCCATGAAACGTGACCCATTTGCGCACCTTGACGCCGATGGCGGCAATCTTGTCCTCGCGAGACCAGCCGGCCCCCTTGCGCTCGACCCAGACCCCGACCCGGCCATCGCGGACATCGGCGGCAACGCCGAATCTGTCCAGGGCTCCGATGACCCACTGCTCGAGCCCGCGCACCAGACCTCGCACGTCTCGCCCCCGCCGGTTCAGATCCAACATGACATAGGCCACGCGCTGGCCGGGCCCATGATAGGTGAACTGGCCGCCCCGGCCCGTCCGGTGCACCGGGAACCGACCGGCATCCAGCAGGTCCTCGTCCTTTGACGACACCCCGGCGGTGTAAAGGGGCGGGTGCTCCAGCAGCCAGACCAGCTCGCCCGCCTCGCCCGCCGCGATGGCCGCCACGCGCGCCTCCATGGCCGCGACCGCCGCCTCATAAGGGACAAGGCCGGGCTCGACCGTCCATTCGACGGTCTGGTCGGCATTAAAGACGACGGAATGTTCGGGGCTTAACGGCTCGGCAAGCATGAGGACTCAATGTGGCTTCGCAAGCGCGTCCGCAAGTCCGTCGGCCGTGGCTTCAGGATGAAGTGTACCCCTCGTGAGCCAGATCAACGCCGTCGACGTCGAGATTTCCGTGGTGCTGGGCCGTTCGGTCCTGCCCATGTCGCAGCTGTTGAAGATGGGCCGCGGCGCGGTGATCCCGCTGGACGCGTCGGAGCATGACGAGGTCTGGATCCTGGCCAACAACCATCCCGTCGCGCGCGGCGAGATCGAGATCCGCGAAGACCGCATCGCCATCACCGTGACGCGCCCCGCCGATGTCTATGACTTCATGGCAGGCGCCGCGTAACGCGCCGCAACTTCTCGGCTTCCATTTCCCTCAGACCTCCGCTATCAGCCCCGCTCCGATGCGAGCGGTCGTGGCGGAATTGGTAGACGCGCAGCGTTGAGGTCGCTGTGGGGCAACCCGTGGAAGTTCGAGTCTTCTCGACCGCACCATCGATAGACGACGAATCAGGGATAAAGATCGGCTTCTACCAAGGCTGAGCACATCGAGAGGGAGGCCCCGCGTGAGCGACACAACCGCCCCTCTCGACCCTGACGTCATCCCCCTGGAAGATCACGAGGCGCTGGACGAGGACTATGTCCTGACGGCCTCCTTCGTTGAAAAGGTCGTCGATGCGTCCGACGACGGCGACGGCATGCGCCTGCGCAGCCTGCTGGAAGATCTCCACCCCGCCGATGTCGCCGACCTGATGGGCTTCCTGACGGCCGAGCACCGCGCCGTCGTGGTGTTGTGGCTGCCGCCCGAGCTTCTGGCCGACACCCTGCCCGAGCTGGACGACAGCATCCGCGAGGAGGTGCTGGAGCGGGTGCCCCACCTGACTCTCGCCGAGGCGCTCCAGGAACTGGACTCCGACGACGCCGCCGCCGTGGTCGAGGACCTGGAAGACGACCAGCGCGAAAAGGTCCTTTCGGCCATGCCCGCGCCTGACCGGGCCGCCATCGAAAGCTCGCTGGGCTACGCCGAGGATTCCGCCGGCCGGATGATGCAGCGCGAGTTCATGGCCGCGCCCGCCTTCTGGACCATCGGCGACACCATCGACCACGTCCGCTCGCATGGCGACGAACTGCCCGAGCTGTTCTTCGACGTCTATGTCGTGGACCCCATGAACCGGCCGGTCGGCGGCCTGCCGATCAGCCGCCTGCTTCGGGCGTCTCGCGAGGCCAAGCTGACCGATCTGATGGAGCCGATCAACGAGATCGCCGTCGATCAGGACCAGGAAGAGGTCGCCTACATCTTCGAGAAATATCACCTGATCTCGGCCCCGGTCATCGATGCGGGCGGCCGTCTGGTCGGTCAGATCACCGTGGATGACATCGTCAACATCATTCAGGAAGAGAACCGCGAGGACATCCTGCGTCTGGCCGGTGTGTCGGATGAGGACCGCGGGTCTTCCGTGTCTGAGATCGTGCGCGGTCGCGTGCCGTGGCTGACCATCAACCTGGGCACCGCCGTCCTCGGGGCCATGGTCATCTCGTGGTTCGAGGCCACGATCCAGGAGATCGTCGCCCTGGCCATCCTGATGCCGATCGTCTCGGCCATCGGCGGCAACGCGGGGACCCAGGCCCTGACCGTCACGGTGCGCGCCTTGGCGACGCGTGAGCTCAACAGTTCCAACGCCACCCGCACCTTCATGCGCGAGCTGATGGTCGGCCTCGCCAACGGCTTTGTCCTGGCGCCCCTGATCGGCGTCGCGGCGGGACTGTGGGCCCAGGACTGGCGGCTGGGTCTCGTCATCGGCGCGGCCATGGTGCTGAACCTGCTGGTCGCGGCCTCGGTCGGCACACTGACGCCCGTCACCCTGTCCAAGTTGAAGTTCGACCCTGCTGTGTCCTCTGCGGTGTTCGTCACGGCGACCACCGACTTCTTCGGCTTCCTGATCTTCCTCGGCCTGGCCAAGATCGTCCTGACCTGAGCCAGCCCTGACGAGGGTATCGGCTTTCGCCGCCCCCCCGCCCCTCCCATATGATGGCGCAACGCTTGCTCCTTCTCCCGCAGGGCGAGCGCGCCTGTATCGATTTGGGTCAATCCGCCGTGTCCGAACCCGTCATGAAACGTCTTAAGGTCTCCCGTGAGGGGATCGTGCTGATCAAGAGTTTCGAGGGCTTCCGCCCCCGCGCCATCCGGCGCGAGGATGGCAGTTGGATCATAGGCTACGGCCACACCCTGTCCGCCCGCGAAGGCGCCAGCGTCAGCGAGGCGGACGCCGAACTGCTGCTGCAATACGACCTTCTGCCAGTGGCCGAGGCGGTGAACGCGACGGTCGGCCAAACCGTGAACCAGCACCAGTTCGACGCTCTGGCCAGCTTCGCCTTCTCGGTCGGCGTCGACAAATTCCAGTCTTCCGACGTGCTGGAGCGTATCCGCGCGGGCTTCTCCACCGAGGCCGCCGACGCCATGGTCGGTTGGCCGGAAACCACGGCGCCGGAGGCCGCCCTGCGCCGCCGCGCTGCCGAACGCGCCCTGTTCGTCGCCGATCCCGCCTCGCCCGTGTCCCTGGCCGACTTGCTGGCCGCCCCCCTGCCCCCTCCGCCGGTTCCGGAGCCTGCGCAGGATGCCCGTTCCGAGGACGGCGCACCCGCCGCTGTCGAGGCCCCGCCGCTTGACGCCCGCTCGGCCGCCGTGGCCCACCTTCTGGCCGCGCCCGCGATACTGCGCGGAACCGCCACCGAGGTCGATGTCGAACCTGAGCCGGTCCAGCCTGCCCCCCTCAGCACTGAGCCCGTCAGCACTGAGCCCGTCAGCACTGAGCCCGTGAGCACTGAGTCCGCGCCCTCAGAGGACGCGACGCAGACAGCCGAGGCGATCGGCGAGGCCGCCGATGACCCTGCCGCCTTCGCCTATTCGGCCGCTGCGCCCGAGCCCGTCACGCCGCAGGCCGATCTGGACGCCAATCCTGCCATCAGCTTTCCGCCGATCGCGTTTCAACGTTACGCCCCCTATGGCGCCCCGATGGTCGGCCCCCTGCCCGGGGTGGCTCCGCCCGCAGCCGCTGAGCCTGTCGCGCCGGAAGAACCCTCAACCACCGTCATCGATTTCGCCGCCGGACGTGCGGCGGCCGAAGACGCCTTCCCCGGACCAAACACGCCCGAGACGCCCGAGCCGACCGCTCTGGATCACGGCATCCAAGCGGCGACGCCAGAAGCCCTGCCGACACCCAGCTTTATCGAACAGCCCTTCGCAGCGACCCGGACCGACGCGGCTCCGCGGGTCGAACCTCTGGTCCTGACGCCCTCGTCCGAGACGTCCTATGGCGCGTCGAGCCGGCTCGTATGGCCCGAAGAACAACGCAACGCCGAGGCGACGGGGCAATCGCCGCTGTTCGACGAAGACGCCATCCTGCACGAGACCCTGGGTCACGTGATGCGCCCCGATCTGATCGGCCCGGCCGCCGTCGACCGCTTCAGTTGGGGCGAGGCCGGCGCCTATCTGTTGATGGGCGGCTTTGGCCTGGTCTCGTTCGGCATGTCGATGGCCGCCGTTCGGCTGGCGTCGCAGCAATCGTCCGGTTCGGGCGACACCACCCTCATCGCGGGCGTGCTGTTCGTCATCGGCGTCACCTGCGTGGGAGTTTCGACCTATAACCTCTACCGCCGATGGGGCCGCTCCACCGAGGGCTGATCCACGCCCCTGGGTTTGTGGAACCTTCGCCCGGAACGCTGATCTGCCCTGATCGTTGACCTGTCCTCACGTCATGAGGAGAGGTCCCATGCCCGCCAAATCCGCCGCCCAGCAAAAGGCCGCCGGCGCCGCCTTGTCGGCCAAGCGCGGCGACATGCCCAAATCCAGCCTCAAGGGCGCGTCCAAACAGATGGTCGAGTCCATGTCGGAAAAGCAGCTCGAGGAATTCGCCCACACCAGGCGCAAGGGCAAACCCGAGCACGTCGCCAAATCCTGACGCAGATTCAGGGTGTCTCGTCGCCTCAGTGCGGCAATATGGACGCGCGAGTGGCAATAGCGTTTGCGACCGCTGGCGCGTCAGCCCGCCCGCCCCTAAATGACCCTCGGGCCGGATCTGCGGCCAGCCAGACGCCCGCATGTCCCTGATCGAACCGTCGCCGCCTCCGCATCGCACCTTCTCCCAGGTGCTTGAGGATCTTGGCGTGGCCGATGAGCCGACACTGACGATGAACGAGGTGGTCGAGGCTTTCGGCGATCGGGGCCTCGGCGCCCTGATCTTGGTCTTCTCGCTGATGGCCCTGTTTCCCTGGCCCCCCGGCGGCAAGGCCGTCTTCGCCGTCCCCATCATCCTGCTGTCGGTCGAACTGGCCGCCCAGCGCAACGAGGTGTGGCTGCCCCGCTGGGCGCTTAAGGCGTCCCTGAGTCGCCAGGTCTATGCGCGACTGATTACAACGCCCTTCTCGGCCCCCGGCTGGCTTCGGCGCTGGGTGCTGACGCGCCGCATCCGGGTAGGCCTTGGCCAGAGCGCGTCGGTTTACGTCTTTGCGCCCTGGGTCCGTCATGCCGTACGCCGCAGACCCCGCGGCCTGAACTTCATCCGACTGCTTCGCGCAGTCGAGAACCT
>Ga0247803_1000059_pt1 | contig 73418 bp, 66 predicted proteins | sample UWRJL014104B1_FD_180928 | JGI IMG/M metagenome (GOLD analysis project Ga0247803, IMG submission 180928) | Plant litter microbial communities from Arlington Agricultural Research Station in Wisconsin, United States - UWRJ-L014-104B-1 | ecosystem: Environmental > Terrestrial > Plant litter >... | reverse complement strand
CAAACGGGTCGGATGTCTTCGGACATCCGGCCCGTTCTGCGTGTACCGCCTTCGGCCTGAATCTGCCGAGGGCGAACAGAGCCTTTTGCGCGCGTTGGACCCTATAGATTCATTCTGAAGCGACAAGCGAAACGGAGCGCGACATGGCCGAAATGGCACTTACACCCGGCGTTTTTGACAAACTGCTGGCCGACCGCATCATCTGGCTCGGCTCAGAGGTGCGGGACGACAACGCCAACGAGATCTGTGCCAAGATCCTGCTGCTGGCCGCAGAGGACTCACAGCGGGACATCTTCCTCTACATCAACTCACCCGGTGGCTCGATCACCGCGGGCATGGCAATCTACGACACGATGAAGTTCGTATCGAACGACATCGTCACGGTGGGAATCGGACTGGCGGCCTCCATGGGCCAGTTCCTGCTCTCCTCCGGCACCAAGGGCAAGCGCTACATCACCCCGAACGCGCGAGTGCTGCTGCACCAGCCGTCCGGCGGATTCGGCGGCACGGCGGCCGACATCCAGACCCAGGCCAAGGTCATCCTCGACATGAAGAAGCGCATGGCCGAACTCACGGCCGAGCAGACCGGCAAGTCGGTCGAGCAGATCCTCATCGACAACGACCGCGACAACTGGTTCACCGCCCAGGAAGCCCTGGCCTATGGATTCGTTGACCACCTGCGCGAATCAGCGACGCAGGTCGTCGGCGGCGGCGGCACCGACGATTCAGTGAACAAGAAGTAGGACGGGCAGAAAATGGAATTCACTAATTTTGGCCACCAGGCCGGTGGAATGGCACCGCAGGCGCCGGAGTCGCGCTACATCCTCCCCACGTTCGAGGAGCGCACCGCCTATGGCTACAAGCGCCAGGACCCGTACGCCAAGCTCTTCGAGGACCGCATCATCTTCCTCGGCGTGCAGGTTGACGACGCCTCCGCCGACGACGTCATGGCCCAGCTGCTCGTGCTCGAGAGCCAGGACCCCGACCGCGACATCGTGATGTACATCAACTCACCGGGTGGCTCCTTCACCGCGATGACGGCGATCTACGACACCATGCAGTACATCCGTCCGCACATCCAGACGGTCTGCCTCGGCCAGGCGGCATCCGCCGCCGCCGTGCTGCTGGCCGGTGGCACGCCCGGTAAGCGCCTCGCGCTTCCCAACGCCCGCATCCTCATCCACCAGCCGTCCGCCGGCGGCCAGGGCGGTGGCCAGGCTTCCGACATCGAGATCCAGGCGGCCGAGATCCAGCGGATGCGCGAATGGCTTGAAGAGACCCTGGCCGGTCACTCCAACCGCACCAAGGAGCAGGTCCACAAGGACATCGACCGCGACAAGATTCTCGGCTCGAAAGAGGCCCTCGAATACGGTCTGATCGACCAGATCCTGACCAGCCGCAAGAACGTTCCCACCCTGGTCAAGTAAGACCCAAACGACGGGTTGGCCCTCTGGCCAGCCTGTTCGCCGAACGGCGCGTCGCCTCGAGGCGGCGCGCCGTTTCGCTTTGTTCCGTGGCTGCACGCATCTGTCACACGCACAAGCTAGGCTCGAATTCAGCGTCACTGATGGAGGAGGCTCACGGATGGCCCGAATAGGCGAGAGCGCCGACCTGTTGAAGTGTTCTTTCTGCGGAAAGAGCCAGAAGCAGGTGCAGCAGCTCATTGCCGGACCCGGCGTGTACATCTGCGATGAATGCGTTGAGCTCTGCAACGAGATCATCGAGGAACGTCTGGCCGAGGCCGGAGCCGAAGAAGCCGGCAGCGAGTTCGAGCTGCCCAAGCCCCGGGAGATCTTCGGATTCCTGGAGGAGTACGTCATCGGGCAGGAAGCCGCCAAGCGCGCCCTCGCCGTTGCCGTCTACAACCACTACAAGCGCGTGCGCAGCCGCGCCACCCTCACCGCGGCCGACGCCATCCACGACGATGTCGAGATCGCCAAGTCCAACATCCTGCTGATCGGCCCCACCGGCTGCGGCAAGACCTACCTCGCGCAGACTCTCGCGAAACGGCTCAACGTGCCGTTCGCCGTCGCGGATGCCACGGCACTCACCGAGGCCGGCTACGTCGGCGAGGACGTGGAGAACATCCTCCTCAAACTCATCCAGGCCGCCGACTACGACGTGAAGCGTGCCGAGACCGGCATCATCTACATCGACGAGATCGACAAGATCGCCCGCAAGGCCGAGAACCCGTCGATCACCCGCGACGTGTCGGGGGAGGGCGTGCAGCAGGCCCTCCTGAAGATCCTCGAGGGAACCGTCGCCTCCGTACCGCCGCAGGGCGGGCGCAAGCATCCGCACCAGGAGTTCATCCAGGTTGACACCACCAACGTGCTGTTCATCGTGGCTGGCGCGTTCGCCGGGCTCGACGACATCATCTCCCAGCGTGCCGGCAAGAAGGGCATCGGCTTCGGCGCCCCGCTGCACAGCAAGGGCGACGACATCAACCTCTTCAGCGAGGTGCTGCCGGAGGACCTGCACAAGTTCGGCCTGATCCCCGAGTTCATCGGCCGCCTGCCGGTCGTCACGACGGTCACCCAGCTCGACCAGGTGGCGCTGATGCAGATCCTCACCGTGCCCAAGAACGCCCTGGTGCGCCAGTACCAGCGCATGTTCGAACTCGACGGGGTGGAGCTCGACTTCGAGCAGCCGGCCCTCGAGGCCATCGCCGACCTCGCGGTGCTCCGCAAGACCGGTGCCCGTGGTCTGCGCGCCATCATGGAGGAGGTGCTCGGACCGATCATGTTCGAGGTGCCGTCCGCCACGGATGTCGCGCGCGTCATCGTCACCCGCGAATCGGTGCTCGAGAACGCGGCCCCCACCATCGTGCTGCACAAGGCCCGCCGCGAAGACAAGTCCGCCTAGGCCGCTCCGCTCAGGCCGGCCCGCACAACCGGGCCACCCGAACCGCCCCCGACCGCGTGTCGGGGGCGGTTCTGCGTGCGCCCGCCGCAACTGGTGCCGAAGCGGACAATTGCGCCCGGTGCGCCGATAACACTTGTCCGCACCGGCACCGGTTGGCCCGCAGTTGACACCGGCTCCGAGACCGTATCTAATATATTGCATGCCGGTTCCCCGTCCCGATGCCTCCCACCGCCCCGCCTCCTTGCGCGACTACGCTTACGAGGCCCTCCGCAGCGCCATCGTCGATGGCACCCTGGCGCCGGGGGAGAAGCTGCGCGACGCTGAGCTGGAGTCCTGGCTCGGTGTGAGCCGTACGCCCATCCGCGAGGCGATCGCCCGGCTGGAGACGGCCGGACTGGTGCGCACCGAACGGGCCAGGCAGACCATCGTGTCACCGCTGGACGAGCGCGCGGCCCTGAACGCCCAGGCCATCGCGGCGTCCCTGCACGAGCTCGCGGCGCGCGAGGCCGTCGCCCAGCTCACCCACGCCGACCTGCGCCTGATGGAGGCCGCCAACAAGCGTTTCCGGGCGGCGCTGGCCGCCAATGACGTCGACGCCGCCATCGCCGCGGACGACGAGTTCCACGCCGTCGCCGTGCGCGCCAGCGCAAACGAGCTGCTGCCTGCCCTGCTCGAGCAGGTCACCCCCACCCTGCGCCGCCTCGAACGGGCCCGGTTCTCCTCTCTCGCCGGCCGGGCGTCTGTGGCCGACCACGAGCGCATCATCCGCCTGTGCTCGGCCGGGCAGGCCGCGGAGGCCGGCGCCGCCGTGCGCGAGAACTGGCTCACCCTGGGCCGGATGCTGGCCACCGCGGCCGAGCGCGACGCCGACTGAACTCACCCACCCCGACAGCTAAGGACCCCATGGCACTCCGTGATTTTCCCCGTCACCCGCTCACCTTCGGCCCGAGCCCGATCCACCCGCTGGACCGGCTGAGCAAACACCTCGGCGGCGCCCGCATCTGGGCCAAACGCGAAGACGTGAACAGCGGCCTCGCCTTCGGTGGCAACAAGACCCGCAAGCTCGAATACCTGATCCCGGATGCGCTCGCCCAGGGCGCGGACACCCTGGTGTCCATCGGCGGGATCCAGTCCAACCACACCCGGCAGGTCGCCGCGGTCGCCGCCCACCTGGGCCTGAAAGCGGTGCTGGTGCAGGAACAGTGGGTGGACTGGCCGGACAGCGTGAACGACAGGGTCGGCAACATCCTGCTCTCCCGCCTCACCGGCGCCGATGTGCGCATCTCGACGGAGGGCTTCGGGATCGGTTTCAAAGACTCCTGGACCCAGGCCATCGCCGACGTCGAGGCCGCGGGCGGCACGCCATACCCGATCCCGGCCGGCGCCTCAGACCACCGCCTCGGCGGCCTGGGCTTCGCCAATTGGGCGCACGAGGTCGCAGCGCAGGAGGTCGAGCTCGGGGTCTTCTTCGACACCATCGTGGTGTGCAGCGTCACCGGCTCCACGCACGCCGGCATGATCGCGGGTTTCGCCGACCTCGAGGCCAACTTCGGCGGCGCCACGCGTCGGGTGATCGGCATCGACGCCTCGGCCAAGATCGAGGCGACCCGTGACCAGGTCGCCCGCATCGCCCGCAACACCGCCGAACTGATCGGCGTGGGGCGCCCGATCGGCGACGACGAGATCACCGTGCTCGAGGGCTGGGCCGGCGACTACTACGGCATCCCGGTGGAATCGACCAACAACGCCATCCGCCTCACCGCGAGCCTGGAGGGCGTGATCATCGACCCGGTCTACGAGGGCAAGTCGATGGCCGGGCTGATCGACCTCGTCAGCAGCGGCGACATCGCCCCCGGCAGCAACGTGCTCTACGCCCACCTGGGCGGCCAGCCCGCCATCAACGCCTACAGCGCCCTCTACCACTGACGAGCCCGTCCCCGGGCTAACTGTTGCCCGTTCGGACAATTGCGCCCGGTGTGCCGGGACCAATTGTCCGCAGCGGGAACAGTTGCGGCTAGTTGAGGCCGCGGCGGTCGAGCAGGGGCTGGATGTTGGCGTCACGGCCGCGGAAGTCGCGGTACGCGGCCAGAGGGTCCGTGCTGCCGCCCACCCCGAGCAGGCGGTCGCGGAACCTGTCGCCGTTGGCCCTGGTGAGGCCGCCGTTCTCGGTGAACCAGGCCACGGTGTCGGCGTCGAGCACCTCGCTCCAGATGTAGGAGTAGTACCCGGCGTCGTAGCCGCCCGAGAAGGTGTGCGCGAAGTAGGTACTGGCGTACCGCGTGGGCACCACCGGGTTGTCGAGGCCCACCGTGGCCAGCGCGGCCGCCTCGAACGCGGCCACATCGGTGACGGTGTCGTCGGCGCCGATACGGTGCCAGGCCTGGTCGAGCAGCGCCGCGGCCAGGTATTCGCTGGTACTGAAGCCCTCGTTGAACGTCGCCGATTCACGGATGCGGTCGACGAGCTCCTGCGGCATGGCTTCGCCGGTGCGGTAGTGCCTGGCGTAGTTCGTCAGGACCTCGGGCCAGAGCATCCACATCTCGTTGACCTGGCTGGGGAACTCGACGAAGTCCCGGTACACATTGGTGCCGGCGAACCGCGGGTAGGTCACCCGCGCGAAGAGGCCGTGCAGGGCGTGCCCGAACTCGTGGAAGAGGGTGGTCACCTCGTCGAAGCTGAGCAGGGTGGGGGAGCCGGCGGCGGGCCTGGGCACGTTGAGGTTGTTCGTGACGATGGTCGGGGTGTCCAGCAGGGTGGACTGGGAGATCAAGGCGTTCATCCAGGCGCCGCCGCGTTTGGCGTCGCGGGTGTAGAAGTCGGCGATGTAGAGGCCCACCGGAGAGCCGTCCTCGTTGGCGACCTCGAAGACACGGGCCTCGGGGTTCCAAGCGGTGAGGTCGGGACGCTCGGTGAAGGTGACGCCGTAGAGCCGGGTGGCGGCGAAGAAGACGCCGTCGTGCAGCACCCGCTCCAGCTCGAAGTACGGGCGCATGGCGCTGGTGTCCACATCGAATCGGGCCTGGCGCACCTTCTCGGTGTAGAACGCCCAGTCCCAGGCGGCCAGGTCGAAGTCACCGCCGGACTCCCGCACCGCGCTCTGCAACGCCTCCTGCTCGGAGTGGGCGTTCCGTGCCGCGGCCGGCGCGAGCCGGTCCAGCATCCCGGCGACGGCCTCGGGCGACTTCGCCGTTTCGTCGGCCGTGACGTACGCGGCATGGCTGCTGAAGCCCAACAGCCGCGCGCGCCGGGCGCGCAGCCGGGTGATCTCGAGCACCAGCTCGCGGTTGTCGTGCTCACCGCCGCGGATGCCTCTGGACCTCGACGCTCTCAGCAGGCGCTCCCGCACCGCCCGGTCGGTCAGCGACGCGAGGTAGGGATGGCTGGTCGGCAGCACCAGGGTGATGACGTATTTGCCGGTGAGACCACGGTCGGCGGCGGCCTCAGCGGCGGCCGAGATCTCGCCGTCGCCGAGCCCGTCCAGCTGGCTGACGTCATCGATCACCACGGCCAGGGCGTTCGTGTCGGCCAGGAGGTTCTTCTCGAACCGGGTGGTCAGGGTGGACAGGCGCATGTTGAGGTCCCGCAGAGCCACCTTGTCCGTGTCGGACAGCGCCGCCCCGGCGAGGGTGTACTCGGTGAAGTACCGCTCGAGCAGGTAGGCGGTCTCGGGGTCGAGAGCCAGGCCGGCACGGCGCTCGTGCAGCGACGCGATCCGCGCGTACAACGCCGGGTCGAGCCGGATGGTGTCGGTGTGCGCGGCGAGGCGGGGTGCCAGCTCCTCCTCGAGGGCGGTGCCGAACTCGGTCGAATCTGACGAGCTCAACGAGAAGAACACCGTGGCCACGCGTTGCAGCACCTGTCCGCTCCGTTCCAGGGCGACCAGGGTGTTCTCGATGGTCGGCTCGGCGGGATCCGCGGTGATGGCGGCGACCTCGGCGAGCTGTTCGGCCATGCCGGCTTCGAAGGCCGGGCGGTAGTGCTCGTTGCGGATCTCGGCGAACGGCGGCAGCTGGTACGGCAGGGTGCTGGGAGCGAGGAACGGGTTCGAGATATCGGCCATCGCCCCAGCCTAGTGTCGCGTTCGGGACGCCCGAGCGGGCCGCACCCGGTGCGTTGAGCGTGACCGCGACGTAGGGTGTGGGCATGACTGAGAGCCCGGAGCGTCAGGAAACCGCACCGCGTGACGAACCCGGGGCGGGCCGGGAGCACCTTCCACGGGTGCTCACCTGGCGCACCGTGGCCAACTCGGCAGGGTACCTGCTGCCGCACCTGCGCGCGGGGCTCAGCCTGGTCGACGTGATGTGCGGTCCGGGCACCATCACCATCGATCTGGCACGCCGGGTCGCGCCCGGAGCGGTGCTGGGCATCGACACGTCCCGGCAGAGCGTGGAGCAGGCGGCAGGCCTGGCCTTCGACGGCGGCGTGCGGAACGCGCGCTTCGTGATCGGGGGCGCCTACGCCATCCCGGCACCGGATGCGTCGGTGGACGTCGTGCATGCCCACCAGGTGGTGCAGCATCTCGACAACCCGGTGGCCGCGCTGCGGGAGATGAGGCGGGTGCTCAAACCGGGCGGTCTGCTGGCCGCCCGCGATGCCGACTACGGCGGGGTGACCTGGTATCCGGGGCTTCCCGGGCTGGCCACCTGGCTGTCGGTGTACCGGAGGGTGCACGGGCAGAGCGGTGGCGACCCGAACGCCGGTCGGGCCCTCAAGGCGTGGGCGCGGCAGGCCGGCTTCGATCAGGTGGCCAGCAGCGCGTCCATCTGGTGCTTCGCGTCGGCGGCCGAACGGGAGTGGTGGGGGGAATCCTGGGCCGCGCGGGTCACCGAACCCGACTTCGCCACTCGGGCGATCGAGACCGGTGCCAGGCTGGCCGACCTCCACGAGATCAGCGCGGCCTGGCACCAGTGGGCGCGTGACCCTGACGCGTGGTTCGGCATCCCGCACGGCGAGATCATCGCCACCCGGTGAGGTCTAGATCCAGTCCTCGTCGTCGTCCACCACGACGGCAGGCTGGGTGATGGTGGCGCTGTCTTCGCGGGGGTCGAACCTGATGACGGTGCCGTCGTCGAGTTCGATGACGGGGTTGCCCTCGAGCCAGGTCAGGGTCCACCGCCAGGCGCTGGTGTCATCCGGCAGTGCGGCGAGGTCGCCCTCCACGGCCTGCAGCGCGATGACGACGACCTCGGGCAGGCCCGCGGGCGGTTCTGCGCCGAGCGACCAGCGGGTTCCGAGCTGCATGGTTAGACCTCTGCCTCGTAGGTGACCAGGCTGGTGCGGGTGCCGACCGCGTCGTACAGCTTCTGGGCCGACGTGTTGTCGGCGGAGGTGATCCACTGCAGCTGACGGTAGTTGTGTGCCTTGGCGTACTCGGTGGCGAAGGCCATCAGGTCCGCTCCGACGCCGGCTTTCTCGGCTTCGGGGGTCACGTACAGGTCGTCGATGAAGAGTCCGACGTCGCCGCTGAGGGTACGGGGGAAGGCCCGGTACAGGGTGAAGCCGACGAAGTCGCCGTTGTCGTCGACCGCGACAGCGCCGTCGAGGTCATGGTTCTTGTCGATGATCCAGCTCCACACGCGCAGTGCCTTCTCGTCGGTCAGGTCGCTCTTGGAGAACTCGCTGTACCCTTCGAACAGGCCGAGCCACGGGAAGAAGTCCTTGTCGCCCAGCGGGCGGACCTTGATTGACATGCGGTTCTCCTTTAGATTTCCGACACCGTGGCGAGCACGATATCAGCTACGACCAAGTCATCGGCCTTGACGAAGGTCAAGTCGGTGATTCGGCCTACTGCTTTCAAGTCTGCGGCTACCTGCGCGAGCAGGGCCACCTCTGCGTCCGGTCCGCCGATGGTGGCGGATGCGACAGCAGACTTCTGTGACGCCTTGGCGTCGGTCTTGGCGCGGCGGATGCCCGTGAGCGCCCGGCTGGCGAGGTCCAACAGCGCGATGCTGTCGGCATCCGGTGCCACGCCGGAGGCGGTGGGCCACTCGGCCTGGTGCACCGAGCCGTCGTTCGACCAGGACCAGGCTTCCTCGGTGGCGAAGGGCACGAACGGGGCGAACAGGCGCAGCAGCGTCGACAGGGCGATGCGCAGCGCGGCAACGGCAGAGGCCTGCTCCGGGCCGGTTTCGCCGTAGGCGCGTTCCTTGACCAGTTCGAGGTAGTCGTCGCAGAACGTCCAGAAGAAGCTCTCGGTGAGCTCGAGCGCCCTGGCGTGGTCGTAGCCGTCGAACGCCGCGGTGGCCTGACCGACCACCACGTCGAGGCGGGCCAGCATGCTCGCGTCGATGGGTTCGGTGACCGGGGCCGCGTCATCGCCGGCGAAGCCGAGGATGAACTTGCTGGCGTTGAGGATCTTGATGGCCAGGCGGCGGCCGATCTTGATCTGGGTGGGGTTCTTCGGGTCGAACGCCGCATCCGTGCCGAGCCGCGACGAGGCAGCCCAGTAGCGCACGGCGTCGGAACCGTGCTGCACCAGCACATCGGCGGGGGTGACCACGTTGCCCTTGGACTTGGACATCTTCTTGCGGTCGGGGTCCACGATGAAGCCCGACAGCGCGGCGTGCTTCCACGGCGACTCGCCGTGCTCGAGCTCGGCGCGGAGCAGCGTGGAGAACAGCCAGGTGCGGATGATGTCCTGCCCCTGCGGGCGGAGCGAGTACGGGTAGACCAGGTCGAACAGTTCCGGGTCGCGCTCCCAACCGCCGGCAAGCTGCGGGGTGAGGGAGGAGGTCGCCCAGGTGTCCATCACGTCGACCTCGCCGACGAAACCGTTGGCCGCTCCGCGCTGCTCGGCCGTGTAGCCGGGGGCAACGTCGGAGGACGGGTCGACGGGAAGCAGGTCGCTGGTGGCGATGATCGGCTGGTCGAAGACCGGGTTGGACTCGGCGTCGAGCGGGTACCAGACGGGCAGGGGAACGCCGAAGAAGCGTTGTCGGGACACCAACCAGTCGCCGGTGAGGCCGTTGACCCAGTTCTCGTAGCGCACGCGCATGAACTCAGGATGCCACTGCAAGGCTGACCCGTGTTCGATCAGTCTGGCGCGCAGCTTCTCGTCTCGGGCGCCGTTGCGGATGTACCACTGACGGGTGGAGACGATCTCGAGGGGCTTGTCGCCCTTTTCGAAGAACTTGACCTGGTGCACGATCGGCTTGGGGTCACCGATCAGGTCGCCGGATGCGCGGAGCAGGTCGACCATGGCCTGCTTGGCCGAGAAGACGGTCTTTCCGGCGAGCTGGGCGTACGCGGCCTGTGCGGCCGGGGTCACGATCACATCGGGGGCCTCGGCGATGATGCGGCCGTCGAAGCCCATGATCGCGCGGTTGGGCAGGTCGAGTTCCCGCCACCAGACCACGTCGGTCACGTCGCCGAAGGTGCAGATCATCGCGATACCCGAGCCCTTGTCCTTCTGGGCGAGGTGGTGGGCGAGGATCGGGATCTCGACGTCGAACACGGGAGTGCGCACCGTGGTCCCGAAGAACTCCTTGTACCTGTCGTCGTCGGGGTGCGCCACGAGGGCGACGCAGGCGGCGAGGAGCTCGGGGCGTGTGGTCTCGATCTCGATGGTGCCGCCATCGGGCTTGTGGAAGGAGACCCGGTGGTACGCGGCGGGCATCTCCTTGTCTTCAAGCTCGGCCTGGGCAACGGCGGTGCGGAAGGTGACGTCCCAGAGCGTGGGCGCCATGGCCTGGTAGGCCTCGCCGCGGTTGACGTTGCCGACGAAGGCCAGCTGGGACGCGGTGATCGACTCCGGCGCGATCGTGCGGTAGCTCTGGGTCCAGTCGACGCTGAGGCCCAGGGTGCGCCAGAGTTCCTCGAACTGCTTCTCGTCCTCGACGGTGAGGCGTTCGCACAGCTCGATGAAGTTCCGGCGGCTCACCGGGAGCTGGTCTGCGGCCTTGGTGCTCTTGCCGTCGCCGCCCTCGAACGGAGGGACGAAGTCAGCCGTGTACGGCAGGGACGGGTCGCAGCGGACCCCGTAGAAGTTCTGCACCCGGCGTTCGGTGGGCAGGCCGTTGTCGTCCCAGCCCATCGGGTAGAACACGCTCTTGCCGCGCATGCGCTGGAAGCGGGCGATGACGTCGGTGTGGGTGTAGCTGAAGACGTGGCCGATGTGCAGCGATCCGCTGGCGGTGGGCGGGGGAGTGTCGATCGAGAAGATCGACTCCTTTGTGGCACTGGCACGGTCGAAGCGGTAGGTGCCCTGGGCCTCCCAGCTGGTTTCCCATTTCGCTTCCAACCCTTCGAGGGCAGGCTTTTCGGGAACGCGGTCGGCGCTGGTCATGACTCTCCGATTCGATATCTGCGGCACCGTGTCGATGGTGAGGTGCCTTCAGTAGTGCTGATCCAATCTAGCCGATTCTGCGCCGAAGGCCGCACTGAACCCCCTCGAACGGGCTGATCCGGGCCCTGTTTGGGAGTCTTCTCAGACGGCCGGCCCGACGAGGACGGTCGATCCGCCGGGGGCTGGCTTGTCTGGCGCGAGCTCGGCGGGCCCGCCAAGCCTCGCACCCGATCGAGTCTGTGGCACGATGGCTCTGTGACAGACGCCCTCGTGGAGCACCGCCCCGAACGAGGCCGACCGCGCTCCGGAACGGCCCGGCGCCCCGATCTGTCCGCGACCGAGCAGATCCTCGACGCGGCCGCCCAGCTCTTCGTGGAGCGCGGTTTCGCCGCCACCTCCACCCGCGCGATCGCCGACAGAGTGGGCATCCGGCAGGCCTCGCTCTACTACCACTTCCCGAGCAAGGAACAGATCCTCAAGGTGCTGCTGATGCGCACGGTGGAACCCTCCGTGCGGGTCGCCGGCTACCTCGAGGCCGCGCCCGCGCCGGCCGTCGTTCGCCTGGCGGCACTGATCAGCTTCGACACCGAACAACTTGCCCGGTCCTCGTACAACATCGGCACGCTGTACTTCCTCCCCGAGATCCGCAACGAGCTCCTCGAACCGTTCAGGCTCGAGCGCGCCCGGCTGCGCGACACCTACGCCGCCCTCATCCTGCAGAGCGTCGAGGCCACCGTGCGTGCCGACATCGGGCCGGCCGCCGGCCCTGCGGATGCGTCGACCGGCTCATCGACCGATCGTGACAGCACGGGTTCCGCCCTCGACTACCTGGTTGACGTGATCTTCGGACTGGTGGAGAGCGTCATCGCGATCCGGGCCGACCGGCCGGACGAGCACGCCCCCACCCTGGTCTCCACCATCCTGTACAGCAGCCTGCGGGTACTCGGCCACGACGGGGAGTCCGGCCGGCGCATCACCCTGCAGGCCCGCGAGCTGCTGGGCGGGATGCCGGCGGCGCCGGAGCCGGCTGACCCCTGAAGCCGGCGGGGCTCTGTGAGTGTGCCATCGGCATGACGATGCCCGCCCGATCGGTCTGGTTGCCGCAATCAGGCGCATCCGGCCTGCCCCACTCAGTACGATGAGCCCATGACCAACCGAGGGGTGCGCGGTTCCCGGCGACAGCGCGCCCGGCTGCTCTTCGACCGTCTGCCGACGAAGTGGCTCATTACGAGCGTCTCCGCCGTGCTGCTGGCGCTCTCTGCGGTGGTCGGCGGCCTCGACGACGCCCCGGTCGTCCCGGTTCCCGTCATCGAAGCCGGCGACAGCCATGCCGGCACCGAACTCACGATCGTCGTCAACGGCGCTCTGCTGATCGATGCCTTCCCCGAGCAGAGCATCGTGCCCGACGAGGGCAACCGGCTTCTCGTCGTGCGCGCGACCGTCGAGAACACCACGGCGGAGCCCCGACGTCTCGCCGACGGCAGCACCGCCGACACCGACAGCATCGGGATAGCCGGCATCCCCGGTCTGGCGGACGGCGAACCGCCGGAGCGGATCCTGGTGATCGACGACGGCAGCGACAGGGCCGTTGTTCAACCCGGAGTACCGGTGGAACTGGCCTATCTCTGGGAGGTCGCCGGTGACGCTGTCGGTGAGGGCGACCCGGTCACCGTGAACCTCATGGACCGCGACTTCATCAGCGAGGGCAGGCTCACCTACGGCGGCCTGTACGGTGCCCCCCTCGTGAGCGCCACCCTCGAACTGGCCCTCGGCGACGTCGGCGCGGGGGCGAACGAATGACCGCGCCCACCTCGCCGTGGCGGCACGCTGCGAACGGCGTGCTGCTCACCGCCATCCTGGCCGTCGCGGCGCTCGTGCTGCACACCACGCCCAGCCGGGAGGTGCAGCAATCCGCGATCGTCGTGCCGGGGGTCGTCGGCGAGCCCACCAGCGGGCGGAACATCCGTGCCACCGTGCACTCCGTCTCCGTGGCCGAGTCCGTGACCGCCGGCAACGGCTGGGCCGGCAGCACACCTGGAGTCTGGGTCGTCGTCGACCTCACCGTGCAAGCCCTGGTCGTCGACGAGAAAACCGCGCTCGGTACCGCGGTGCTCCGGGTCGGCGACGTGAGCTTCCGGGCCTCCATCCGCCCCCAGAATGGCACCGTCGCCGAAAACCGACTGGCCACCGGCGTGCCGCTGAGCGGTCCGCTGATGTTCGAGGTCCCCACTGACATCGTCGCTCGGACCGCCGCGAAGACGGCGACACTCGAATTCGCCACCGACTCCGATCCGCGGGTCGATTCCCTCCTGGTCGTCCCCGTCGACCTGACCGCCCTCGTTGTGCAACCCGACCTCGAGGTCGCCTTCCCCGAGTGGGGTGCCCGGTGAGGCGCCCGGGCTGGCTCCGGCGGAACGCGTTGGCCCTGGTAGCCGTCGCGGTGCTCCTGCCGGCGACCCTCGCGATCACCATGGCCAACCAGTGGTCCACCTACCTGACCGGTTCGCCGAGCCGGCCCCTCGATGTGGCGGACGGCGCCACGGTGGAGTACGGCCACTCCGGCTGGCAGGTCGAGAAGACCGACCGGGTCAGCGGGACGAGCGCCGCCGGGCAGGAGCGGGACCTGCCCGCCGGCACCGACCTGGTGATCGTCACCGTGCGGGTCGACCCGATCACGTTCCTCGAGGACGGCACCGCCGAACTCTGCACCGCGCGGTTGGAGGAGGACGGCGGCACCGGACTGCCGCGCAGCTGGGGCAACGCGGCCGGCAGCCCGATCTCGCTCGACGGCCCCGGACCGGAACTGGTCTCGTGCAGTTCGGAGCAGAGAACCCCGTACACCTTCGATGCCGAATTCGTCGTCCCGGCGGACGCCGGCGACGGGGCCACTCTGTCGCTCGGCATTGCCGTGCCCACGGAGTTCCCCGACTACCTGCGCTTCACCCTGGACTGAGTCGGCCCCCGGCCGTCGGCGCTCAGACGGCGGTTCTCAGACAGCGGCAGCGGAAGCGACGGCGGCAGGCTCCGCGGCGGCTTCGCGTCGCTCGCCCAGGCGGCGCAGGCAATAGTCGTAGCCCGCGGCGATAAGACAGATCCGCAGGGGCTCGAGCAGCACGTCGAGTGCGAAGATCAGCGAACCGTCGGCGTTCATCCACCAGTCCTGGAGGTCGTGCGGCCCGATGAGCTGAATGGCGCCGAAGGCGAGCCAGCCCGACGAGGCCTCGAGCGCCGTGAAGGCCAGCACAAAGATGCCCATCGGCACCACGCCCGCCCGCCAGACCAGGGTCAGGGCGTTGGCGAGGGGCTTCCACCGGCCCACGAAGCCGCCGCCGACATCGGCGAACCGGCGGGAGATGGCCTTCGGCACCCGCGCATAACCGGAACGGAGTCCCGTCACATAGCGGCTCGTCGGCGTCCGGAGCGTGATCGGCGTGGCGGAGAGCGCGCGGCCGTAGACGATGCCGGCGAGGGCGAGCCAGGCCACGGGCAGCAGGACCAGGGCGCCCGCTTCGCCGATCGCCCAGGCGATCGCGTCCCAGGCCAGACCGAGGGGAGCAAAGACGTCGCCCACGATGCCGCGCAGGTCGGCCACCCAGTGGGTGGCCGCGCGGCTCGCGATCCAGGAGTCGACATCCTCGCGGTAGACGCTGATCAGGAACACGGTCAGGTACACCCACACGGCCTCGAGGTACACGGTCAGCACGGCGGTCCACCGCGGTAGCCGGTCGCTGTATCGCTTGATCAGGTACCGGCCGGTGAAGGCGATCACGATCGCGGTCCCTGACGCCCAGGTCAGCTGCAGATTCAGGACGCCGGCCGAGTTGTCCTGATCGGCGAACGGGTTGATCTTCGCCAGCGCCGACGCGGCGTACTGCAGGGTGTCCTCCTGCAGGAACTCCCAGGCGGCGTAGAAGGCGAAGAAGGGCAGGATGCTCGCCAGGAACAGGTCCTGAAGACTCGGCGCGGACTTCCCCACGGGTTCGGTGGTGCGGTCGATGGCGTCCTCACCGTTGGCGGCGAGTTCGGTGAACGCGGGCATCCCCGCGCGTAGAACGAGGAACATGGCGATGAAGCTCGCCAGCCTGGCCAGGATCGCGATGGGCATGATCAGGAACGCGACGAGGGCGTCGGTGGTGCCCGCGAACGCGGCGACTTCGATCACCAGGTACCGCGCCAACCAGCCGGCCAGGTAGAACGCCAGCAGGACCGGCCACCGCGTGGCAGCCAGCCGGATCGTCGACGTCACAATGGAGAACACAGGGCTCAGCGTAGGGTACGCGGGCTCCGGCCGGTGCGGGAGATCAGCCGGGTTTCACGATCAGCCGCACCGGTCATCGGCCGCACTGGACCGCTACCTGGATCAGGACAGGCGCGGGACCGCACCGAGCAGGGCCTGGGTGTAGGCATTCTGTGGGGCGGCGAACACCTGATCGGCGGGGCCGGATTCGACGATCCGGCCCTCATGCATCACCGCGACCCGGTCGCTGACGTGCTGGATCACGCCCAGGTCGTGGGAGATGAACAGCACGCTGAGGTCGTGCTCCCGTTGCACCTCGTCGAGCAGGTCGAGAACCTGGGCCTGCACGCTCACGTCCAGGGCCGACACCGGTTCGTCGCAGATCAGAATCTGCGGCCGGGACGCGAGGGCCCTGGCGATCCCGACTCGCTGGCGTTGGCCGCCGGAGAGGTCCGTGGGCCTCTGGTCGAGGATGCCGGCGACCAGGCCCACCTCATCGAGCAGGACCAGGGTCCGGGTGGCCTGACGGGCCCGACCGGCGCGCCGGGTCTCGCCCGGTTCTGCTCCGGTGCCCGGCCCGGTGATGGCGTGGCCGAGGATCTCCCGCACGCTCAGCCGCGGGTCGAACGACGCCAGGACGTCCTGGTAGACGGCGCCGATCAGCGGCCGGCGCGTTCGACGCTCGGCCTCCGGCAGGGCGCTCCACGGCTTGCCCAGCAGGCGCACCTCGCCCGCATCGGGCGCGGTGAGCGCGAGGACGAGCCTGGCGGCGGTGGTCTTTCCAGAGCCGGATTCACCGACGATGCCGAGCGTGCTGCCTCGGTCCAGCCGGAAGGACACGTCCTGCACGGCCCGGTGCCGGGCGCCGTGCGGGCCGGCGAAGGTCTTGACCAACCCGGTGGCCTCCAGCGCCGGCACCGCAGGATGCACATCGGTCGGCGTTCGGTCGCGGACCACGATCGCGGCCGGGCCTGCGGCGGCGCTGTCGGCCGGTGCCAGCCGGGAACCGCGCGGCTTGTCGACCGGCACGGCCGCCAGCATCCGGCGGGTCTCGGCGTGCCGGGGATTCTGCAGCACCTGCTCGGCCGGTCCGGTCTCGACGATCCGCCCGTCGTGCATGACCGCGATCCGGTCGGCGATCCGGCTGACCACGGCGAGGTCGTGACTGATCAGCACGATGGCGGTCCCGCGGTCGCGCACCTGCTCGAGCAGGCGCAGTACCTGGGCCTGCACCGTCACGTCCAGGGCCGTTGTGGGTTCGTCTGCCACCAGCAACGGCGGATCGAGGGCGAGCGCCGCAGCGATCAACGCGCGCTGACGCTGCCCGCCGGACAGCTCGCCCGAGCGCCGGCCGGCGTAGAGGTGGGCATCGGGCAGGCCGACGGACTCGAGAATCTCGAGCACCCTGATGGTGCGCTCCCTGCCGTTCTGCCGGGTGTGCAGGCGCAGCGAGTCGCCGATTTCCCGCACTATCGGGCGTAACGGGTCGAGGGAGGCCAGGGCATCCTGCAGCACCAGCCCCACGTCACGGCCCCGGCGGCGGCGCCAGGCCGACTCGCTCAGGCCCAGCACGGACTCGCCCGCCAGGGTGAGGTCGTCGGCGCTGACCCGGGCGCCGGCGCCGGCCAGGCCGAGCAGACTGCGGGCGGTGACGCTCTTGCCGGAGCCGGATTCGCCGACGATCGCGAGGCACTCGCCCGCGGCAACCTCGAACGACACCCCGTCAACGGCCGGACGGGTGTCCGGGTCACCGAAGGCCACCCGCAGTTTGCGCACCCGCAACGCCGGCACGGCCGGGTTGAGGCGGTCCTGATCGGTGCTGTTCAGGTCGGTGCTTGGCGGGGTCATGCGTGCCTCATCCGTTTTTCGATCGCGCGGCCGAGCGTGGTCGCGCACACGGCGGTGAGCACGATGAACAGGCCGGGGAAGAAGCTCATCCACCACGACGAGGTGATGTAGGTGCGGCCGGCCGAGAGCATGGCGCCCCATTCGGCGGCCGGCGGCTGCGCCCCGAGCCCCAGGTAGCTCAGCGCCGCGGCCCAGACGATGGCCTGGCCCACGCCGAGGGTGCCCAGAACGAGCAGCGGGGCCAGCGTGTTGGGCAGGATGTGCCTGGTCAGGATCCGGCGGCGGCCGAGACCCTGCACGGTGGCGGCCTCGACGAAGGCGGCCGAGCGCACCCGCAGCAGCTGGGCGCGGATGATGCGGGCGTAGCCCGGTGCCGTGGACAGCCCGACCGCGACGATGGCACTGCCGGGGCCCGGGCCGAACACCAGGATGAACAGCAGGGCCAGCAGCAGCCCGGGGAACGCGAACAGCACCTCGAGGAACCGGTTCACCGTGAAGTCCACAGCGGCGCCGAGGGTGCCGGCGATGGTGCCGAGGACCACACCGAGGGCGAGGCCGATGGCGGTGGCGGTGAGGCCGATCAGCAGCGAATCCCTGGCGCCGTCGATGACGCGGGTGTAGATGTCCCTGCCGGACTCGTCGGTGCCGAACCAGTGCGTCCACGACGGGGCGCCGAAAGCGGCCAGGGGATCGATGGCGAGAGGATCGCCGGGGGCGAGCAGGCGCGGGGCCACCGCGGCGGTGAGCAGCAGCAGGGTGACCAGCACGGCGGCGAGTTCCACCACGGTGAGCCGCAACCGGCCGACCCGCAGCCGTCCGACCCGGCCGGGAGTCCCGCCTGGGGACCGGCCGGCGCCGGTCGCCGACGCCTGAATTTCCAGTTCGCTCACGAGAGCGCTCCGTTCCCGGTCTCGGTGGGCCGCGGGTCGGCCAGACGGGACGCCAGGTCGGTCAGGATGGTCATCAGGATGTAGGCCAGCGCCACCACCATCACAACCCCGACCACCACCGGCACGTCCCGCACGGTCACGGCGTTCAGCAGCGTGCGGCCCAGGCCCGGCCGCGCGAAGATGGTCTCAACCACCACGGCGCCGCTGATCAGGGAGCCGAACGCCCAGCCGGACAGGCTGATCGCGGGCAGGGCGGCATGGCGCAGCGCGTGCCGCCACAGCACCCCGCGGTCGCTTTCACCCCTGGCCCTGGCCGAGAGCACAAACGGGGATTCCAGGGCAGCGGTCAGGCTTTCCCGCATCACCTGGCCGAGGAACCCGGCCAGGGGGATGGCCAGGGTCACGACGGGCAGCACCAGCCCACGGGCATCCGCGGTGCTGATCGGCGGCAACACCCCCGCCCAGACGCTGAAGACCACGATGAGCGTGGTGGCCAGCCAGAAATGCGGCAGGGCGGCGGCGACGATCTCGAGGCCGGACCCGATCTGGCCGGCCAGGCGGCCGCGCCCGGTGGACCAGGTGGCCAGCAGCAGGGCGATCAGCCAGGCGACGGTGAGCGAGAGGACGGCCAGGAGCAGGGTGCCGCCGAGCTGGCTGAGCACGAGCGGGCCGACATCCATGTTCAGCGCGTAGGAGCGGCCGAGGTCGCCGGTGGCCAGTCGGCCCAGCTGCTGCAGGTACTGCACCAGCAACGGCTGGTCGAGGCCGTATTCGGCGCGTACCGCCGCGAGAGCCTCCGACGAGGTCTGCGAGCCCGGCCCGCCGAGGATGGCTTCGGCAGGGTCGCCGGGGATCAACCGCACGGCGAAGAACGTCACCGTGGCGACGGCCCAGAGCACGAACACGGCGCCGGCGAGGCGCCGGGCGAGAACGCGGGGCCAGGGCCGCGCGCCTCGCCGGGCGGTTATCCTCAGCGGTTCAGCCACGCGTCGTAGAACGCGGGCGTCGACACCGTCGGCAGCGCGCGAGCGCCCTCGACGGCCGAGCCGAGCAGGAAGTGATTCTGCTGGTCGTAGAGCGGCAGAATGTAGAACCCCGCCAGGATCAGGTCCTGGGCGTCTTCATAGAGCGAGGCCCGCTGGTCGGCGTCGGCGGTGGTCGAGCCTGTCGAGACCTGGTCCGCCTGCGTGAGCAGGGAATCCAGTTCGGGGTCGTTCACCTGGGCGTGGTTGGCGAAGTAGCCGCTCGGGGCGGGGGTGATGCCGTCGGAGTGGAACAGGATCCGCAGCACGTCCGGGCCGATCTTGGTGTACGGCGCGCTGACGGCGTCGTAGGCGTTGCTACCCAGGGCCGTGTACCAGCTGGAGAGGTCGAGCTTGGTCAGCTGGACGTCGAAGCCGGTCTCCTTGGCCGTTGCCTGGATCTGTTCGAACAGGGACTGCTCGGCGGGGATGGACTGGTTGGTGCTCACCGGGAAGACCACGGTGAGACGCACGCCATCCTTGACGCGGTACCCGTCGGCATCCTTCTCTGACCAGCCGGCGCCGTCGAGCAGCGTGGCGGCGGCGGCCGGGTCGTATTCGAACAGGTCGGGCTGGGACACCCCGAGCGGTTCGACGCTGGACAGGGCGGAGTACGAACGCTCGGCGCTGCCCTGGAACAGCGACGCGACGGCGTCGTCGACGTTGGCGGATCGGATGAACGCCTCGCGCACGGCGGCGTCGTTGAACGGCGCCTTGCCGGAGTTCAGCTCGATGCGGTTGGAGGCGCCGGGGCGGGGCGCATCCAGGTGCACGATGGTGTCGCTGGCTTCCGCCTGGGCGATGGTGTCCGGCTGGGCGTTGTCGATCACGTCGACCTCGCCGGCCTGCAGGGCGGCGTACCGCGACGCCGAGTCCGGGATGAAGCGCCAGACGATGCTCTCCAGATAGGCGGGCCCGTCGTGCTCGGCGTCGGCCGGCGGCGAGGTGTAGTCCTCGTTCCGCACCAGCGTGATCGCGTTCTGCTTCACCCAGGAGTCCACGACGAACGGTCCGGTGCCCACCGGCGCGGCGCAGTTCTCGTCCTGACTGCGGGTGAGGGCGGTGGGCGATTCGATGGCCAGCCACGGCTGGGCCAGCGATTCGAGCAGCGCGCTGTCCGGCTGAGCCAGGGTGAGGCGCACCACGGAGTCCGACACCGCCTCCGTTCCGGTGACCTTGGCCAGGGCCAGGTAGCCGGTCGACGAGCCGGTCGCCGGGTCCTGCAGGTGGGCGATGTTGGCCTGCACAGCGGCAGCGTCCAACGGGGTGCCGTCGGTGAAGGTCACGTCGTCCTTCAGCGTGAACTCCCAGGACAGCCCGTCCGGGCTCACGGTCCAGCTGTCGGCCAGCCAGGGGATGATGGTGCCGTCGGCGTCGAGGGACACCAGCGACTCGAGGAACTGACTGCTGACCAGCGCCTGCGGGTAGTTGCCCCCGACGTGCGGGTCGAGGCAGGTGGGTTCGGCGTCACCGGACGCGTAGGTCAGGGTGCCGCCGCTGGCGGGTTCGGCGGTGCCGGCCGACGGGGTCGCGGCGGTGCAGCCGGTCAGGGCGAGGCCGAGGGCGGCAGCGCCGGCCAGGACGGCGAGCGCGGCGGAGCGCGGGGGTGAGGGGACGATTCCCGGACGGGGCATGCGGCGGTCTCTTTTCACGAGGGCGGTGCGAGGGAAGCCTGCTATGGCATTATTGGACTCAGTCCAAAAAACAGACGCGTCGAGTCTCATCGTAGAACACAGGAGAGCCATGTCCGATTCCCGTGCCATCGGTCGTCCCCGTGCGTCGTCCAGGGCAATGCTCGAAGAGGCCGCAGCCGAGCTGTTCCTGGAGCAGACCTATGCCGGCACGACGGTCAGCGACATCACCCGGCGCGCCGGGGTGAGCCGCAACACCTTCTTCAACTACTTCTCCGCCAAGAGCGATCTGCTCTGGGTGGATGTGGATGCGGGCCTGGCGGCGCTGCCCGCCTCGCTCGCCGGCTGCGACCGGGCCGCCCCGGTGACCGAATCGGTGCGGCAGGCGCTGCTGCGGGTGGCCGCGGGCTTCGGGCCCGGCCGGGTGCCCTGGGCCCTCACCGAATACCAGCTGATGGCCACGAGCAGCGAGCTGGAGGCATCCGCGCTGGCCCGGTTTCTGGTGCAGGTCGGTCTGGTGCACGAGTTCGTCGGGGCCCGTCCTGGGCAGGCGGCCGAGGCCGACCTCGCCGGGCGGGCGTTCTCGAGCGCGGTGGTGGCCGCGGCCGTCGCGGCCGCGCGGGAGTGGGCCGCCGCCGGTGTGGGACGCTCTCAGCTGGCCGACTATGTGGACGCGGCCATCTCCCCGGTCTGTGCGGGGTTCCGCCCGGTTCTCGACGGCGCGGTCGACGGCCGCCCTGTTCCCGGGAAAACCGGAAGAAACCCGCCGCAGGCCCCGCCGGCCCCGGAATCCTGACAGGATAGTATTAATCGACATTGATCCGGCTATCACCGGGGAGTCTTCGGAAGAACGTCGTGTATGTGCCTCGGCACGTTCCCGGCAAGTAGAGCCGAACGGGTCGGGCCCGTCACAGCCTTAGTTTGAGCGGTCGTTCGCTTTTCCCGGGAACGGCAAGCGAGGTGGTACCGCGCATTGCCCTGTCGGGGCGGGCGTCCTCGTGGAAGGCCAGCGGATTTCCACCCGCCTCGTCCAGGAGAAGCATGACGTACCCGCAGCAGCCCACAGACAACGCGTTCCGCCTGCCCGCCGCCGACCCCGCCCGCGACGCGGCCGTCGTCCCCTCGCCGAACTTCCCGCAGATCGAGGGCGAGGTGCTCGACTTCTGGGAGAAGGACGGCACCTTCCAGGCCTCCATCGACAACCGCGAGGGCGCCCCCGAGTGGGTGTTCTACGACGGCCCGCCGTTCGCCAACGGCCTTCCGCACTACGGCCACCTGCTCACCGGGTACGCCAAAGACCTCTTCCCCCGCTTCCAGACCATGCGCGGCAAGCAGGTGCACCGCCGCTTCGGCTGGGACACCCACGGCCTGCCCGCCGAACTGGAGGCCGAACGGAAGCTCGGCATCACCGACAAGAGCCAGATCGAAGAGATGGGCCTGGCCGCGTTCAACGCCGTCGCGCGGGAGTCGGTACTCGAATACACCAAGGACTGGGAGAAGTACGTCACCCGGCAGGCCCGCTGGGTCGACTTCGAGAACGACTACAAGACCCTCGACATCACCTTCATGGAGTCGGTGATCTGGGCGTTCAAGGAACTGCACACCAAGGGTCTGGCCTACGAGGGCTACCGGGTGCTGCCGTACTGCTGGCGTGACCAGACCCCGCTGTCCAACCACGAACTGCGCATGGACGACGACGTCTACAAGATGCGCCAGGACCAGACCGTCACGGTCACCTTCCCGCTCGTCGGCGCCAAGGCCGAGACCCTCGGCCTGACAGCCGTGCGCGCCCTGGCCTGGACCACCACGCCGTGGACCCTGCCGACCAACCTCGCCCTGGCCGTCGGCCCGGACATCGTCTACGCCGTCGTCCCCGCCGGCCCGCACGGCACCCCGGATGCCGAAGTGCTGCGCGAACAATCCGGTGGCCAGGCCGAAGTGCTCGGCGCCGAATACCTGCTCGCCATCGACCTGGTCGGCAGCTACGCCAAGGACCTGGGCTACGACAGCGCCGCCGACGCGAGCGCCGCGATCTCCCGCACGGTGACAGGCCGCGACCTCGAGGGCGTCTCCTACGACCGCCTGTTCGACTACTACGCCGACGAGAGCGAGTGGGGCACCCAGAACGCCTGGCGCTTCGTGGTCGCCGACTACGTCACCACCTCCGACGGCACCGGCATCGTGCACCAGGCCCCCGCCTACGGCGAGGAGGACCAGACGGTCTGCCAGGCCTACGGCATCCCGGTGATCCTCTCCCTCGACGACGGCGGCAAGTTCCTGCCCGACGTCACCGAGGTCGATGGGCAGCTCTGGAGCGACGCGAACAAGCCGCTCACCCAGCTGATCAAGTCCCAGGGCCGGCTGCTCCGCCAGGCCAGCTACGAGCACTCCTACCCGCACTGCTGGCGCTGCCGCAACCCGCTGATCTACAAGGCCGTGTCGAGCTGGTTCGTGCGCGTCACCGACTTCCGCGATCGTATGGTCGACCTCAACCAGGAGGTGAACTGGGTGCCGGAGAACGTCAAGGACGGCCAGTTCGGCAAGTGGATCGGCAACGCCAGGGACTGGTCGATCAGCCGCAACCGGTACTGGGGCTCCCCGATCCCGGTCTGGAAGAGCGACAACCCCGCCTACCCCCGCATCGACGTGTACGGCTCGCTCGACGAGCTCGAAGCGGACTTCGGCGTGCGCCCCACCGACCTGCACCGCCCCTATATCGACGCCCTCACCCGGCCCAACCCCGACGACCCCACCGGGCAGTCCACCATGCGACGCATCGAGGATGTCCTCGACGTCTGGTTCGACTCCGGCTCGATGCCGTTCGCCCAGGTGCACTACCCGTTCGAGAACCGGGAATGGTTCGACAGCCACAACCCGGCCGACTTCATCGTGGAATACATCGGCCAGACCCGCGGCTGGTTCTACCTGCTGCACGTGCTCTCGACCGCCCTGTTCGACCGGCCCGCCTTCAAGAACGTCATCAGCCACGGCATCGTGCTCGGCAACGACGGCCAGAAGATGAGCAAGTCGCTGCGCAACTACCCCAACGTCAATGAGGTCTTCGACCGCGACGGCTCCGACGCCATGCGCTGGTTCCTGATGAGCTCCCCGGTCCTGCGCGGCGGCAACCTCATCGTCACGGAGGAGGGCATCCGCGAGGGCACCCGCCAGATGTTGCTGCCGCTGTGGAGCACCTGGTACTTCTTCTCGCTCTACGCCAACGCCACCGACTACACCGCCACCTGGCGCACCGACTCGACCGACGTTCTCGACCGCTACTTGCTGGCCAAGACCCGCGACCTCATCGACGGCGTCTCCGACGACCTCGAACGCCTGGACAGCACCCTCGCGGCGTCCCGCCTGCGGGACTTCGCCGACGTGCTGACCAACTGGTACGTGCGTCGCTCCCGCGACAGGTTCTGGGCCGGCGTCACCGCCGACGGCTCCGGGGCGGATGCCTTCGACACCCTGTACACGGTCCTGGAGACCGTGACCAGGGTCGCCGCGCCGCTGCTGCCCCTGATCAGCGAACGCATCTGGCAGGGCCTGACCGGCGGCCGCAGCGTGCATCTCACCGACTGGCCGGACGCCGCGGTGTTCCCCGCCGACCCCGGCCTGGTCACGGCCATGGACCAGGTGCGCCTGGTCAGCTCCACCGTGCTGTCGCTCCGCAAGAAGGCCGGCCTGCGGGTGCGTCTGCCGCTGGCGAACCTCACCGTCGTCACCACCGACACGGCCGCCCTGGCCGGGTTCGAGGGCATCCTGCGCGACGAGTTGAACGTCAAGGCCGTCACCCTGGTCGAACAGGAACCGGGCTCCGCCGAGAGCTACGGCATCACCTCCAAGCTCACGGTCAACGCCCGTGCCGCGGGCCCGCGCCTGGGCAAGCAGGTGCAGCAGGTCATCAAGGCCGCCCGCACCGGCGACTGGTCGGAGACCGACGGCGTCGTCACCGCCGGCGGCATCGCCCTCGCCGCGGGGGAGTACGACCTGGAACTGCAGGCCGCCTCCACCGCCACCGACGCCGAGTCGGCGCTGAACACGTCGGCGCTGGCCCTGCTCGCCGGCGGCGGCTTCGTGCTGCTGGAGACCACCACCACGCCGGAACTGGAGGCCGAGGGCCTGGCCCGCGACCTCATCCGCGCCGTGCAGGACACCCGCAAGTCGGCCGGTTTCGAGGTCAGTGACCGCATCCGCCTCGACCTGGTCTTCGTCGATGACGCGGATGCCGCCACCTTCGCCCTGGCGACCGGCGTCGACGTGGCCGGCGAAACCCTCGCCACCCGCTTCAACACCCATGCCGCCCCGGCCGACACCGCCGGCACCCCCGCAGAATGGCTGCAGGGCCTGACCGGCTCTGTCGTGGAGCACTACGTGCGCTTCGAGGCCGACCACTACGCGAACCACGGACCGGTCATCGTTGCCGTCGCCCGCGAAAAAGGAACCATCAATGTCTGACGACTACTACCCCGACGAATTCCGTGACGCCGGCGACGCCGTGCTCGCCGCGCTTCTGGAAAGGGTGGGCGAGAGCGCACCCCAGCCGCGCCTGCAGGCCACCCGGCGTGCGGTCGAGATGCTCGGCGACCCGCAGAACTCGTACCCGATCATCCACGTCACCGGAACCAACGGGAAGACCAGCACCAGCCGCATCATCGAGAGCATTCTGCGCGCCTACGGTCTGCGCACCGGTCTGCTGGTGAGCCCGCACCTCGTGCGGCTGAACGAACGCATCGTGATCGACGGGCAGTCCATCACCGACGAGGCCCTGGCCGCGAACTGGGCCGACATCCAGCCCTACCTGCAGATGGTCGACACCGAACTGGCGACCGCCGGCGACGAGCCGCTCACCTTCTTCGAGGCCCTCACCGTTCTCGCGTTCGCCTGTTTCGCGGATGCGCCGGTCGACGTGGTCGTGCTCGAGGTCGGCATGGGCGGCGAATGGGACTCCACCAACGTCGCCGACGGTCAGGTGGCCGTGTTCACGCCCATCGCGCTCGACCACACCAAGCGCCTGGGCAGCACCATCGCCGAGATCGCACGCACCAAGTCCGGCATCATCAAGCCGGCGGCGGCCGTCGTGACCGCCGCGCAGCTGCCGGAGGCGATGGCCGAACTGAGCCGCGCGGCCGAGCTCACCGAGTCGACCCTGGTCGGAGAGGGAAGCGAATTCGCGCTCCTCGCCAGCCACGTGGCCGTCGGCGGCCAGCTCATCTCGGTGCGCGGCATCGCCGGCACCTACTCCGAACTGTTCCTGCCGCTCTACGGCACCCACCAGGCCCAGAACGCGGCGGTCGCCATCGCCGCGGTGGAGTCCTTCCTCGGTGCGGGCAGCCAGGCCCTCGTCGAGGACATCCTGGTCGAGGGCCTCGCCACCGCGACCTCGCCCGGCCGGCTGCAGCTGGTCGGTATCGAACCGACCGTGCTGGTCGATGCGGCGCACAACCCGCACGGCGCCCTCGCCCTGTCCGCGGCCCTGGAGAGCTACTTCGACTTCGACGAGATCGTCGTCGTCGTCGGCATCCTGGCGGACAAGGACGCCGCCGGCATCATCGAGGCCCTGCGCCCCGCCGTCGCCCGGTTCCACGTGACGCAGTCGCACTCCGAGCGGGCCATCCCGGTCGACGACCTGGCCGACCTCGTCGCCGAGCACGTCGGCGACGCCGACACCTTCCGCTTCGGCGACCTCGCGCAGGCCCTCGACGCGGCCCGCGGCTGGGCTCAGGACGCCCCCAAGCGCGCCGTGCTGGTTGCGGGATCGATCACCCTCGTCGGTGACGCCGTGGCGTTGGCCGACGCGGGGGACTGGATGACCCCGTGAGTGCGCCGCGGGCGTCCTCCGTACGACGCTCGCTCGCCTCGATCGTGCTCGGATTCGAGCTGATCGTGGTGTTCCTGGCCACCCTGGTGATCTTCGGGCTCAGCGACCTCCCGGCGTGGGTCACCCTGGGCGGCGGAGCGCTGCTCTGCCTGATCATGGTCGGCACCCTCGGGTTGCTACGGTATAACTGGGCCTACGCGGTCGGCTGGGCCGTCCAGGTCGTCATTCTCGCCACCGGATTCCTCAACCCGGCGATGTTCTTCGTCGGGGCACTCTTTGCAGGCATGTGGGCCTACTGCATGATCACCGGCTCACGCATCGACAAACAGAACAAGTAGACAGACAGCACAAGGAGAACTCATGACTAACGTCCAGGAAACACTCGTATTGGTCAAGCCCGACGGCGTTGCCCGCAACCTCTCCGGCGAGATCCTGCGCCGGATCGAAGCGAAGGGGTACTCCCTCGTCGACATCAAGCTCGTGCAGGCCGAGCGTTCGCTCCTCGCCGAGCACTACGCAGAGCACGCAGGCAAGCCGTTCTTCGAACCGCTCGTCGAATTCATGGAAAGCGGGTCGATCCTGGCGCTCCGGGTTGCCGGCGACCGTGTGATCGAGGGCTTCCGCGCCCTGGCCGGCACCACGGACCCCACCACGGCCGCCCCCGGGACCATTCGTGGCGACCTGGGCCGCGACTGGGGCCTCAAGGTGCAGCAGAACCTCGTTCACGGTTCGGACTCCCCGGAGTCCGCCGCCCGCGAACTGGCCCTCTGGTTCGCCTAACCACCCTCGCGAACTGAGAGAAAAGCCCCGAAAACGTCACGTTTTCGGGGCTTTTCTCACAGTTCGCGGAGGTGGGGGAGGTTAGAGGCGGTGCAGGAAGTCCATTTGGAGCTGGGCGATCGTCGCGGCGATGAGGTAGCAGGCGATGGTGATCACGAAGATCCACGAGTACGCGCCGGCCGCCATCCGCCGCACCCGCGCCGAACCGGGGATGATGCCGGTCTTGAGGTTGTACAGGGTCACGGCCAAAAACACCGGGATCGTCACCGTCCAGGTGACCATGCACCACGGGCACAGCACGTCCAGAACGAAGAAGCTCTGGCCCATCAGCCAGATCACGAAGGCCAACGCGCCGGTCACCCCGACGTTCAGGCCCAACCAGAACCAGCGCGCAAAGCGGGCGCCGGAGAGGATCGCGGCGCCGATGGTGATCACGACGCTCCACGCGGCCACCCCGATCAGCGGGTTCGGGAAGCCGAACACCGCGCCCTGCCAGGAGCCGAGGTTGGTGCTGCAGCCCACCAGCACACTGAAGTTGCAGGACAGCTGCGCCGTGGGGTCTTCAAGCATCGTGAACTTGTCCAGCGTGAGCGCAAACGCCGCCGCGAAGCCGATCGCCCCCGCGATGATCAGGAAAATTGCGAGGCCGACCGGAGGCTTTTTTGAGGTGGTGAATGGCACATTCGGATTATGCCATGTGTCGCGTACGCGACCCTGGGAATGCGTGCGATAATCGAAACAGTCGTTTGAGCCGCGCTCAAACCGATGCCAAAAGGCTTAATGGGCGGCATTCGCCCAGATTCATTGGTCGTAGACCAAAGGTATTAGCAACCAGAGCCACGGGCCGGTTGCGTCAACGCAATAGGATTCGCGGGGTTTTCGCGCAAGCGGAATCGTCGCACGAGAGAGTAGCCGAGTGGGTGGCGCGGTCGCCCACACCGGTCAAGGAGCGCACCAGTGATGGTGGAAGACAACGAAAACAAGAAGCGCAAGGGCCTGTTCGGCACTCGCAAAACAACCAGGAAGGCCGCACCGCCCGCACCGGCTGAGCAGACCGTTCCGGCCGTCGAAGCGCCAGCAGCGCAGCCGGCCGTGGATGTGGACGCACTGAGCGTGGATGCGCTCGACCAGCCCGTGGCCTTCCCGGCGCTGCCCACCCCGTTCGACGAGAACGTCGAGGTGGTCCGCCGCCCGACGACCTCGCTGATCTTCCAGGCGCCGGCGATCCTGCCGGCACCGATCCGATCCGGTGGACGCGTGCTCGACGACGAGGACGACGACTCCGAGGAAGCCTCGACGGTGCGCCGCCGCGCCCGTCGCCGCACCGGCGAAGAGGGCCGCAGCGACGACCCCGCCAACACCGTCGTGCGCGTTCGCACCCCCCGCGAGCCCGAACTCATCACGGAACCGCAGCGGATCAAGGGTTCCACCCGCCTGGAGGCGAAGAAGCAGCGCCGCCGCGACGGTCGCGACGCCGGCCGGCGCCGCCCCGTCATCACGGAGGCCGAATTCCTCGCCCGCCGCGAGTCGGTCGACCGCGCCATGGTCGTGCGCGCCAAGCACAACAAGATCCAGATCGGTGTTCTCGAAGACGGCGTGCTCGTCGAGCACTACGTGGCCAAGAACCAGGATGCGTCGCTGATCGGCAACGTCTACCTCGGCCGGGTGCAGAACGTGCTGCCCAGCATGGAAGCCGCCTTCGTCGACATCGGACGCGGCCGCAACGCCGTGCTCTACTCCGGCGAGGTCGACTGGGACGCCGCCGCGGTGAACTCCCCGGGCGGCAGCCAGACCCGACGCATCGAGCTGGCCCTCAAGCCCGGCGACAAGGTACTCGTGCAGGTGACCAAGGACCCGATCGGCCACAAGGGCGCCCGGCTGACCAGCCAGGTCTCCCTGCCCGGACGCTACCTGGTCTACGTGCCCAACGGTTCCATGAACGGCATCAGCCGCAAGCTGCCGGACACCGAGCGTGCGCGCCTGAAGAAGATCCTCAAGGAGGTCCTGCCCGACAACGTCGGCGTCATCGTGCGCACCGCGGCCGAGGGCGCGACCGACGAACAGCTCACCCTGGACGTCAACCGCCTGACCGCGCAGTGGGCATCCATCGCCAAGCAGGTCGAGACCGTGTCGGGCCCGGCCCTGCTGCACAGCGAGCCCGACCTGCTGATCAAGATCGTCCGTGACGTCTTCAACGAGGACTTCCACAAGATGGTCATCTCCGGCGACGACGCCCAGGAAGTCATCGAGTCCTACCTGCGCCAGGTGGCCCCCGACCTCGTCGAGCGGGTCCAGCGTTACGAGGGCGAGCGCGACGCGTTCGACGAGTACCGCATCTCGGAGCAGATCGAGAAGGCCCTCGACCGCAAGGTCTGGCTGCCCTCGGGCGGTTCGCTCGTGATCGACCGCACCGAGGCGATGACCGTCGTCGACGTCAACACCGGCAAGTTCGTCGGCTCTGGCGGCAACCTCGAAGAGACCGTCACCAAGAACAACCTCGAAGCGGCCGACGAGATCGTGCGTCAGCTGCGCCTGCGCGACATCGGCGGCATCATCGTGGTCGACTTCATCGACATGGTCCTCGAGTCCAACCGGGACCTGGTGCTGCGACGCCTCGTCGAGTGCCTCAGCCGCGACCGCACCAAGCACCAGGTCGCCGAGGTCACCTCGCTCGGCCTGGTGCAGATGACCCGGAAGAAGCTCGGCCTCGGCCTGCTGGAATCCTTCAGCGAGAACTGTGAAGCCTGCGCCGGACGTGGAATCGTCATCCACCACGACCCCGTCGTCAAGCACCGCCAGACCGCGCAGCCCGCCCAGGAGCGTCGCCCGCGCAGCAAGTCCAACGGCAACGGCCCCACCGGGCACGACGCCCAGGGCTCGGGGCAGCGCGGCAACGGCAACCAGAACTCCGGCCAGGCTCACGCCGCGGCCGCACTGACGGATGCCGCCAAGGCCGGCCACGGCACGCACGGAATCACCGAGGACGCCAAGCACGCCCTCGCGCTGATCGCCGCGCGCACCATCAGCCGCTCGCTGACCGGCTCGATCCCCGTGATCGCGCCGGAGACGGCGGCACCGGCAGCCGAGGCCGTGGCCTCGACCAGCGCCTCCACCGACGCCCGCACCGACGTCTCCGCTGATGTCGCTGCCGGCGTTGCTGCCGACGCCGCCACCGGCGCCGAGAACGTGGACACCGCCCCCGCGGGCCGGTCCACGTCTCGCGGTTCGCGCTCCGGCAACCGGTCGGGTGGCCGCAACGGCCAGTCCACCGGCCAGTCCATTCAGAGCGCACCCGAGGCCCAGATCGCCGAGACGCCCGCAGCAGAGCCCGAGCCCGCCCGAGCGGCGGTGCAGGCTTCGGAGGCCGTGTCGGCCGACCCGACGGAGGGTGTGGCCATTCTGGACATCCCCGTGCAGAAGTCACCGCGCAGCCGCCGTCCGGTGAGCAAGCAGGTCACCGACCAGCTTCTCGATTCGGTGCTCGACGCCCTGCCGGAGCCCAAGCAGCCCGGCCAGGGCCGCTCACGCAGCCGCCGGGTCACCACCGCCGGCGGTCCGACCGCCACCGTGCAGCCGATCGTGGTTCCCAGCCAAGACAACCCGTAAGGGTCGCCGAGCGTTCACGATTCCACAGCGGTGCCGCCTTCGGGTGGCACCGCTGTTCTCGTCCCCGCCCCGGCCTGACCCGGCGGCTCACCCGGCACAGGTAAGATCGACGGATGCACAGCGATCGGGGGACGTCTCGACGCGTGCCCACGGGCCTCATCCTCGGGGTTGTGCTGGTGGCCCTGGCCTTCACCATCCGGGCGCTCAGTCCCGCCTTCGCCGGCTGGGGACTCCCGGACCGGGCGCAGGACACCATCACCCTGGCGCTGAGCGTGATCATCGAATCCGCGCCGTTCGTGTTCCTCGGCATCCTGCTCTCGACGGTGGTGCAGGTCTGGCTGCCGCACGGTTTCATCACCCGGTACCTGCCCCGCCAGCCGCTGTTGCGCCGGGCGGCGATCTCCCTCCTGGGGATGTTCTTCCCGGTCTGCGAGTGCGGCAACGTTCCGCTGGCCAGGGGGTTCATGGTGGGCGGCTTCACCGTGCCGGAGTCGATCACCTTCCTGCTCGCCGCGCCCATCCTCAACCCGATCACGATCATCACCACACACCAGGCCTTCGGCTGGAGCGACGGGATCCTGATCACCCGCATCGTGGCCGGGTTCGTGATCGCCAACGTGATCGGCTGGCTCTTCAGCCGGCACCCTGACCCGGACAGCCTCCTGACCCGCACCTTCTCGGCATCCTGCGCGGTACCGGACGCGCCGGGACACGACAGTGCCGGTCACGACGGTGGCGGTCACGACAGTGCCGGTCACGAGGGGCACGGCCACACGCACGGCCGCCGGCCGGGCCGCGTCGAACGGTCGGTGGACCTGTTCACCCGGGAGACCGCGGTGATCATGCCCGCCCTGTTCGTCGGATCGCTGATCGCGGCACTCACCCAGGTCTTCGTGCCGCGGTCGGTGCTGTTGGCGCTGGGCAGCAACCCGGTCTGGTCGGTGCTGGCGATGATGGCCCTGGCCTTCATCGTGGCGGTCTGCTCCAACGTGGATGCCTTCTTCGTGCTGTCCTTCGGCAGCACCTTCATGCCGGGCGGTATCGCCTCCTTCCTCACCTTCGGAGCCATGATCGACGTCAAGATGCTCGCCCTGATGCGCACCACCTTCACCACCCGCACCCTCGTGCAGATCACCGCCCTGGTGGCCCTGATGAGCGCGGCCGCCGGTCTGCTGGTGAACTATGTGGCGTAAAGACATGCGGCGCACGGACTTGTCGCGCACAGATCTGTCGCGCACTGGAAGGCTCTCCGGCTACCTGGCCGAGCGCTGGCGGGGCATCGGCCTGAGCCTGGTGATCGTGGTGGCCACCATCTGGCTCGGCGCCACCGGGCAGCTCGGGTTGTACATCCACCCGCGCTATTTCATCTTCACCACGGTGATGGCCGTGCTCGGTCTCGTGTTCGTGGTGGCCAGCTTCGTGGTCCGTGCCCCGGCAGCGGGGCAGCCCGAGCAGGCCGGCCCGCCATCCGCCGGCCGGCGGACCCTGGCGCTGGGCGGCAGCGCCCTGCTCCTGGCCATCGCGGCGGTCGCGGTGCTGGCCCTGCCGCCGGCCACACTGACCAGTGCCACCGCCACCCAGCGCGAGGTCAACTCCGGAGGACTGGACAGCGAGGCCGCCGCGTCCGACGCTGCCGCCCTGGTGGGCAACGGCGACTACGAGCGCCTGAGCGTCAAGGAATGGGTGTCCCTGCTCGCCCAATCCGAAGACCCCGCCCTCTACGCCGACAAAACGGCCAAGATCACCGGCTTCGTGCTGCCGGACACCGCGGACCCCGAGAACGTGTTCTACGTGGCCAGGTTCGTGGTCACCTGCTGCGCCGTCGACGCACAACCCATCGGCGTCGCCGTCTACCAGCCGGGCTGGCAGGCGGACTACGACACCGACGACTGGGTACAGGTCACCGGTGCCTTCGTGAGCAACCCGAGCGCCCGATCCGCCGACACCCTCGCGGTGCTGCCCACCACCATCGAGCCCGTCGACCAGCCGAGCGACCCGTATGTCTACTGACCTGTCGTCGGCCCGGTCGCCGGTGGATGCCGCCGGCCGGCGATTCCGGCGCACCCTCGCCGCGCTGCTGACCGGCCTGATCCTGCTCTGCCTGGCGCTGGTGGCCGTCAACCTGCTCAACGGCCCCCGGCTGACCGGGTCGGACGTCGACACGAGCGCCGTCGTCACCGCCGCCAACCAACGGCTCGTGCTGAACACGAACCAGCAGCTCGCCGAGGTCAGCGCCGACCAGGTCTCCGTCAGCCCGGCCAGCGTCGTCGACGTGCAAACCACGAACGACACCATCGTGATCGTGTTCGCCCAGCCGCTGGCCTACGACACCGAGTACACGGTCGACGTGAGCGCAGTCAGGGGACCGTTCGCGGATAGGTCCAGCGACCTGGCGGTATCGTTCCGCACCGACGAAGCGCCCCTCTACCTGCTCAGCCGGTCCCCGGCTCTGCCGGGCGAATCGACCAAGACGCCGGACCGGATCGTGCGCACCACCGTCGGGTCCGCCGAGACGAGCGTCGTGTTCAGCGCCCCCTACATCCAGTCCTTCGTCCCCGTCGGCGACGAACTCGTCGTGGCCACCCTCACCGACGACCTGACCAACGAGCTCAGCCTGGTGGACCCCGACGGCCGTGCCGCCGCCCTCACCCTCCCGGGCAGCGGGACCGTGCACGACCTGCAGGCGTCCCCGTCCTCGGCGACCGTGGGCTTCCGATTCAGCAGCAGCCCCGGCGCGGGCAACAACGCCTACGACAACACCCTGTTCCTGCTCGACCTGACCCGGGGCACCGTCGACACCGTGGCCGGCCTGGACGGCGAACCCGTCCAGGCCATCGCCTGGGGCTTCATGGCCAACCGCGCCGAGATCGTGGCCCAACTCTTCGACACCACCCTGCTCCTGATCGACCCCAGGGCCGGATCCGACGCCGTGCCCATCCCGATCGGCCAGTTCCCGAACCTGAACGCCTTCGCCCCCGACGGATTGCGCATCGCCGTCTCCGACCAGGGCAGCCAGTACATCCTCGACCTGTCCACCGGCACCGAGGCGGCCATCGTGCCGCAGGATGTCGCCGGCACCACGCCGTACACCGCCGAACTGCACTTCCTCACCGGGGGAGAGGGCTACGTGCAGCGGGTGGCCGAATTCGGCCAGTCCACCGGACGGGTCACCCAGTCGCTCATCCTCGTGACCGGGGACGCGGCCGCGCCGACCAGCAGGGAGGTCTACGCCCCGGTCCTGCCCAACGAGACCATCGTGGGATTCACGGTCTCCCCGAACGACCAGTACCTCGCGGTGCAAACCGTGCCGAACAGCCAGACCCAGGTCAGCGACGGCTACCCGGTCGACCCGCAGGCCACCACGGCGACGACAGTGTTCGTGGAGCTCTCCACCGGCGTCATCAGCCGCAGCATCGTGGGCATCGACGCCACCTGGTGAGCCTGCCGGGCAGCACCGGGCAGGGGCGGAGTCAATGCCTCCGTGCGGCCCCGCCCTTCCGGTCCCGGCCTCTGACGCGCAGGCCGCTGGCCCGCAGCCGGGTGACCAGCCCGCGGAAGTCGACGGGTTCGGCTCCCGCCGCGACCAGGCTGTCGTAACGCGCCTGCGGCACGTCGTAGTGGTCGAGATCGAACCCGCGGCGGGGGATGCCCTGGGCGGCCGCGAAGGCGTGCAACTCGCTCAGCGAGGTGTCGCTCACCAGGTGCGACCAGAGCGTGCCGTGGGCCGGCCAGGCCGGCTGGTCGATCAGTATGCCCATCCTGAAAGTGTATGGACTATCCCGGCCCTAAGCTTGACCCTGGCGGTGCCCCTGACCCGGGGCGCGACACACCCTCGTGAGATGGTTTGACCGGGGCTATCCGATCAGCTAAAGTCGAGTGTTGGTGTGCGTAGGACTGTGTCCACGTAACGCCCAAGGTTTTCTGAAGTGAGATGGACCGACTTGGCCCATTTACACTCGGTAACTTTCCATCATAGGAATCGGAGCCCCCGGGGTTCCCCAGAGATAGGTACGTAAAGTGGTTTACGCAGTTGTGCGCGCCGGTGGGCGGCAGGAGAAGGTAGAGGTCGGGACCATCGTAACGATGGACCGAATCAAGGCTGACAAGGACGGCAACGTCGAGCTGGCCGCCGTGCTTCTCGTCGACGGCGACAAGATCACCTCCGACTCATCGTCACTGGCCAAGGTCAAGGTCACTGCCGAGGTCCTCAACGACCTCCGCGGCCCGAAGATCGTCATCCAGAAGTTCAAGAACAAGACCGGTTACAAGAAGCGTCAGGGGCACCGTCAGGAGCTCACTCGCGTTCAGGTCACCGGCATCGCCTAGGCCCGAGGAGAATAACTAATGGCACACAAAAAAGGTGCGAGTTCCACTCGCAACGGTCGTGACTCCAACGCGCAGCGCCTCGGCGTGAAGCGCTTCGGTGGTCAGGTTGTCGGCGCGGGCGAGATCATCGTCCGTCAGCGTGGCACCCACTTCCACCCCGGCGTGAACGTCGGTCGTGGTGGCGATGACACCCTCTTCGCCCTCGAAGCCGGCTCGGTCGAGTTCGGTGCCAAGGGTGGCCGCAAGGTCGTCAACATCGTGGTGGCTGCCGCTTAGGCATCCACACAGCTTTTCAGCATGAGGGCGGGCTTCGGCTCGTCCTCATGTTTGTTTTTATCGCCACCTGAAAGGGGCATTCCCATGGCCACGTTCGTTGACCAAGTCACGCTGCACCTGCGAGCGGGCAACGGAGGAAACGGTTGTGTCTCGGTCAAACGCGAGAAGTTCAAGCCTCTCGCCGGCCCCGATGGCGGAAACGGCGGCAACGGTGGCGACATCGTGCTCGTCGCCGACCCGCAGGTGACCACCCTGCTCGCGTTCCACCGCTCACCGCACCGCAGCTCCGCCAACGGCGGCCCCGGGATGGGCGACCACCGCAACGGCTACGGCAGCGACGTCATCGAACTGTCCGTGCCGCTGGGAACCGTGGTCAAGGACGCGGAGGGCAACGAGCTCGCCGACATGACCGAGCCCGGCTACCGCATCGTCGTCGCCCCCGGTGGCCAGGGCGGACTCGGCAACGCCGCGCTCGCCTCCACCAAGCGCAAGGCCCCCGGGTTCGCGCTGCTCGGCACCTACGGCTTCGAGGGCGACGTCTACCTCGAACTCAAGACCGTGGCCGATGTCGCACTCGTCGGCTACCCCTCGGCCGGCAAGTCCAGCCTGATCGCCGCCATCTCCGCGGCCAGGCCCAAGATCGCCGACTACCCCTTCACCACCCTGCAGCCCAACCTCGGCGTCGTGGATGCCGGCGAGGTGCGCTACACCGTCGCCGACGTGCCCGGCCTCATCGAGGGCGCCAGCGAGGGCAAGGGACTCGGCCTCGAGTTCCTGCGCCACGTGGAGCGCTGCACCGCCCTGCTGCACGTGCTCGACTGCGCCACCCTCGACCCGGGCCGCGACCCGATCAGCGACCTCGACATCATCCTCGGCGAGCTCGCCGCGTACCCGGTGCCCGAGGGCCAGACGCCGCTGCTCGAGCGTCCCCAGCTGATCGCACTGAACAAGATCGACGTCCCCGAGGGCCGCGAACTCGCCGCCTTCGTCAAGGCGGAACTCGAGGAGCGCGGCTACCGGGTCTTCGAGATCTCCACCGTCAGCCACGAGGGACTTCGCCAGCTCAACTTCGCCCTGGCCGAAACCGTCGAGGCCGGCCGGATCACCAGCGCCGAAGCCGCGGCACTCAAGCCGCGCATCGTCATCCGCCCCAAGCCCGTCGACGACAGCGGTTTCATCGTGCGCGTCGAAGGTGGCTCGTTCGGCAACATCTTCCGCATCCTCGGCGCCAAGCCCGAGCGCTGGGTGCAGCAGACCGACTTCAAGAACGACGAGGCCGTCGGCTTCCTCGCCGACCGGCTCGCCAAGCTCGGCACGGAGGACGAATTGTTCAAGGCCGGCGCGGTCGCCGGTTCGACGGTTGTCATCGGCCCCGGCGACGGCATGATCTTCGACTGGGAGCCCACCCTCACCTCCACCGCCGAACTGATCACCGCCCCGCGTGGCACCGACAGCCGGATGGACGACTCCAAACGCCGCACCAGCAACGAACGCCGCGAGGAGTACCTCAAGCGCATGGACGCCAAGTCCGCCGCGCGTGCCGAGCTCATCCGCGAACGCGAGGCCGGCATGTGGTCCACCGGCGAAGAGGAATACAACGCCGGCGAGGGCGTCGTCACCGAGAACAACGCCGCCCGCCGGCGCGTCAAGGAGGGCGACTCCAAGTGACGGATGGTGTCGTGACCGACGGGGCGAGACGTCGGTTGGATCGGAGCGGTGTCGCCACGGCGGCACGCATCGTCGTGAAGGTGGGGTCGTCCTCCATCAGCGGCGCCAATGTGGGCCAGATCGCGCCGCTCGTCGACGCACTCGCCTCGGCGCACGGCCGCGGAGCCGAGGTGGTCCTGGTCTCCTCCGGTGCCATCGCGACCGGGATGCCATACCTGCAGCTCGACGAGCGTCCCACCGACCTCGCCACCCAGCAGGCGGCAGCCTCGGTCGGCCAGAACCTGTTGATCTTCCGCTACCAGGACAGCCTGGACCGGTACGACATCATCGCCGGCCAGGTCCTGCTCACCGCCGGCGACCTCGACAACGCCTCGGCTCGCAGCAACGCCCAGCGTGCCATGGAGCGGCTACTGGGCCTCCGCATCCTGCCGATCGTGAACGAGAATGACACCGTCGCCACCCACGAGATCCGGTTCGGTGACAACGACAGGTTGGCTGCCCTGGTCGCCACCCTGGTCAAGGCGGACCTGCTGGTCCTGCTCAGCGACGTGGATGCGCTCTACACCCGGCCGCCGCACCTGCCCGGCGCCGAACCCATCGACACGGTGGCCCTGGGCGATGAGCTTCCCGGCGTCGAATTCGGGTCGTCCCTGTCCGGGGTCGGCACCGGCGGCGCCGGCACCAAGGTGTCCGCGGCGCGGATCGCCGCGGAGGCCGGAACCGCGGTTCTGGTGACGTCGACGGCGCTGGTCGCCGAGGCCCTCAGAGGCGACCGGATCGGGACCTGGTTCGAGCCCGCCGACCCGGCACGGAGCGGCGTTCTGCCCTAAACTGACGGGATGTCAGAGACCCTTCCCGCCGCAGTCGTGCCCGGTTCGACTTCCGACTCGTTGACGGCGTTGCTCGCCCTGGCCCGGTCGGCATCGCTCGCGCTGGCGTCCGCGCCGACCCAGGTGAAGAATGACGCGCTCCGCGGAATCGCCCGCGCGCTCCGCGAGAGCGTCCCGGAAATCGTCGCCGCGAACGCCCTCGACCTGGCCGCCGGCGCCGAGAACTCGCTCAGCACGGGTCTCCTGGACCGGTTGCGGCTGGACGAGGCCCGCATCCGCTCGCTCGCCGACGCCGTGGACCAGATCGAGCAGCTGACCGACCCGGTCGGCCAGGTGGTGCGGGGCAGCAGCCTGGCAAACGGGGTCAAGATCAGCCAGGTGCGGGTGCCGTTCGGGGTTGTCGGCGTCATCTACGAGGCCCGGCCCAACGTGACCGTGGACATCGCCGCGCTGGCACTCAAGAGCGGGAACGCCGCGGTGCTCCGGGGCGGGTCCGCCGCCGAGAACTCCAACCGGGTGCTCGTTGGCCTGATCCAGGATGCCCTGATCGCCGCCGGCCTGCCGGGGGAGTGTGTGCAGACCATCGACCCGTTCGGCCGGGCGGGCGCGACGGCGCTGATGCGGGCCAGGGGCCAGGTCGACGTGCTCATCCCGCGCGGCAGCGCCGGACTGATTCAGGCGGTCGTGACCGAGTCCACGGTGCCGGTGATCGAAACCGGGGCAGGGGTCGTGCACATCTTCCTGGACGCGTCCGCGAACGAACAGTGGGCAGAAGACATCGTGCACAACGCCAAGGTGCAGCGGCCCAGCGTCTGCAACGCCGTCGAGACGGTTCTGGTGCACGAACAGGCCGCCACGCGGGTACTGCCGTCGGTGCTGGCGAAACTGGCCGCCGCCGGCGTCACCATCCACGGCGACCCGGCCGTGCTGGCCCTGTATCCGGCGGCGGTTCCCGCGACCGAAGAGGACTGGGCGACCGAATACATGAGCCTGGACCTCTCGGTCGCCGTGGTCCCCGACCTCGACGCCGCCATCGCACACATCCGGCGCTATTCGACCGGGCACACCGAATCGATCATCACCAACGACATCGTCAACGCTGAGCGCTTCCTCAACGAGGTCGACTCCGCCGCCGTCATGGTCAACGCGTCGACCCGGTTCACCGACGGCGGCGAGTTCGGCTTCGGCGCCGAGGTCGGGATCTCCACCCAGAAACTGCACGCGCGCGGTCCGATGGGTCTGCCTGAGCTCACCAGCACCAAGTGGATCGTGCGCGGCACCGGTCAGATCCGCCACTAGGGCCGGCGCCGCTCGCGGGTGCGGGCGGACGGTCCCGCTAGACTGGTCGCGGTACCGCCACCGCCGGCCCTCACCGGCCCGCACAAACCGGCCCGCCCTCACCGGCCGGGACGTATTCCTGAACGGAGATTCCATGTTGTTCGTGACCGCTGTCCTTGCTGAGGTCGAGCACACCCAGCTGCCCGTCGCGACCTGGGTCTACGGCCTCGTGGCCCTCATCATCTTCGCCGCGCTCGGGTTCGTGGTCTGGAGCTTCCGCGACGTCGCGAACCGCCACAGCGCCAAGGCCAACGCCTACGCTGCCGCCCACGGTGGCGCAGCCAGCCACGGCGGCCACTGACAATCGGCGCACCGTGACCCGGAACCGCCCGCGCATCGGAGTGATGGGCGGCACCTTCGACCCCATCCACCACGGGCACCTCGTCGCCGCGAGCGAGGTGGCGCAGAGCTTCGACCTCGATGAGGTCATCTTCGTGCCCACCGGGCAGCCCTGGCAGAAGCCGGACGTGACCCTCGCAGAGCACCGCTACCTGATGACCGTCATCGCCACGGCGTCCAACCCCCGGTTCACCGTCAGCCGGGTCGACGTCGACCGCACCGGCCCGACCTTCACCATCGACACCCTCCGCGATCTGCACGCCGAGAGACCCGACGCCGAACTGTTCTTCATCACCGGCGCCGACGCCATCACCCAAATCCTCGGCTGGAAAGACGTCGCGGAACTGTGGAAACTGGCCCATTTCGTGGCTGTGAGTCGCCCGGGACACGACCTGAGCATTTCAGGATTACCTAACCAGGACGTAAGCTTGCTGGAGGTTCCGGCTCTGGCGATCTCGTCTACTGACTGCCGGGCACGCGTGAACCGGGGATTCCCGGTCTGGTATCTGGTCCCCGACGGGGTTGTCCAGTACATCTCAAAGCACCATCTGTATCGGAGTGTGGCATGACGTTGGGTAATAGCCCGCAGCCACTGACGCGACGACAGTTGCGCGAGTTGGCCCGGGAGCACGAGCCGGCCCTCGCCCAGGAGCCGTCCACGGGCGACGCCGCCGCATCCGAGTCCGACGCCGAGACGCCGGTAGAGCCGCACCACTCCCGGCATACCTCGCCTCCCGTCGAACGCCAAACGGCCCGGCCCACCGTGGCCCCGGCGCCATTGCCGATCCCTGTGCCTATCAACGCTGAGCCAATCAACGCTGCGCCCACCACAGCCGCGCCCACCACCGCCGCGCCCACGACTGCTGACGCCCCGGTCGACGCCGACTCCGGTCGCACCCTGACCCGCCGTGAGCTTCGCGCCCTGCAGGCGGCGTCCTCGGCGAGTTCGGACGGCGACACCGCCGGCCAGGTCCAGGTCGCCCCGTCTCCGGTGTCAGCACCGCGCTTGGCGGATACCGCGGACCCGCAGAGTCCCGACGTGCCCGCGGACGTCAACGCCCTGCACCCGCCGATCGGCCACTGGTCGGTGGACCGTGAGGACGACAGCCACATCGAGACCATCGGGCGCCGCGACGACGCGACCTTCGACGACCTCGTGGGCCGCGGCGTCGGCGCCGGTGGGATCCCCACCACCACCAACGCCCTGATCCTGCCCTCCATCCCCCGTCAGGGTCCCGGCGGTCCCATCACCAGCACCGGCGAGATCATGATCACCGGTTCCATCGACTTGCCCCGCAGCCTCGGCGCCACCGGCCAGCACCCCAACCTCTTCGATTCGTCGGAGATGGACCGGATGCTCGACCAGTTGGACGAGGGCGGCCACCACAACGATGTGGCACCGGTCAGCGCCAGCCGTGCCGTGAGCACACACACCTCCACCAGGGGAGTGATGACGCCGCCGCGCAAGCGCGGAGCCTCGCTGCCGACGGTTCTGGCGATCACCGCCGCCGTGCTCGCCATCGGCGTCCTGTCCCTCTTCGTCGTCGGCTACGCCTTCAACATCTATTGATGTCGTCGATGTCACTTTCACCAATCCATTCACTTTCACTAACTCAGGGATTCAATCGATGACCGCTTCTGCCCACGCTCTCGAGCTCCTCAAGGTGGCTGCCGCCGCCGCCGACTCGAAAGCGGGGGAGGACCTCGTTGCCATCGACGTCTCCAACCCGTTGCCGTTGGCCGACATCTTCCTCATCGTCACCGGACGTTCCGAACGCAACGTCGTCGCGATCGCCGGCGAAATCGAGGACAAGCTGATCGAGGCCGGCTACAAGCCCCTTCGTCGTGAGGGACGCGCCGAGGGACGCTGGGTCCTCGTCGACTTCGGCGACCTCGTTGTGCACGTGTTCCACGAAGAGGAGCGTGTCTACTACTCGCTGGAGCGCCTGTGGAAGGACTGCCCGGTCATCCCGATCGACCTGGCCAGCGCGCGCGCCATCGACGACTCGTCCGACACTGCTCCCAGCGGCGCCGACGACGAATCCACCGTGGAAATTGATGCCGCGGAGTAGCGTTTGGTTCGCGAGCACTCAAAACATGTAGTAACCTAATGAAGTTGTTTCGGAGGAATTCGAAACAAAGTCTGGGTCCGTGGCGCAGCTGGTAGCGCACCTGCATGGCATGCAGGGGGTCAGGGGTTCGAATCCCCTCGGATCCACCAAGCACAAGGAAAACCCCCGATGACAATAGTCATCGGGGGTTTTTTGCATCCACTGGATCGGATGAGCGGCAAAATTATTTCGGATATTTTTCCGCGAGTTTCCGGGACGGTTCCTGGGGCGGATTTCGACGGGATCCCGGCCCGGCGAGGTCAGCGGATCCGGCCGGTCCTCAGGGCGTGTCCGGACCCTCGCCGATGCGCAGCCACGCCTCCGGTCCGCTGCCCCGAGACCCTGCCGGGTGGCCCGACCTGGACGCCCTGGCGTCCTTCATGGCCCGCAGCTGCCGGTCGACCTCGGCCGAGGTCGCCCCGGAGGACAACTGCCGGGCGAGGTCGGCGTCCGGCGGCGCGGTGAGGTCGGTCAGGGCGCCGCTGGCGAGCAGATCGTCCGTGGCAGCGGCCCGGGCCTGCATCTGTGCGATCCGGTCCTTGGCCCGCTCCAGGGTGACGCCAACGTCACTCATCTGGGAGCCGAGGCCGGCTGCGGCCTCATTGGCCCTCACCTGAGCCTGGGAGGCCGCGTAGCTGGCCTTGATGCTCTCCTTCTCGGTGCGGAAGGCGGCCACCCGCTCGGCAAGACGCCGTTCGTTGTCCTGCAACTGGGCCTGCTGCTTCTGCAGGGTCGTGTACTGGTCACGGAGCGACGCCACCTGGCCCTCCAGGAGGGAACGGCGTTCCAGGGCTGTCCTGGCCAGATCCTCTCGACCCTGGTTGAGGGCCTCATTGGCCTGGTCGGCCAGTCGTTGGTGGCGGGCGCCCATTTCCTGCCCCTGCAGCTCGATACGCTTCTTGGCCGTCGCCACCTCGGCCAGGCCCAACCTCACGTCCTGCAACATCCGCACCAGCTGTTCGTAACTGTCATCGAGGGCTTCACGGGGGTCCTCCAGGCGGTCCAGGGTGCGGGACGCCTTGCTGCGGAAGATGACGCGCAAACGCGACGAGAATGTCATGGGGTGCTCCCTGTGTCTGACCGGTGCAATGTGCTCTGATGCTGCGGATAGGGCTGCGCGGCAGTCACGTGTGCCCCATTCACGTGTGCCGGGCGCAGGTGCGCTGCGTTCACGCCTGCGGTGTGCACGGATGCGGTGTCCATCTGTGCGGGGTTCGGGTCCGCCGTGTCACCGGAGTTGAGGGCGTGCAGCTCCGCCACTCCGGCGTTGACGGCGGCGATCTCCCGCTCGACGTCGCCGCCGAGCGCCGAGAGGCTGTCGTCGGTGCGTCCGCCGAGCCCGGCAGCGACGACCGAACGCACCCGGCGCACCAGCCCGGTGATCTGCTCGACCCGGCGCCCGGCCACCGGCAAGGCCGCTGCGAGCTCGGCCGGATCCCGTTCGGTGGACAGCAGCAGTAACTGTGCATCCACTGCGGCCCCTTCGTCCTGGATCCGACGGAAGAGCCGCCGGAGCTCACCGCGCGGACCCTCGTTCCGGGCCGTGAGCGCGATCGCGGCCTGCCCGCTCTCGAGGGAGTCCCGCAGCCGCAACCGGAGCCTCAGGATCTCGTGCTGCGGGCCGATGCTCACCCGGGTGCGCGCGCGCAGGACGGCGCCGTTGAGCGCCCGGCTGCGGCGGACGCGTCGGTACAGCAGCCGAGCGAGGAGGACGACCGTCACGGTGGAGACCGCCATGATCGCCATCAGGGCGAGCAGGATCTCCGCCAGGACGCTCATGACGGCCACCCGCCAATGCTCGTGGCCGGCCTCGAATCGCCCGTTCTCAATGTGACCTGCGGATTCGGCAGGAAGTGCAGTGCCATGGGTCCACCTTCGTCGGCTCGGGGGCGCCGTTTCCAGGCAACGACGCGCTCTACCGGGCAAAATACGCTCATTACCGTGGAGTTGTCAGGGAATGCACTGGCATTGTCTGAGCGCCCGGCGACGCGTCGATCAGGCCCGGCGGAACCCCGCCACGGGACCATTGGCACTGCGGGGCGGCCTCTACGATGGGGAGGTGAATGAGACCCTGCCGCCGTGCCCGGAATGCTCCAGCGATCTGACCTACGAGATGGGGTCCCTGCTGGTCTGCCCGCTCTGCGGCCACGAGTGGGCGGCGGCGACCGCCACCGCCGACGAGCCGGTCGCGGATGCCGCCATCACCGACGCCTTCGGCAGCGTGCTCGCGGACGGTGACTCGGTGACCATCATCAAGGACCTCAAGATCAAGGGCAGCTCCAACGTGATCAAGGTCGGCACCAAGGTCCGCGGCATTCGCCTGCGCCAGGGCGTCGGCGACCACGACATCGAATGCCGCATCGACGGCGTGAGCATGCAGCTGAAGTCAGGCGTGGTCAAGAAGGCCTGACCGACGGACGCCCACCAGAGCGCCCTCCTCGTCAACCGGGGGCCCAATCCGCCCCCGACCGGGGGTGCGGGATTACACTCCCCGGTATGACCGCAGAGCAGCCATATACCGTGGTTCGGGCCTTTCCGGGCTTTGATGTTCGTCGTTATCCGGACTGCGTTCTGGTGCAGGCGCAGGTCGCCGGGGACTTCGCGCGAGCGGCCGGCCGAGGGGTCCGGCCGCTGCTCGACTACCTCGGCGGCCACAACCTCTCCGGCACGGCCATCCAGGTGCCGGACCCGGTGCTCCTGCAGGAACAGGCGGGGGAGTCCAGCCACCTGATCAGCGTCATGCTGCCGGGCGAGTCGGACCCCGACCGGGTTCCCGTCCCGGTCGACAGCACCCTGCGAGTACTCCAGCTGCCCGCCCACGAGGCCGCCGTATTACGGTTCGGCGGCGGCTGGAGTACCAAACGGTTCACCGACCGTGGCCGGGAGCTGCTCGGCTCGTTGCCGGCCGCCGATCTGCTGCCGGACGGACCGGTCTACTTCGCGCGGTTCGGCCTGGCCTCCCGGCCCGGGTTGCTGGCGCGCCATGAAGCGCTGGTGCGGGTCACTTCGGCCTGAGCGGCTCGCATCATCGGCCCTGGCGTCGATAATGGCTGGGTGCCAGATTCAGAACCCGACGCCAGAGACGACACGCGAGCGCCAGCCGCGGTGCCCGTGCGGTCGGTGCCCGTGGGGCGGGTGCCCGTGCGCTGTCCGTGCCTGAGCGGCAACGAGTACGCCGCCTGTTGCGGGCGGCTGCACCGGGGCGACGCGCGGGCGGCCACGGCCGAGCAGCTCATGCGGTCGCGATACTCGGCCTTCGCCGTCGATGATGCCGACTACCTGTTGCGCAGCTGGCATCCGCGAACCCGGCCGGAGACCCTCGAGCTCGACGATTCGGTGCGCTGGCTGCGATTGGACATCGAGCGAACCGTGCGGGGCGGGATGCTCGACACCGAGGGCATCGTGGAATTCACGGCATACTCGCGGCAGGACGGGCAGCGGGCCCGGCAGCACGAGGTCAGCCGATTCGAGAAGGTGGCCGGCGACTGGATGTACCTCGACGCGGTCGACTGAGCACCCCGGAACGCGTCAGGCGAAGGTCTCGTCGAGGGCCGCGGACAGGTCCCCGATCAGGTCCCCGGCGTCCTCGAGACCGACCGAGAGGCGCAGGTGGCCGAGCCGCCGGAACTCTTCCGGGTAGTACGCCGCTCGGGCGCCGGTGCCTGACACGTGCACGATGAGGCTCTCGTCGTGGCCGAGCGAGACCGCGGATGTGATCACGCGGAGCGCCGAGACGAATCGGTTCTGGGTGGCCGGGTCTCCGGCGACGGCGAAAGCGAGCATGCCGCCGAAACCGTGCCGGAACTGGCGGAACGCCACAGCGTGCTGCGGGTGATCGGGCAAGCCCGGATAGGCGACGTAGGCCACCCGGGGATCGGCGGCGAGGAACTCGGCGACGCGCTGGGCGGAATCGGTGTGCTGTCGCATCCGGAGCCCCAGGGTGACCGAGCCGCGCATGATCAGCCAGGCGTTGAACGGGCTGATCACCCCGCCCACGTCGACCATGGCCTCCGATTTGATGCGCTGGATCAGCTCGCGGGCACCGATGACGGCACCGCCCATGGCATCGCCGTGGCCGTTGATGTACTTGGTGAGCGAGTGCACCACCAGATCCGCGCCGAGCTCGAGCGGACGCAGCACCGGCGGCGGGGTGAAGGTGGAATCCACCGACAGGAGCACTCCGGCCGCGCGAGTGATGGCGGCGATCGCCGCGATGTCGGCCACCCGGGTGGTGGGATTGGCGATGGCCTCGACATGCACCAGCCGGGTCTCCGGGCGGATGGCCGCCGCCACCGCCGCCGGGTCGCTGGTGTCGACGAAGGTCGCCAGGATGCCGTACTTGTCCGGCAGCAGCTCACGAAAGAGCTTGAAGGTGGCCTCGTAGGCGACGTCGGACACCACGACGTGATCGCCGGTGCGCAGGAACGTGAAGAACACCGCGTGCAGCGCGGCGACACCGCTGGCCAGCGCCACGGCGTCCTGACCACGCTCGAGCAGGGCCAGCTTCTGCTGCAGTCCCAGCTGGTTGACCCCGCTGTTGCGGGTGTAGAGCGGCACGTCGGTGCCCGACCAGCTGATCGACGACGGATCATCCGGCAGGGCGTACGAGTTCGCCATCACGATCGGGGTGCGCACTGCACGGGTTCCCGGATCGATGTGATTGCCGGCGTGCACCGCCTGGCTGAACTCGGCGAGGGACTCTGGCACCTGCTTGTCTGGGCGAACCGTCATGGGCCCAGCGTAACGAGCGGCTCCCGCGCCGGCACGGGTGTGACGCTGCGCGACAGCGGGCGGGAAACAGCGGGCGGCAGCCGTCGGGTGCCCGAACGAATGGGAAACTAGGACCATGACCGCAACACTCGTCGCCAAGGACCTCGCCGGCGGCTACGCCCACCGCACCCTGTTCGATTCCCTCGACCTCACGGTGGCGCCCGGCGACGTCGTCGGGATCGTCGGCGTGAACGGTGCCGGGAAGTCCACCCTGCTCCGCCTGCTCGCCGGGCTCGACGAGCCGCAGGGCGGAACCGTTGCCCTGTCGCCGGCGGACGCGTTCGTCGGCTGGTTGCCGCAGGAGCACGAGCGGGTGCCCGGCGAGACCGTCGCGGCGTACATCGGCCGTCGCACCGGCTGCACCCAGGCCACCGGGGAAATGGATGCCGCGGCCGCCGCCCTGGCCGAACCCGCGGTGCCAGGCGGAGCGGACCCGGCCGATGTCTACTCCGTCGCCCTGGACCGCTGGCTGGCCTGCGGCGCGGCCGACCTCGACGACAGGCTTCCCGGCGTGCTGCACGACCTCGGCCTCACCCTCGACGCCGATGTCGCCGCGGATGCGCTGATGACCTCACTCTCCGGCGGTCAGGCCGCCAGGGTCGGCCTGGCCGCGCTGCTGCTGTCGAGGTTCGACATCGTGCTGCTCGACGAGCCCACCAACGACCTCGACCTCGACGGCCTCGAACGCCTGGAGGCCTTCGTCACGGGCCTCCGCGGCGGAGCGGTTCTGGTCAGCCACGACCGGGAGTTCCTGGCCCGCTCGGTCACCCGGATCCTTGAACTCGACCTCGCCCAGGGTGCCAACCGGGTCTTCGGCGGCGGCTACGAGTCCTACCTCGAGGAACGCGAGACGGCCAGACGGCACAAGCGCGCCGCCTACGACGAGTTCGCCGACAAGAAGGCCGACCTGGTCGGTCGGGCCCGCACCCAACGGGAGTGGTCCAGCCAGGGCGTGCGCAACGCCATGAAGAAGTCCCCGGACAACGACAAGATCCGTCGCAAGGCGGCCGCGGAGTCCAGCGAGAAGCAGGCGCAGAAGGTGCGTCAGATGGAAAGCCGGATCAGCCGTCTCGACGAGGTCGACGAACCGCGCAAGGAATGGCAGCTCGAGTTCACCATCGGCGCCGCGCCGCGCTCGAGCACCGTGGTCTCGACCCTGAACGACGCTCTCATCCGGCAGGGCGACTTCGTCTTCGGCCCGGTGTCCCTGCAGGTCAATGCGGGGGAGCGCATCGGCATCACCGGCCCGAACGGGGCCGGCAAGACCACCCTGCTGCGCGCCCTGCTGGGACGCCGTGCTCCCGATGAGGGGTCGGCGAGCCTGGGCGCCAGCGTCGCGATCGGCGAGATCGACCAGGCCAGGGCCAGCGTCACCGGCCAGCAGTCCCTGGTGACAATTTTCGAGGAACGCCTGCCCGATCTGGCCGCGGGCGAGATCCGCACCCTCCTGGCCAAGTTCTCCCTCGCGGCCGACCACGTCAACCGGCCCGCCGACGCGCTGTCGCCCGGGGAACGCACCCGGGCGGGCCTCGCCCTGCTGCAGGCCACCGGGGTCAACCTGCTGGTGCTCGACGAGCCCACCAACCACCTCGACCTCGCCGCGATCGAACAACTCGAGCAGGCCCTCGAGTCCTACACGGGCACCCTGCTGCTGGTCACCCACGACCGGCGGATGCTGTCCACCGTGCGACTCGACCGGCACTGGACCCTCGACGCCGGCCGGGTCACCGAGACGACGACGGGCGTTGCCGTGCGGCACTGACGGTGCTGTCATGGACGCGGACGGCGTCGGGAGAGGGGGCAGGCCGGCGGCGTCGACTCGTCGACACGATCGGAGGAAGCCCGATGAACTCCCAGCCTGACCGCACCACCGATTCCACCCACCGTTCCCTGCTCTCCCACCTGCGCACCAGAATCTCCGGCGAACTGATCGACCGCGCCGACCCGCGCTACGACGACGCCAGGCGGGTCTGGAACGGCATGATCGACCTGCGGCCCCTCGCTGTGGTGCGGGCCGGGTCGGTCGCCGACGTGGCCCCGACCCTGGCCCTGGCCCAGGCGCAGGGACTGCCCATCGCGGTGCGCGGCGGCGGCCACAACGTCGCCGGCAACGGCACGGTCGGCGACGGCATCGTGCTCGACCTCTCCGGACTGCACGGCGTGCAGGTGGACCCGGCCGCCCGTACCGTGCGGGTGCAGGCCGGTGCCACCCTCGCGCACATCGACAGTGCCACGGCGCCATACAACCTGGCCGTTCCCGTCGGCGTCGTCTCCGCCACCGGCATCGCCGGGCTCACCCTCGGCGGCGGGGTCGGCTGGTTGACCCGGGCCCACGGGCTCACCGCGGACAACCTCATCGCGGCGGAGGTGGTCACCGTTTCCGGAGACACCGTTCACGCCAGCGAGACCGAGAACGCCGAACTGTTCTGGGGCCTGCGCGGCGGTGGCGGCAACTTCGGAGTAGTCACCGCGTTCACGTTCAGGGCGCACCCGCTGCCGGAACGGCCGTTCACCGGAAACTTCCTCTATTCCCGGGAGCGCTGGGCGCAGGCGTTGGCGGCCTATGAGGAGTGGACCAGGGACCTGCCGGACGAACTCACCTCCATCCTCACGATCCTGGTGCCGCCGGAAGGCATGCAACTCGGCGCCGATCCGCTGCTGATGCTGGGCTTTGCCTGGGCATCCGCCGACACCCGCAGGGCCGAAGAGATCGTCGACCGGATGCGCCGCGCCGCGCCGCCCACGATCGAGGCCGTCGAGCCGGTCAGCTGGAGCGCCTGGCAGTCCTCCGTCGACGCGTTCTTCCCCAAGGGCTCGCGGGGGTATTGGAAGAACACCTCCTTCGACCGACTGGACGATGAGGTCAGGGCGGTTCTGGCACGCCGGGGCGCCGAACAGTCCTGGGTCGGTACCGGCTTCGACATCCACCACCTGGGCGGCGCGTACGGACGCGTCGCAGAGGACGCCACCCCGTTCCCGAGCCGCGCGGCCCGGTTCTGGTTGAACATCTACGGATTCTGGGGCGATCCGGCCGAGGACGCGGCCCGGATGGCCTTCATCCGGGCATTCGGCGCGGAGATGGAGCCGCTGGGCACCGGCGGCACCTACCTGAACTTCCTCGGCGAGGAACCCGACGCGGACCCGTCGGTCCAAGCCAGACGGGTGTACTCGGACGCGAAGCTACGCCGGCTGGCCGCGCTCAAAGGTGAATACGATCCAGAGAACATCCTGCGGCGCAACCACAACATCCTGCCGGCCACCGGCGACAGCGACTGACGTCATCCGGAATAGGTCAGGGGTGCCCGCGGTTGAGCCCTAGTATGCGTATGCATACAAACTAACGGGAAGGGCGCACCACACATGGCACCGACACTGGAACTGGGTCTCGACACGTTCGGCGACGTCACGTACGCCGCGGACGGGAGCCTGCTCAGCCACGCCCAGGTGCTGCGCAACGTGGTCGCAGAGGGCGTGCTCGCCGACCAGATCGGCCTGAGCTTCTTCGGTATCGGCGAGCACCACCGGGAGGACTTCGCCGTCTCGGCGCCCGAAGTGGTCCTGGCGGCGATCGCCGGCCAGACCAGCACCATCAAGCTGGGCTCCGCCGTCACCGTCCTGAGCTCCGACGACCCGGTGCGGGTATTCCAGCGCTTCGCCACCCTCGACGCCGTCTCCAACGGCCGCGCAGAGGTCATCCTCGGCCGCGGTTCGTTCACCGAGTCCTTCCCGCTGTTCGGCCTCGAGCTCAGCGAGTACGAGCAGCTGTTCGAGGAGAAGCTCGAACTGTTCAGCGAGCTCCTCAAGGAGCAGCCGGTGACCTGGTCGGGCAGCACCCGCGGCTCGCTGACCGACCAGCGGGTGTTCCCGCCCACCGAATCCGGCTCCATCCGCACCTGGATCGGAGTCGGCGGCAGCCCGCAGTCCGTGGTGCGCGCCGCCCACTACGGCCTGCCGCTGATGCTGGCGATCATCGGTGGCGAACCGTTGGCGTTCGCCCAGTTCACCGACCTCTACCACCGCGCCCTGGACCAGTTCGGCCGTGAAGCGCAGCCGATCGGCGAGCACTCGCCGGGCTACATCGCCGCCACCGACGAGCAGGCCCGCGAAGAAATGTGGCCGCACTACCGTGCCATGCAGGACCGCATCGGCCGTGAACGCGGCTGGGGCCCGGCCACCAAGGCCCGGTTCGAACAGGATGCCGGACCCGACGGAGCCCTGTTCGTCGGCTCCCCGCAGACCGTCGCCACCAAGATCGCCAAGATGGCCACCGGGCTCTCGCTGTCCCGCTTCGACCTCAAGTACAGCCTGGGCACCCTGTCGCACGAGAAGTTGATGACCAGTATCGAGCTCTACGGCACCGAGGTGGCGCCCCTGGTGCACGAACTCATGGCCTGACGGGAATTTCGCATGCTCAGGACGGGGTAGCGTGAACACGTGGGTTCGGCTCAGGCAAACCACCCACCTTCATCCTTTCGCTCTCACCTTCCTCGAGGAGTACACCGTGGAAACCTGGCCCGGATCTGCCTACCCGCTTGGCGCAACCTATGACGGAAGCGGCACGAACTTTGCTCTTTTCAGTGAGGCCGCCGAGCGGGTAGAGCTCTGCCTGTTCGACGAGAACGGCGCAGAGACCCCCGTCGAGGTGCGTGAGTCCAGCGCCTTCGTCTGGCACTGCTACCTGCCGGAGGTGCAGCCCGGCCAGCGTTACGGCTACCGGGTGCACGGCGAGTACAACCCCAGCGAGGGCAAGCGCGCCAACCCGAACAAGCTGCTGCTCGACCCGTACGCCAAGGCCACCTGCGGTGTCATGGACTGGGACCAGGCGCTGTTCTCCTACAACTTCGGCGACCCGGATTCCCGCAACGACGAGGACTCCGCCCCGCACATGATGCTCGGCGTCGTCGTCAACCCGTTCTTCGACTGGACCGGCGACCGGTCGCCGCGCACGCCATACAGCGAATCGGTGATCTACGAGGCCCACGTCAAGGGCCTCACCCAGCTGCAGCAGGAGGTGCCGGAATCCCAGCGCGGCACCTACGCGGCCGTTGCGCATCCGTCGGTCATCGAGCACCTGCAGAAGCTGGGCGTCACCGCGATCGAGCTGATGCCGGTGCACCAGTTCGTCAACGACTCCACCCTGCAGGACCAGGGCCTCAGCAACTACTGGGGCTACAACACCATCGGCTTCTTCGCCCCGCACAACGCCTACTCCTCCAGCGGCGACCTCGGCCAGCAGGTGCAGGAGTTCAAGGGCATGGTCAAGAACCTGCATGCCGCCGGCATCGAGGTCATCCTCGACGTGGTCTACAACCACACCGCAGAGGGCAACCACCTGGGCCCGACCATCTCGTTCAAGGGCATCGACAACGCCGCCTACTACCGGCTGATGGACGACGACGGCCGGTACTACATGGACTACACCGGCACCGGCAACACCCTCAACGTGCGCCACCCGCACGCGTTGCAGCTGATCATGGACTCGCTGCGCTATTGGGCCATCGAAATGCACGTCGACGGCTTCCGCTTCGACCTCGCCAGCGCCCTGGCGCGCGACCTGTACGACGTGGACAAGCTGTCCACCTTCTTCGAGCTCGTGCAGCAGGACCCGATCGTCTCCCAGGTGAAGCTGATCGCCGAGCCCTGGGACGTCGGCCCCGGCGGCTACCAGGTGGGCAACTTCCCGCCGCAGTGGACGGAGTGGAACGGCAAGTACCGCGACACCGTGCGCGACTTCTGGCGCGGTGAGCCGTCCACCCTGGGCGAATTCGCCTCCCGCATCTCCGGCTCCGCCGACCTCTACGAGCACTCCGGCCGCCGCCCGGTCGCATCGATCAACTTCGTCACCGCTCACGACGGTTTCACCCTGAACGACCTGGTGTCGTACAACGAGAAGCACAACGACGCCAACGGCGAAGACAACAACGACGGCGAAAGCCACAACCGGTCCTGGAACTCCGGCGTCGAGGGCCCCACCGACGACGACAGCATCCGCACCCTGCGCGGCCGCCAGCAGCGCAACTTCATCGCCACCATGCTGCTCTCCCAGGGCGTGCCGATGATCCTGCACGGCGACGAACTCGGCCGCACCCAGCAGGGCAACAACAACACCTACGCCCAGGACTCCGAGCTGAGCTGGATCCACTGGGACGAGGCCGACCAGCCGCTGATCGAATTCACGGCAGCGGTGGTACGTCTCCGCAAGGAACACCCCACCTTCCGCCGCAGCCGCTTCTTCGACGGCCACCCCGGCAAGCGCGGAGCGGGCGACCCGCTGGCCGACATCGTCTGGCTGAACACCGACGGTGAAGAGATGCGGGCGGAAGACTGGGACGAAAGCCGTTCCCGCACCGTGAGCATGTTCCTCAACGGCCAGGGCATCCGGGAGCGCGACTCCCGGGGCCGGGAGGTCACCGACGTCAACTTCATCCTGCTCTTCAATGCGGATGCCGAAGACGTCGAATTCACCCTGCCCAGCGAGGAGTACTCGCCGGCTTGGGAGATCGTTATCGACACCGGGGGAGAGGGCGCCGACTCGCTGCCCCGCCCCGCCGGCGCCATCCACACCGTGAAGGGCCGCTCGCTCGTCGTGCTGCGTGAGTACCACGTGCCGGAGGTCGCCCCGGATCACTCCGTCGCCGCGTCGCTGGCCAGCCACCCGTCGCCGCCCACCGCCACACTGACGCTGCCGGTGCTGCCGGACCCGTACGCCACGAGCGAAGGACACGCGTAACCGACATGAGCCTCCCCGTCTCCACCTATCGCCTGCAGATCACGTCGGCCTTCGATCTGGATGGGGCGGCCGGCGTGCTCGACTACATCACCCAGCTCGGCGCCGACTGGCTCTACCTCTCTCCGCTCCTTCGGGCGGAGGAGGGGTCGGACCACGGCTACGACGTGATCGACCACGGCACTGTCGACCCCGCCCGCGGCGGACCGGAGGCGCTGGCCAGGCTGTCCGAGCGGGCGGTTCTGGCCGGCCGCGGCATCCTGGTGGATATCGTGCCCAACCACGTCGGCGTCAACACGCCGCACAGCAACGCCTGGTGGTGGGACCTGCTCCGCTGGGGGCAGGAGTCCCGCTACGCCGAAGCGTTCGACGTGGACTGGCCGGCCGGCAACGGGCGGCTGCTGCTGCCGGTGCTCGGCGACGGTGACACCGAACTCGACCAGCTCACTGTGCTGGGCGACGAACTGCACTACTACGACAACCGGTTCCCGATCACCCCCGGCACCGCGGACGACGGCGCGAGCGCCGCCGTGGTGCACGACCGGCAGCACTACGAACTGGTCAACTGGCGCCGCGCGGACACCGACCTGAACTACCGCCGCTTTTTCGCCGTGAACACACTCGCGGGAGTGCGGGTCGAGGTGCCCTGGGTCTTCGACGAGTCCCACCGTGAAATCCTGCGCTGGGTGCACTCCGGCCAGGTGCAGGGCCTCCGCGTCGACCACCCCGACGGCCTCGCCGACCCGGGCGGCTATCTCGACCGGCTGCACGCGGCCATGCCGGACGGCTACCTGCTGGTGGAGAAGATCCTGGAGGGTCGCGAACAGCTGCCCAGCAGCTGGTCGACCCACGGCACCACCGGCTACGACGCCCTCGCCGACTTCGACAGGGTCCTCGTCGATCCGGCCGGCCAGGACTCCCTCGACGCGCTGGAGGCCACCCTGCAGGCCGAGCGCGCCGGCGAGACCACGGCAACCCCGGTCTCCTGGACCGAACTGGTCTACACCGGCAAGCGTGCCATCGCCGACGGCATCCTGCAGAGCGAGGTGCGCCGACTCGATCGCCTGCTCCCCGAGGTTCCCGACGCGGTCGACGCCCTGTCGGAGCTGATCGCCTGGTTCCCGGTCTACCGCTCCTACCTGCCGGTCGGCCGGCACGAACTCGACACCGCGGTGCGGCTGGCCCGGCAGCGCCGGCCCGACCTGGACGGCACGATCACCGCGCTGCTGCCGTACCTCACCGACCCCACGCATCCCGCCGCCGTCCGCTTCCAGCAGACCTCGGGGATGGTCATGGCCAAGGGTGTCGAAGACACCGCCTACTACCGCTACAGCCGGCTCACCTCCCTCAACGAGGTCGGCGCGGACCCGAGCGAATTCGCGGTGCCCGTCGACGAGTTCCATCGCCGCCAGCAGACCCGGCTCGCCGTCGCGCCCGCCTCGCAGACCACGCTGTCCACCCACGACACCAAGCGCGGTGAGGACGTACGGGCCCGCATCTCGGTTCTGGCCGAGATCCCGGACGAATGGGCCGGCGTGCTCGCCGACCTGCGCGCCCTGGCCCCGCTCGGCGACGCCCCGTTCGAAAACCTGCTCTGGCAGGCGATCGTCGGGTCCTGGCCGGCTTCGACGGACCGCCTGATCGGCTACGCCGAGAAGGCGTCGAGGGAAGCGAACCTCTCGACCACCTGGACCGCACCGAACGAGCCCTTCGAGAACTCGATGCGGGATCTGGTTCGGCGCCTGGCCGAGCCCGGGCCGCTCCGGAACACCGTCGTATCCTTCGTCGACCGGGTGAAACGAGCCGGCTGGAGCAATTCCCTGGCCGTCAAGCTCATCCAGATCACCGCCCCCGGCGTGCCGGACGTGTACCAGGGCAGCGAACTCTGGGAGATGTCCCTCGTCGATCCCGACAACCGGCGCCCGGTGGACTATGCCGTCCGGCGGGACTACCTGGACCGCGTCACCGCCGGCTGGCTCCCGCCGATCGACGAGACCGGCGCCGCGAAGCTCCTCGTCACCACCCGCGCGCTCCGGCTCCGTCGTGACCGGCCGGAGCTGTTCTCCCGCCACGCGCCGGTCGAAGCATTCGGCCCGGCCGCCGCCCACGTGGTGGCGTACGACCGCGGCGGCGCCGTGACCGTGGCCACCCGGCTGCCCGACGCGCTGGCCGGCACCGGCTGGGGTGACACCACGATCATGCTCGCCGGGCACCCCTGGCAGGACACCCTCACCGGCGCCCGTCACGCCGGCGGCGAGGTGCGCCTGGCCGACCTGCTCTCCAGGTACCCGGTCGCCCTGCTCATCCCCGCATCCGCCGCTACCGAGGAGGTCGCCCCGTGACCGAGAACACCCCCAGCGCCGTTCCCGTCGAGGCCGCCCCTGTCCAGGCCGTTCCTGTCGAGGTATGGGCACCGGCCGCAACCACCGTGGACCTGGTCACCGGATCCGGCACCGCAGCGATGACTCCCGGCGAGTCGGGCTGGTGGCACGGCAGCCTGCCCGGCGCCCGCGACGGGGTCGACTACGGCTTCACGGTGGACGGCTCCGGCCCGTTCCCCGACCCGCGGTCCCGTCGCCAGCCGAACGGCGTGCACGAGCTCTCCCGCACCTTCGACGCTCAGGCGCACGCCTGGCAGGACGGCGCCTGGACCGGCCGCCAGCTGGCCGGCGCGACCATCTACGAGCTGCACATCGGCACGTTCACTCCAGAGGGCACCCTGGACGCCGCGGCCGGCCGGCTCGACCACCTGGTGGCGCTCGGCGTCGACTTCGTCGAACTGCTGCCGGTGAACGGCTTCAACGGCACGCACAACTGGGGATACGACGGTGTGCTCTGGTACGCCGTGCACGAGGGCTACGGCGGACCGGCCGCCTATCAGCGCTTCGTGGACGCCTGCCATACCGCCGGCATCGGCGTGATCCAGGACGTCGTGCACAACCACCTGGGCCCCAGCGGCAACTATCTGCCCAACTTCGGCCCCTACCTCAGCGACGCCGAGGGCAACACCTGGGGTGCCTCGGTCAACCTCGACGGGCAGGAATCCGACGAGGTGCGCCGGTTCATCATCGACAGCGCGCTGATGTGGCTGCGCGACTACCACGTGGACGGCCTGCGCCTGGACGCGGTGCACGCCCTCAAAGACCACTCCGCCGTGCACCTGCTGGAACAGCTCGCCGGCGAGGTGGCCGTGCTCAGCGCGGCCGTCGGCCGTCCCCTCACCCTCATCGCCGAGTCCGACCTCAACGATCCCAAGCTCATCACCCCCCGGGAAGCGAACGGCTACGGCCTGGACGCCCAGTGGAGCGACGACTTCCACCACGCCGTGCACGTCGCCCTCACCGGAGAGACCGTGGGCTACTACGCCGACTTCGCGCCGCTGGGTGCCCTGGCGAAGGTGCTCACCCGCGGGTTCTTCCACGACGGCACCCTGTCCAGCTTCCGCGGCCGGCACCACGGCCGCCCCATCGATGTGGAACGGATGCCGGCCTGGCGCCTCGTCGTCGCGTCCCAGAATCACGACCAAATCGGCAACCGGGCCATCGGTGACAGGCTCAGCGCGCAGCTCGACACCGGCCAGCTGGGCATCGCCGCGGCGTTGACCCTGCTCGGCCCGTTCACGCCGATGCTGTTCATGGGCGAGGAGTGGGGTGCGCGCACGCCGTGGCAGTTCTTCACCTCGCACCCCGAACCCGAACTCGGACTGGCCACCGCCGAGGGGCGCATCGGCGAGTTCGCCCGGATGGGCTGGGACCCGGCCGTGGTTCCTGACCCGCAGGACCCGGCCACCTTCGAACGGTCCAAACTGGACTGGACCGAGCTGCACCGACCGGATTCCGGTCGGCTCCTGGCCCTGTACCGGGATCTGGCCGGCCTGCGCCGCCGGATTGAGGACCTGACCGATCCGCGCTTCACCCGGCTCACCGTTGCCTTCGACGAGGCGGACGGCTGGCTGGTCCTGACCCGCGGAGACACCGAGATCGTGATCAACCTCTCCACAAGCGGCCGCTGGGTTCCGGTGACGGGGGAGAGCGTCCTGCTCGCCTTCGCCAACAACGCCGATGCGGTGCCCGCGCTGGAGGACGGACGGGTGCTGGTGCCGCCGCACTCGGTTGCGGTTCTCGGTTAACCCGGGCATCCTGCATCAACCAGCCCTGCACCGACCACCCGCACCGACCACCCGCACCGAGCACTGAGCACCCGCACCGAGCACAGAGGAGGATCCATGGGCTACTTCCTTTCGCCGGAGACCGCTGCGGCGCTGGCCCGGTTGGCGGCGCTGGACGCCGACACGGCGGCCCCGGCCCTGGAACGCATGCGAGCCATCCGCGCCGTCCTGCAACTGCTGGATGCCGACCCGGCCGCGCTCGCGAGCGTGCGCGATGCCCTGGCCGACGGTGCCGGCTGGCCGGAGATCGCCCAGGCGGCCGGGCTCAAGCCCACGGCCGCCAAGTGGCGCTGGCAGGGCACCGACGCCGAGATCGCGGCACGCCTGGATGCCGGCCGGAAGCGCAGTACCCGGCCGAGCAGCGTCCCGACCGACCTGCCCGGGCACTCGGTGGCCGAGGCAGCCACCACACTGGGCGTCAGCGTGCAGGCGGTGTATCTGCAGGTGAGCCGGGGTAGGCTGATCAGCCGCACCGTCGAGCTGGCGGACGGCCGCAGTTACAAACGCGTCTTCCTGCCCGGGGACGCGCTACCCTCAACGGCAGAACCCTCAGCACCCCCGACCGCAGAGCCTTGAGACATCAGCAGAGCTACCGATCCCCACAAACGGAGTGACCATGACCGATCAGAGCTATGACCCGTTCGACCGCACGTTCCCCCTCGACACCTCGAACACGACCGAACGCCTGCAGATGCCGGAGACCGAGCCCGTCACCGGCCGGCCGGCAGAGCCCACACCGTCGACGAGCCCGGAGTCCACGACGCCGGCCCCGGCCAAGCCCCGCAATCGCACCCTGCTGTCCGACCTGAAAACGGGACCGCCGCAGCGCGCCGCCCTGGTGGTTCTGGTGGGCATCGCCGTCCTCACGCTCGCGTTCATCATCATGATCTTCGTGAACGTGTCCAACGAGAGCATCATCGCGCTGGCCGTCATCGCCACTCCGATCGCCTCGATGGTGGCGGCCTACTACGCCGTCACCCTGAGCATCCAGCAGGTCAAGACCGAGCGCGCCGACAAGGAGAAGGCCCTGGGCAAGCTCGAAGCCGTTGAGGCCGGCGCGCGGGAGACCGAGGTCTGGGCCTCCCAGATGGAGTCCGGCCTCCGCGTCGCGATGGCCAAACTCGACGGCGCCGGCGTGTCCACCGTCGCGGTCACGCGTGCGGCCGGCACCCCGGACGACTTCTTCTAATCACTCCCTAGCGTCCCGCACCGGGGTCCGTTGCCGCGTGTTCCCGGGCGGCGAGTGCCCGGCCGGTGCGCAGTGAGCGCCGCATCGGGGCGTGCCGCAGACGCGCCGGCAGACGCGGGTACACCCATCGGACGACGCCGATAGCCAGGCCATAGGCACGTTCGCGGCCGGCGGACCAGGGCAGGTCGAAGAGGGCTCGCTCGGTCGGCGTCAGGAGCCCGGTCGTGACGAGCCGGGCCAGCGGCATGGCCAGGCGCAGCCAGACCGGTCCGGTCTTCGGGTACAGCAGCTGCCGGGCGACCGAGCGAGTCGTGTCGTCGGTCGAGAGGGCCGCCACCGCCTGGTCCCAGTACTCGGCGAAGGCCGCACGGTCCGCCGGCCAGAGCCCCGCCGGCACCTGCAGGGCAGTGCCCAGTACGCCGTAATCGCGATAGACCGACTCGGCGTCGGTATCGGCCAGCGGCCCGTAGACCAGGTCGTGCATCCGGGTTGCCGACTCGTACAGAGTGGCGGCCACCCAGAGCTGCAACTGCGGATCGAAGGCGTTGTACGCCGGCGGGTGCCCGGCCGGTTCGTCGGCGGCTGGTACGCCCACGGTCCGTGCGCTGTGCACCGGACGGTGGGCCAGGGACACCCGGCGCACGGCCGCGGCGCGATCGATGGGCGTGCCGCAGGTGACGGCATAGACATAGGACAGCGTGCCGGTCAATCGGTCCAAGGGCCGGGCGGCGAAGTCGCTGTGCCTGGCGACACCGTGCGCGACGGCGGGGTTCGCGATCTGCAGCAGGATCGCGCGACCGCCGGCGAGCACCAGGACGCTCTCCGGCGCGAGATCCCGGATGCCCAGTGCCGTGCCGGGTGTGGACTCTGTCGTCATCGTGGGCTCCTCTCGACAGGCTGAGCCTAGTTGCCGCGTTCGGGTTCGGTCGTCGGCCGTTCCTGAACCGTTCACATTTAATCTTGCGGCCGATGGAATAACCTGGGGTCGTATGCGATTGCATATACCTGAGGGCGGCGATTCCACCGGCCCCACGGACTTGAGGAGCACCATGAGCGACATCGACACCACCACCATCCCCGGCTACAAAGCGGGAACCTGGACCATCGACCCCACCCACAGCGTGGTCGGCTTCAGCATCCGTCACATCATGATCAGCAAGGTCAAGGGCACGTTCGAGAAGTTCGACGCCACCTTCGTCACCACCGAGAACCCCCTCGAGACCAGCGTCACGGCCTCCGCCGTTGTCGCATCCATCAACACCAACGAGGCCAACCGCGACGGCCACCTGCGCACCGGCGACTTCTTCGACGCCGAGACCTACCCGACCATCGACTTCGTGTCGACCGGCGTGCGCATCGAAAAGGGCGACTACCTTGTCGACGGCAACCTCACCATCAAGGGCGTCACCAAGCCCGTCACCTTCGACTTCGAGTTCGGCGGCTTCGGCGGCGACCCCTACGGCAACTACAAGTTCGGCGCCACCGCGTCCGCCCAGATCAACCGCGAAGACTTCGGTCTGACCTACAACGCGGCCCTCGAGACCGGCGGCGTGCTGCTCGGCGAGAAGGTCACCATCACCCTCGAACTGCAGGGTGCCCTCCAGGCCTAAGCCCTCAGAACTCGGCTGACGGGGATCCCCACCAGGGGGTCCCCGTTGTGCTGTCCTGGTCGCCCCTATCGTGATGCCGGCTCAGCCGGCCACGCCGTCCGGCGCGGGGCGGATCACACCGGTGCGCCGCAATACCAGGCTGATGAGCGGGTCCAGGGCGAACAGGAAGAACGCTGCGGAACCGATCACCGTGGCCAGCAACACCACGCCGAACGACTGCGCGAGAGCACTCACGTTGCCCACCCGCGCGTTGTGCACGGCGGCGGCGGACGCGCCCTGCACGAGTCGTCGGCGCGGAGAGCTGGCGTGGAACCACTGCCAGGTACTGAACAGCAGGATCACGAAGAAGTTCAGCGGCAGCAGCGTGCGGCCCAGCAGGAAGCGGTTGAATTCGTCGTTGAGGCTCGTCGTGAACGGAACCAGGACCACGCCGAGCAGGCGGAGACTGTTGAGCCAGACGATGGTGGTGTCCACCCGGGGAATGAACTCGAACTGGCGCACGTGGATGAGCCAGAGCAGGCTGAGCAGCAGAAAGCTGATCACCACGTTGAGGATGCTCGGCGCCAGGGCGGTGAGCTGATGGACGAAGTCGGCGTTCGACGTGACCGCACCGATGCCGTCAACCGACACATTCAGCACCAGAAGCGTCGCGGCGATGGCGAAGACGCCGTCCGTGTACGACTCAAGCCGCCGGGTGGACAGCACCGTGCGCCGCTGCGGCCCAGGACCGCTGGACGGTTCGGGGCTGCTGGACATGCGGGCAGCCTACTCGCCGGTGATCTCCTCGCGCACGCGTCGCAGGTCCTCCATCAGGGCGCCGATCAAGATCCAGTGCTGGGGATGCGGGGTCATGATCATCAACGGTGCGGTCAGGGCGGGCGGTTCGACGGCCGGAGCGGCCGCGTCGGCGCGGCGCCCCTCCGGCGCCACCGTGAGCAACCGCAGATCGTGGGCGGCCCGTTCCAGCTCGATGGCGAAGGCCTGCACGGTGGGCTCGAGGTGCAGCGACTCGTCGTAGTGATCGCGCAGAGCCCTCGTCATACCCAAAGCCCGGGTGACGAGTGGGATGAGACGGCCGTACAGGTCGGTGTCGGCGTCGAGCACCTCCCGGTGCCTGGCCTGACGAGGATTGAGGGTGAGGCTCTCCTCTGCCTGGCTGATCGCTCGTTCGGCCTTGGCCAGCATGGGCCGCAGGAGCCGGGCCTGGATCATCAGGGTCTCCAGGTCGGCGTATTTCTGCGGGCTCAACAGCGCGTTGGCCACCCTGTCGAAGGTGGCCGCGACCTCCAGGGTGAGCCGGGTCACCGCGTCGTGCGCGGGCGTGAGTAGTACCGGCGGAACGATCCAGGCGTTCACGATGACGGCGATCGCGGCGCCGAGGATGGTCTCGATGATCCGGTCCCTGGCGTAGGTCGGGGTCGCGGCGCCGAGCGTGAGGACGAGCATCGCACTGATCGGGATCTGGTTGGCCGAGCCGGGGGAGAGCTTGAGGGCCCAGGCGAGCAGGATGCACAGCACAACGGCCGAGAGCACGATCCAGCTGGACTGGCCGAACAGCAGGCCGATGGCCAGGGCGACCAGGACCCCGCCCACGACGCCGAGGCTGCGCTCCAGGGCCCGGCCGAGCGACTGGTTGACGCTGGGTTGCACCACGAAGATCGCGGCCATGGCGGCGAAGATGGGCAGTTCGCCCGGCAGGAGCCACATCGAGATGATCCAGGCCAGGGCGACGGCGACCGACGTCTTGAGGGTCTGCAGAAGGGGGATCCGTCTGGACACTCGCAGGTTGGCCGTTATTCGCACTGTCATAGGGTACAAGGCTCACGAGGGTCGGCCGGTCCCCGGCCGGGCCTGCCGATCAGGGGGTGCCGGGCACCGTCGACGGTGTTGGGAGAACGTGCACGCGCCGGCCGAGGAAGCGCGCGTATTCGTGCAGCGCGCGGTCGGCGCTGCGGGCGAAGGCCGGTGACGGCGCGGCGAACGGGACCGGTTGCACCGTGATCGCCCTGGCCTGCCAGTCGCGCCGCCAGGTGCCGGCGATGCGGCCGCCGCGGACCAGGATCGGAAGGAAGATCCCGTTCTTGCCCGGAACGACCCTGGTCAGGTTCTCGGGCTCGATGGCGAAGCTGCGGTCCCGGTAGCCGAGCAGGTGTTCGTCGAAGCCGGGCAGGGCCAGGACGGCGTTCGGGCCGCGCCCAGCGGCGGCGCGGCCGAGCGGGCCGACATCCGCACTGCGGGGCAGCAGGTGGCGCACACCGTCCACTTCGAGAACGTTCAGCTGCGGCTCCGCCACGCCCAGGGCGGTCTTGGCGTCGGCCATGGTGACCTGGGACCACCAGGCGAAATCGGTCAGGGGCGCCGGCCCGTGCCCGGCAAGGTAACGCAGCAGGTATTCGCCCAGCGCCTCGTCCCGCTCCAGCCGCCTGGGGTTGGGCACCCAGTCGGCCAGGAGCACCAGCATCTGCTGGGAGTCGAGTTGCCGGCCCCAGCAGAGCGTTCCCGACTGGGCCAGATGCCAGATCAGGTGGTAACCCCGCTGGCCGTCGACATTGATGCCGTGACGCTGCAGCAGCGCCTGGAAATCGGCCCTGCTGAGTTCCCGCCCGCCGCTCAGCGCCTCCTCGGCCACGGCGCGGGCGTGTTCGATGGTGGCCTCGTCCAGGCCCAGATCGCGGCGCCTGGTCGCCGCACCGGCCCAGAGCCTGGGCGTGCTGAGGTCGAGCAGCCAGGCCAGGTCAGGGCCCGGCACCAGATGCAGGGTTCCCCGCATCGGCCAGGATCGCACCACCCTGCCCGAGTCGAGCAGGTTGTCGATGTCGGCGGAGGTGCTGCCCGGCGCTCGAACGGCAACCGCCCACTTCGCCCAGCGCAGGTCCTGGGCCTGCATGGCCAGCATCCGGTCGACGACCAGGGCGGGATCGGTGATGGTCCCGGTCAGCGCCTGGCTGACCAGGCGGCGGCGGGTGATGTCGGAGCGGGAGGCACGCGTCATGGAACCGCAGCCTATGACACGTCGGGACGAACGGGGCGACCCAGGGCGGCGGGCCGGTGAGGAAACGGCGCGGATCAGGCCAGGTCGTCGTCGGTGCGGGCGCCGAAGACGATCTCGTCCCAGCTGGGCATCGACGCACGGCCACGGCGCCCGGTCTGACCGGCGCGGGGTTGCCCCGTTGCGGCCTGGCTGGCCCACACGTTGCGGGTCTCCTCCGGTGCGGGCGGCGGCGTCTCGGCGGCCGGGCTGGCATCGTCGACCAGGCGGATGCCCGGTTCGGCCGGTGCGCGCTCTGCGCGGCGGGTATCCGGCACCTGGGCGCCGGGTGTCTCGGTGTCCACGGCTGCCGCTTCCCGTTCGCCGCGGCGGCGGCGCAACGATTCGAGCAGGTCCGCGGTCTCGCTCAGGCTCTGCTGCGGTTCGGCGGCCCGCTTGATGGCGGCCTTCGAGACGGCTTCCGTGGTTCCGACCGAGCGGGCGTACGGCACCGGATCGTGCAGCGGTGCTGTGTCGTTGAGGATGTCGTCGGCGAGGGATTCCTTGAACGTGAATGCGCCGCTGTCGAAACGGCTCACGTCGGCGAGGCTGGTTTCGGCACCGACCGCACGCAGCCGGGGGATCAGGGCGCCCTTGAGCTCGCCCTGCTGGGAGAGGGCGATGGCCTCACTGCCGATCGGCGACAGGGCGTTCTTCTTCGGCTCGAAGCTCCACCTGGCGTCGTGGTCGATCTCATCCGCCGTGAAGGCGAGCTTGACGATCCACCCCGCGCCGGGTTCCTTCCAGCTGGCCCAGCGTTCGTTCGACGCGCCCAGCGATGCCAGGCGTTCGCGGATGACGCTGCCGAAGTTGGCCTGCTCGTCGATCGGATCGGGGTCGATCGCGGTGTGCACGGGCACGCTGAGCGCGCTCGAGACGATGTACTCGCGTTCGGCGACCACAGGCCCCTCGAAGCGTTTCACGAAGTCCAGTGACGCCCCGGTCACGGCAGCGACGTCCTCGGCCGACATGCCGGCACGAATGTGCGCCTGCACCTCGCGGGGCGACAACTTGGGTCGAACGGACGAATCCGTTTGGGTTTGGCGAAGCCGGGACTGGAGAACCGCATCGATGGGGATCCGAAAACGATCACCCTCCTCTGACGCTGCAAGCAGCGCGCCGTTCTCGACTCCGATAACTTTCAAATCCTGCATGGCGAAAGCCCTCTCGCGATTACTGATGGCCCCACCCTGCCATGCAAAGTGGTCAATTCCGGGGAATACTGCGGGCGTGCCGGAAGTTGCTCCCATTGCCAACCTGAGAGGTTGGTGATTGGTTTGCTATTCCGCACGGATTGTTGCAAACTATGGCCGCCGATTTCGTTTATCGGCGTTAATGAAATGGATGGGCATGGCAACCGATTACGACGCACCGCGAAAGACCGAAGACGACTCAGAGTCGATTGAGGCCCTCAAGGAGCGTGTACCCGACAAGATGTCAGGTGTCGTTGATGTTGACGACTCCGACAACCCCGGTGGTTTCGACCTCCCGGGCGCCGATCTGTCCGACCTCGACCTCGACGTCGTCGTCCTGCCCCCGCAGGCCGACGAGTTCACCTGCGTGGAGTGCTTCCTCGTGAAGCACCGTTCGCAGATGTCGCACGAGACCAAGCTCGGCCCGGTCTGCCTGGAGTGCGACGCCTAAGCGCGCTTAGTTACTTGATGCTGGCCGTCGCGATCCATTGATCGCGGCGGCCATTTTCTGTGGCCGGCGACTGGACACCAACCAGTACGGAGACGGATCCGTCGGGTCGGTCAACGGGATCCGCACCACGGGTGCGATCCAACCGCGGATCAGCAGCCAGGCGCGGGCATCCAGCTTCTGGCCGCGCTCGAGCGTGGCGTCCGCGCCCTCGAACGGCACGGCCTCACCGAGCAGGCTGGTCTCGATGCTCGCTCGGCCGGCCGTGAGCACCCCGCCGGACACCACCACGGTCGGTGACGCCAGCACCAGCAACAGGGCACTGCCGAGGTAGAGGCCGGCCCCGGTCAGGACCCCGGCCAGGACCGAGATCGGCAGGAAGACCAGCAGGCTCGCAGGGATCACAAGCGCAATGATGATGAACAGCCACGGGGATGGCCAGAGTTTTTCGCGATAATCGGGCATGGGTCTATTCGACCAGATAACTGCACTACCCTCGACACGTGGCTGAAAGCGTCGAAGTTCTGATTACCGCGTCCGTTCTCCCGACATACGCCCATCCGGGTGACGCCGGCGCGGACCTGCACGCCTCCGAGGCTCTGGTCCTGGCCCCGGGCGAACGCGCCCTCGTCGGCACCGGCGTGTCGATCGCGCTGCCGGATGGCTATGCGGCCTTCGTCGTCCCGCGCAGCGGCCTGGCGGTCAAGCACGGCATCACCATCGTGAACTCACCGGGAACCGTCGACGCCGGCTACCGCGGCGAGGTCAAGGTCTGCCTGCTCAACACCGACCGCGACGCGCCCTTCACCATCAACGTCGGCGATCGCATCGCCCAGCTCATCGTTGCGCCGGTGGCGCGAGCAGTCTTCGTGCCGGTAGAACGCCTACCCGGCAGCATGCGTGGGGAGGGCGGCTTCGGCTCGACCGGCGTCGCGCCCAAGTCCGCGGCAGACGCGACCCCCCAGATCCCTACGTCCGCCCCGGCGGATGCCCACCAGAGTGGAGAAAACCTGTGAGTGACAACGTGAACCCCGACACGCGCTCGAACACCGACGGCACCGACGGCACCGACCTCGTCGAGGCCGGCCGTCCTGACGCAGAGCGCACCGACGCTGAGCGTGCCGAAGCAGAACGCGCCGAAGCGGAACAGGCCGCTGCCGACCTGCACGCCAAGTCGGCCCCAGAGGACCGCGACGTCGACGGACCCCTCGACGAGTCAGAGGCCAACCCGGTCCGGCCCTACGTCGACCTCGGGGGTGTCAAGATCCTTCCCCGTGAAGGACTGCACCTCCGGCTCGAAATCGAAGAGGGCAGCAAGCGGGTCGTCGCCATCGGCCTGGACTACGCCGGATCGACCCTGCAGGTGCAGGCCTTCGCCGCGCCGCGCTCGAGCGGGCTGTGGCACGAGATCCGCAGCCAGATCGCCGACCAGATCGCCAAGCAGGGCGGCTCGACCACCCCGCGCGAAGGTCCGTTCGGACCGGAACTCGTCGCCGAGATCCCCGTCGCCGCCGGTCAGGGGCCCACCGGGTCCTCCCGGCTGGCCCGGTTCATCGGCGTGGACGGCCCGCGCTGGTTCCTGCGCGGTGTCATCGCCGGTGAGGGCGCCATCAACCCCGAGGCCGCGGCGCAGATCGAAGACCTGTTCCGCAGCATCGTCGTGGTGCGCGGGTCCGCCCCGATGCCGCCGCGCGACCTGATCCCACTTCGGATGCCGGCCACCCCGGCCGGAAAGCCCGAACCCACCGGCGCGTAGTCCCCTCGGCGCTCAGCCAACCGGCGGCCTCCGCACCGGCGACTCGCGCACCGGCCGCCGGCGAACCCGACACCTCACCGAAAGTCACCTGATGACGGATTCCCTCTCCGGGCCAGAGCCCGAATCCCGCAAGACACCCGAGCCGACCGACGGTTCGCCGGCCCAGCCCGCGCAGCCGGTCGAGCCGTCCGTCTCCGGCGCCCTCGGCGACAGCATGGCAGCGGCTGCCCGGCGGGCCGGCTTCAGCCCGGCCGCCGACGGGGAGCCGATCAGCGGCCACGCGCTGCTGGCGGCCATGGGCGGCATCCGCGGCCTGGTCGAGGCCGTGCTGCCCGGCCTGGTCTTCCTGGTCACCTACACGATCACCCGCGACCTGATCCCGTCGCTGATCGCCCCGGTGCTCATCGGCGTGATCTTCTTCGTCCTGCGGCTGGCCAAGAAGCAGACCGTCACGCAGGCTCTCGGCGGCCTCGTCGGCATCGGCATCAGCGCGGTGCTCGCCCTGCTCACCGGGCGGGCAGAGGACTTCTACCTGCCCGGCTTCTGGACCAACGGTGTCTACGGGGCGCTCCTGCTGGTCTCGGCCCTGATCGGCTGGCCGCTGATCGGCGTGGCCGTCGGGTTCCTGATGGGGGAGCAGCTCGCCTGGCGCTCCAACCCGTCCAAACGCCGCGTGATGGTCATCCTCACCTTCCTGTGGGCCGGCCTGTTCATCCTGCGCCTGGCCGTGCAGCTGCCGCTGTACTACGCCGGCAACGTCGAGTGGCTCGGCGCCACCAAGCTGCTGATGGGCATCCCGCTCTACGCGCCTCTGCTGGTGGTCTCCTGGCTGATGGTGCGATCGGTCTACGCGGCCACCGCTGCCCAGACGGCGGAACAGCCCGAGCTCTAGAGCGGTCCCACGACCGGCCCCACGACCGGCCTCGCGAGCGACCGTCTGGCCGACCGTTCGACCGAGCCGGCACCGGCTTCGGTGCTATAGTTATCTCGACGTCGAGATAGTTTCCGGCGCACGCCAGTGCTCCAGCCAGCGGTTCGCGCCGCGCTGAGCTCACCGGTCAGTGCAGCGGTCCGGGCAGTAAGGCTACCCTTGCTGGCAGAACCGGGCGTCAGTTGGTCAGGATTGAGGATTGCGGACGGTTTCCCGTCGGTTTCCACGAAGGAGAGGGCATCGTGTCTGCTGTTAATAGTTTTGGAGCTCGGGACACCCTGCGCGTCGGTTCGACGGACTACGAGGTCTTTCGTCTGGACGCCGTCAAGGGATTCGAGAAGCTGCCGTTCAGCCTCAAGGTGCTGCTGGAGAACCTCCTCCGCACCGAAGACGGCGCGAACATCACCGCGGACCACATCCGCGCACTGGGCGCCTGGGTGCCCACCGCCGATCCCGACACCGAGATCCAGTTCACGCCCGCCCGCGTGATCATGCAGGACTTCACCGGTGTGCCCTGCATCGTCGACCTCGCCACCATGCGCGAGGCCGTGGCTGCCCTCGGCGGCGACCCCAACACGATCAACCCGCTCGCCCCGGCTGAGATGGTCATCGACCACTCGGTCATCGCCGACCTCTTCGGCAGCGACAACGCCCTCGAGCGCAACGTCGAACTCGAGTACCAGCGCAACGGTGAGCGTTACCAGTTCCTCCGCTGGGGCCAGACCGCCTTCAACGACTTCAAGGTCGTCCCGCCGGGAACCGGCATCGTGCACCAGGTCAACATCGAGTACCTGGCCCGCGTCACGTTCACGCGTGAAGTGAACGGCGTGCTCCGCGCGTATCCCGACACCTGCGTCGGCACCGACTCGCACACCACCATGGTCAACGGCATCGGCGTGCTCGGCTGGGGCGTCGGCGGCATCGAGGCCGAGGCGGCCATGCTCGGCCAGCCCGTGTCGATGCTCATCCCCAAGGTCGTGGGCTTCAAGCTCAACGGCGCGATCCCCACCGGCGTGACGGCAACGGATGTTGTGCTCACCATCACGCAGATGCTGCGCAAGCACGGCGTCGTCGGCAAATTCGTCGAATTCTACGGCGATGGCGTCGCCCAGGTGCCGCTGGCCAACCGCGCCACCATCGGCAATATGAGCCCGGAGTTCGGCTCCACCGCGGCCATGTTCCCCATCGACGATGTCACCCTCGACTACCTGCGCCTGACCGGCCGGAGCGAGGACCAGGTCGCCCTCGTCGAGGCGTACTCCAAGCTGCAGGGCCTGTGGCACGACCCGGCCCAGGAGCCCGTCTTCAGCGAGTACCTCGAGCTCGACCTCGGCACCGTCGTGCCGTCGATCGCCGGCCCGAAGCGTCCCCAGGACCGTGTCGAACTCAGCAACGCCAAGTCCCAGTTCGAAATCGATCTGCAGAACTACGCCACGCACGACCTGTCCATGGTGGACGCGGCCGTCGAGGCATCCTTCCCGGCCTCCGACCCGATCGGCTTCACCGCTGAGGACGAGCAGAGCGCGCACCAGATCTCCCACCAGCACGTGAGCCACGCTCCCGTGTCCGTGTCCAGCCCGGTGCCGATCACCACGGCCGACGGTGCCAGCTACACCCTGGACCACGGCGCTGTCGCGGTCGCGGCCATCACCTCGTGCACCAACACCTCGAACCCCTCAGTCATGCTCGCCGCGGGACTCCTGGCCCGCAATGCCGTGAAGAAGGGCCTCAAGTCCAAGCCGTGGGTCAAGACCACGCTGGCGCCGGGCTCGAAGGTCGTCACCGACTACTACGCCAAGGCCGGCCTCACCGGTGACCTCGAAGCCCTCGGCTTCTACACCGTCGGTTACGGCTGCACCGTCTGCATCGGAAACACCGGTCCTCTCATCGACGAGGTCTCCGCAGCGATCAACGACAACGACCTCGCCGTCACCGCCGTGCTCTCCGGAAACCGCAACTTCGAGGGTCGGATCAGCCCCGACGTCAAGATGAACTACCTGGCCAGCCCGCCGCTGGTCATCGCGTACGCCCTGGCCGGTTCGATGAACTTCGACTTCGAGACCGACTCGCTCGGCACCGGCAGCGACGGCAACGAGGTGTACCTCAAGGACATCTGGCCCGATTCCGCCGAGGTGCAGTCCACCATCGACAGCTCGATCGACACCGAGATGTTCACCAAGGAGTACGGCGAGGTCTTCGAAGGAGACGAGCGCTGGCGCTCACTGCCGACGCCCGACAGCGAGGTCTTCGAATGGGACCCCAAGTCCACCTACGTGCGGAAGCCCCCGTACTTCGACGGCATGACGATGGAGACCAGCCCGGTCACCAACATCGTCGGCGCCCGCGTGCTCGCCAAGCTGGGCGACTCGGTCACCACCGACCACATCAGCCCGGCCGGTAACATCAAGGCCGACAGCCCGGCCGGCGCCTACCTGATGGAGCACGGCGTCGAACGCGCCGACTTCAACTCCTACGGCTCGCGCCGCGGCAACCACGAGATCATGATCCGCGGCACCTTCGCGAACATCCGCCTGCGCAACCAGCTTCTCGACGGCGTCGAGGGTGGCTACACCCGTGACTTCACCAAGCCGGATGCGCCGCAGTCGTTCATCTACGACGCCAGCCAGAACTACCAGGCCGCCGGCACCCCGCTGGTGATCTTCGGTGGCAAGGAGTACGGCTCCGGCTCCTCGCGGGACTGGGCGGCCAAGGGCACCAGCCTGCTGGGCGTCAAGGCCGTCATCACAGAGAGCTTCGAGCGCATCCACCGCTCCAACCTGATCGGCATGGGTGTTGTCCCGCTGCAGTTCCCGGCCGGCGAGAGCTGGGCGTCCCTGGGCCTGGACGGCACCGAGAGCGTGTCGATCTCCGGCATCGATGAGCTCAACGAGGGCCGCACGCCGAAGACCGTGCACGTCGTCGCAACGCCGACAGAGCACTCGGCTGCGGGCAAGCCCGTCGTCGAGTTCGACGCCGTGGTGCGCATCGACACCCCGGGCGAAGCGGACTACTACCGCAACGGCGGCATCCTGCAGTACGTGCTCCGCTCGCTCGTTTAGCCCCTGACGCTCCCGCCCACGCGGGCGGGAGCTTCACAGACTGGTCGGCCAGCTGGCGCGTAGACTCGGTTCATTCGATCTGCGCGCCAGTTCTCGTTCAGCGCGACGCGAAACCTGAGCACCCAAGAACGCGAAAGGTAGTGCCCATGACCCTTCTGGAGACGATCCACGGTCCCCGGGACCTCGACGGTCTCACGAAGGACCAGCTGGAGGAGCTGGCCGCGGAGGTTCGCGCCTTCCTGGTAGCGGAGATCTCGAAGACCGGCGGACACCTGGGCCCCAACCTCGGTGTGGTCGAGATGACCATCGCCATCCACCGGATCTTCGATTCGCCGCGGGACGCCATCGTTTTCGACACCGGCCACCAGTCCTATGTGCACAAGATGCTCACCGGACGCCAGGACTTCTCCAGGCTCCGGCAGGTCGGCGGCCTGGCCGGCTACCCGCAGCGCAGCGAGTCCGAGCACGACATCGTCGAGAGTTCGCACGCGTCTAGTTCGCTGTCCTGGGCCGACGGAATCTCCCGGGCGTTCGAGATGACCGGCCAGCGCGACCGGCACGTGATCGCCGTCGTCGGCGACGGGTCGCTCACCGGCGGCATGACCTGGGAAGCGCTCAACAACATCAGCGACGACAACAACCGTCGCCTGATCATCGTGATCAACGACAACGGCCGCTCGTACGCCCCCACCATCGGCGGTATGGCCAGGTTCCTCAACACCGTGCGGTTGCGTCGCAGCTACAAGGCCGCCTACCTGTCCAGCCGCGAGGCCTTCGACCACATGGGAGCCCCGGCCCGCGCCATCTTCCGCGGTGTGCGGGGCGGCCTGCACGGCTTCCTCAGCCGGTTCTCCAACAACGAGGCGTTGTACTCCAACCTCGACATCAAGTACATCGGCCCGGTCGACGGCCACGACATGGAGGCCATGCTCGAAGCCCTCAGCCAGGCCAAGGACTACGGCGCGCCCGTGATCGTGCACACCATCACCCAGAAGGGCAAGGGCTACGACCCGGCCGTGCAGGACGTCGCAGACCAGTTCCACGCCGTCGGCGTCATCGACCCCGAGACCGGGGAGCCCACCGAGTCCGCCGGAGCCCCGTCGTGGACCTCGGTGTTCGCCGACGAGCTGCTCAGCCTGGCCACCGAGAACCCCAAGCTGGTGGCGATCACGGCGGCCATGCTGCGGCCCACCGGGCTGCACAAGATGGCCGAACGCTTCCCCGAGCGGGTGCACGACGTCGGGATCGCCGAGCAGCACGCTGTCACCAGCGCCGCCGGGCTCGCCTTCGGTGGCCTGCACCCCGTCGTGGCCCTGTACGCCACCTTCATCAACCGTGCATTCGACCAGGTCCTCATGGACGTGGCCCTGCACCGTGCCGGGGTCACCTTCGTGCTCGACCGGGCCGGGGTCACCGGGCCGGACGGTCCCAGCCACCACGGCATGTGGGATCTCGCGATCCTGCAGGTCATCCCGCACATCAGGCTCGCCGCGCCGCGCGACTCCACCCGGCTGCGTGAGGAGCTCGCCGAGGCGGTGCTCGTGGACGACGCCCCCACCGTGCTGCGCTTCCCCAAGGGGTCGACCGGCGTGGAGTACGACGCGCTGGAGCGCCTGGACGACGGTGTGGACGTGCTCCTGCGCAGCAGCCAGCAGGATGTGCTCATCGTCACCGTGGGTCCCATGGCCGGCATGGGCCTCGAGGTCGCGGAGCGGCTCGCCGCCCAGGGCATCGGCGCGACAGTGGTCGATCCGCGCTGGGTGGTCCCCGTGCCGCAGAGCATCATCGCCCTCGCCGCCCAGCACCGCATCGTGGTGAGCATCGAAGACGGCATCCGCGTCGGCGGCATCGGCACGCGCATCCGCCAGGACCTGCGTGAGGCCGGCGTCGACACCGCCGTCACCGAGCTCGGCCTGCCCGATGAGTTCCTCGACCACGGCACCCGGGCGGAGATCCTCGAACGGGTCGGCCTGACGCCGCAGCACATCGCGCGGGACGTGGTGGCGATGGTCCTCGGCAGCAAGCTGCCGCACGCCCGTGCGCTGCCCGCCGATGCCGCCCGCACCGACGGTGGCAGCACCGGCAGTGTGCCGCTGCAGCGCGCGCCCCGCGACTGACCGGCCGCCGAGACCTCCCGCACCTGTTCCTGTTTCGGACATGTGCGTCCGGTGCGCCGGGCGCATCTGTCCGGAACGGGACCATGCGCTGCGGCTTGACCTCGAGCGCGCTCTAAGTTCTAGGGTTGCTGCATGACCCCACCCGATGAAGAGCTCGCCATTTCCGAGGTCGCCGAGCGCACCGGACTCACCGTCCACACGCTGCGGTACTACGAACGGGCCGGGCTCATGCTCGCCCCGATCCAGCGGGCGTCCTCCCGTCATCGCGCCTACTCGGCGGCGGACGTGACCTGGATCACCTTCCTCACCAAGCTGCGCTCGACCGGCCTGCCGATCAGCCAGGTGCGCGCATACGCCGACCTGGCACGGCTCGGCGACGACACCAGGGCGGACCGGCTCGAACTGCTGCAACGGCACCGCATCACCGTCGTGGCGCAGCTGGCGGAGATGCAGGCCAGCCTGGCCGCCATCGACTACAAGATCTCCCTCTACGCCCGAAAGGACACCCCCGCATGAAGCACATCACCCTCGGTACCTCCACCCCTCTCGA
>Ga0247803_1000058_pt1 | contig 74474 bp, 66 predicted proteins | sample UWRJL014104B1_FD_180928 | JGI IMG/M metagenome (GOLD analysis project Ga0247803, IMG submission 180928) | Plant litter microbial communities from Arlington Agricultural Research Station in Wisconsin, United States - UWRJ-L014-104B-1 | ecosystem: Environmental > Terrestrial > Plant litter >... | reverse complement strand
CAAACCTTTGGCGTCAGTGCAAAAAGTACCATTTTCAATACCTTTTTGAACCTCTTCTTTTGATAGAGCCGGGGCTGTACCGATAGGTTTTGATTCTTTAACTAGAGAATCACTGGCGTGAACAATTAAAGAAAAAAATATTGCTGAAGAAAACAAAAACGCAAGAACACGAGTTTTCATAATATATCCTTTATACTTACAATTATTTAAAATTTTACGCCCAATGTAACGCCGAGCTAAGCGGCAGTTTTTAAGTTGTAGTTTTGTGGAAACCTTTTGCGCAGCAAAACCACAAAGCTGCGACTTAAAAACTGTCCACCGCACGAAGTGCGCGATGCTTGAGCGATTTGTTATGTACTTTTACTAGTTGCTGCTTCATTAAGTATTTTGCTAAAAAACTCCATTTCCTCGGCAATACCATTGGCCCGATTTATAAACTTTTGAATTTCTAACTCATTGGTTGGGTATTCAGAAAGATTGCAATGTAATTTATGTACAAAGTAATTACGTTGATTAAGTAAAAAATAGAATTGTTCGACAGCAGTTTGAGCGATTGTATGTTTTTTTACTAGCGTTTCTAGGAGTATTCCTAGTGGTGATCTAGGTTTAACAGAAACAACACCCTTGGCGTCAATGTAGCGTGTGATACTTGACTCGAATTTCGCTGATGCTAAAACCATACGGCCTAGCGCACTGGTAAAATCAGTATTTTTTTCTAGATCATCAAACAAGTTTTCCATGTGGGCGATTCCATTTTTTACATAACGTTGCGGTAAACGGCAGTTTTTAAGTAGCTTTTTTGTGGAAATATTTTACGAAGTAAAACCATAAAAAAGCTACTTAAAAACTGTCCAGTGGAGCGAAGCGGAATGGTGTTTGACCGCTTTGTTACGTGTTAGGTTTACCAATGCCAATTGTTTCAAAGTACTCACCTTCCGGTGATTCTATTACAGGGCGCCATAACCATAGTCCCAATTCTGGTATTTCGAAGGTATAACCTTCGTCTTCAGAGAGTGGCATTAAACCTGTTATTTCTTGAATTTTTACCAAGGCCTCAGAGACTGGTAAGTTAAGCACTTTGACACCCGACATAACGATTTCAAAGCCGCTGTCACGTGACAGTTCGATACCTTCTACCTTTGGAGTGGCGCCTTCATAGAAAATTTGAAAACCAGAAGAATAGAATGCATCCGTAGGATGCGAAGAAGCTTGTGTTTCATGTAGCTTTCTGATTCTAAGCCCATGGCACGCAAGTGCCTCCAAGCGTTCGACACCTAGTTTTACTGGCCCAATTCCAATTTTGGGCATTACTTCAAATTGCATGATTTCCATCTCTAGTGCTCATGACTTAAGACACGTAACGTTAAGTTCAGCGGCAGCTTTTAAGTTGTGATTTTGTGGAATACTTTTGCGTAGCAAAGCCACAAAAGCGCGACTTAAAAGCTGTCCAAGGAGCGTAGCGACTGGTGCTGCAACGCCTTGTTAAGCTTCTTTATTTTTCTTCATTACTTTGCCAAAGAATCTGACTGCCCTTTCCATACGGATTTTCATTTGTTGGCTCGGCCCAATAAAGAGTGATGCTAGCTTGCGGACTGTCCGCTGGCGAAAGTGATAGCTCAATTCGCTCATCAAAGCAATTGGCTAGAATCACATATGGAGCTTTGGAGCGATGCAGGCGAATAACTTCAGCATTGAGAAATTTCAAGTTGTCGGGTATTTCAGTTCTTACCAGATGGGTTTCATATTTTTCCTTTGCGTATTTCTCACTTAACTTATGAATTTCAAGATATACACTTTTCCATTGCTCAGCGGATAACGATCTAGCATTTGCTACAGCCGGATGTGATTCTGGCGCTATACAGCCAAAGCCTTCATAACGGTCGCAACTCGCAAAACCTAAACAAATGAGTGCAATTACTAGAAGACGGTACATAGTTTTATATTTCATATGCTTAACAGTTTATTCAAAAGTCCAGACCGTATATTTAAAATCAATCAACGGCTGGATGACTTATAAAGGCGTTACAAAACAACAATATGAATTCAGTGGAAAATATATTTGGAGATATACGGTTCAATATATTTGGAGATATACGGCTTCAAGTTAGGCCCAGATCGTCAGTATTTAATTTTATTAAGCATTGGTATTGAGGGATTAAGGACGGGAATTCGACATCCTTCTTATCAATCGTCCAATCAATCGGGTCTAGCTTGGCGTGAAAATAAGTCGCAAACGCCATATTCAAAGCGTACAGCCATGGCATCTGGGATTCAAGACCCCCTATATTAAGGCAAGGCGTACTTGCCTTCTCGTCACCAAAACGAAAGAGAACTGTAAATGACAGAAGCAAGCCCTACGCCCACTTTGTGCCACGACTGCCATGCCCCCAGAGTCCGGTTTGGGCGCACAGTGCCCACTCGCACAATTATTGTCTAAATTTCATCTGTATATTTTTCGGTTTCGACAATTTCGGCCAATAGCGGAAACTGGCGATACTGCGGAAAACTCTCTACGGTCCATCAATAGTGGATATCATAAATCTACGGCATCTAAGTTCTGGTAAGTGGCCGCTCTCGTCTCGCGAATATGCTCAATTTTTAATTTTTCATCCGAGAAATACTTCTCTGAATTCCATTGGTTCAAGTGTCTAGATACAAGGCCAGCGTAGACTCTAAATCTTGCCGCTAGACGCACAGCTTTCTCGCCAAGTATTGAGTATTGATATTGTCGTCCTTCGTAAAACTCTTCGAAATCGGGAGGGAAAGTGTGTTCTCCTGCTCCAGCAATCTGAGAGTTAGCAGTCTCCACCTCCATTGGAAGGTATATCACTTCGTCCATTAGTGCCGCCGGTATCGACCTCCAATTTACGTCCACAGAGTGCGGATCGAATGTTGGGACGCTTACTTGAGTAACCTTGCATCCTCGCTCGTCACGTTGCCCATATGAAAGTCCATCGTCTCTGATAATGTCTGCACATCCGATAGCGAATCTTTCGAGCCTGTTTGAAAGCTGTATTGCAAGATACGCAGCTTCCTTTTTTGTAGCTATGTGATGACGGAAATAGTCCGTCAAAAAAGATAATAAGGAGCCAACTATGACGCCTACAAACCCAAGTACCGCTCCAATTATTCCGACCGTTGTTTCGTCCATAAAAATCCTCGATTGTATTTAGAGCCTTTAGATTGTAGCTGCCATAATATGCATTTCGGAGGCCACGAAGAAAAAGGAAATAACTGATTTCGTATTTCTAATTCCACCTTGAAATCCCATATTAAGCACAAAAGCCCCTTACCATTTAATTGGCTGAATCTCTTCTTAAGCAATCCGGTGTTTCGCTTACGGACTGCATGCTCAGCATAGCGTAGTCATATCACATCGCTTGATTTGACGTCAATTACCAAACATAACCACATATCCTGTTTGACGACAATCAGATACCTCAGTATGTTGAGCCCATTCAAAAAACTGAGAAAAAGAAATGGCAAGTAAAAAGTATAAGGGGAAACCATGCGTTTACTGTGTTGATGCACCATCGGATGATGGTGATCACGTTTTCTCACGTAAGTTTTTTAATATTGAACGCAGAGGTAACTTGCCAAAAGTTCCGGCTTGCAAGATATGTAACAATAGCAAGTCGCAGCTCGAATTATATTTGGCGGCAGTTATGCCATTCGGCGCAAAACATGTTGATGCTGAGATTCAACTTTATGAGGAGACTCCAAAAAGGCTTGAAAAAAATATTAAGCTTTGGAGAAAAATTGAGAATGAACATAAAATTCTTGATGATGATCTTTTTTCAGTTCCTTTTGACTCAGACAAATATACTGAGTTATTCATTTATATTGTGAAAGGACTAATTTTTCATCACTTCAATGTGCTGCATCAGAAAGACGAATTGATTACGGCTATCTTACCAACTCAAGTGGCGATGGATGAGATTTTTAATTTTTATTTATCTCATAACGGGAATAGAGTTCATGGGAATTTGGGGGACGGAACAATACAATACGAAGGTCTTAGGGCGTTTGATGGCAAGGTCACAATGTGGGAATTTGAGATTTTTGGTGGCCTTGAACTCGCTGGTGACCCTGATCATCCAGAACTCACAACAAATAGAGTAATCGCAATGACTGGACCACAAAAATATAAAGAAATGTTCGCCTAGGAATTTGGTTAAACCCGGAGCATCCGGGTAAAAGGGGGCGGAGAGATTCGTTTTTAACCAATTTCATTTTCATGGAGCACTATCGGCCAGAGCGGACATTAAAGAGTTCAATTTATGGGGTGTTTTATGCTGCTCTAAATAAAGTTCAAAAGTCCATTATTCGGCGATGCGAATGGTAGTTTTTAGAAAGATCTGTCGAGCAACCCAGTTTTTCGCCTTCGGTAGTATGAGAGTACAAATAATGATCATTGGCACTTGAATTCGCCTTGTTTAGCCCCATTTATTCGACAGGATTAGCACACGTGAAAAGGGTGAAAAATGGGAATTCAAAGCAGATTCAATGACTTTCATAACCGCATCAGGTTAAGTAGAACAGATGAAAACTACAAAAAGGCGAGAGAAAAGGACGATAGTATTACTGAGGAAATCGTTAAAGCCTTTAGAGACAAGGGCTATGAGGTAAAAACGAACTTCCTACAGGGCTCCCTCTCAACGGACACCGCTGTAATACATGAGGAAAAAGACTTCGACATAGATCGCGCGATCATTATTACTAAGGACTCTTCTCCGGATGATCCGGTGGAGCCTAAGTTGGTTATTTATGACATCTTGGGAAACAGAGGCTTCAAAAATCACAAGGTAAAGACTCCTTGTGTTACTGCTGATTATATTGCCGAAAACCTGCACATTGATTTTACAGTCTACCGGGAAGCGTACGGTAGCTACGAGTTGGCGTTAGGGAAGACGCACTCAAACGCAGAGAATAAGATCTGGTCTCCTTCCGATCCACTGGGGCTTAAGGATTGGATAAAAGAAAATTCGACTTATGGCAACTCCGCCGATAAAAAGCAGCAACAATTTAATCGCATTGTCCGTTACTTAAAACGCTGGAGAGATCATCAATTCAGCCACAATGTGGCCAGAAAAATCTTTTCAATAGGCATCACTGTGATGGCCAAAGAAACCTTCTTCCCAGTCTTTAATGATGAGGGGTTTCCATCCGACCTTGATGCGCTAAAAAACTGCGTGGACAGCATGCTGCTCAACAGTTACTTCGCTCCTCAGGGAGATGGAAAATATTCGGTCACCGTTATGCTACCGAAGTCACCTTGTCGCGACATCTTTCACGGCAGTAGTAACGATACCGGCACCCAGTTTAAAAATAAGCTAGATACTCTGAAGACGAAATTAAGTGATGCGCTCGCCGAAACCGACGAAATTGAGCAATGCAAAATACTAAACAAATTATTCGGTGATGATTTTGAGATTCCCGAGAGTACTGCGAAAGCTGCTAAAACAGCATTTGCTACAGCAGGCTCTGTTGGAACGTCTCAAGGCGCATGAACCTCGAATTCATCAAAGACTACCTTATCTCGAAAGGTTTCGAAGCATCTGTGGTGGGCGAAAATGACAGCCCAAACTTAGTTGTCAAGTTTTTAGTGGACGGCAAAGATCTGGAGTTGATATGTTTTCCTGAAAAAGAAATTAGTAGACTCCCCATATTCTATTTACACAAGCCACCCGATTTGGGAGTACTGGCACACGTTAACTTTTTGGCCGGGTTTGGCTTCATTTGTTTGAATGATAGAGACTCAGTATCGGTTAACTTTGAACAACCCCACCTTGCTTACGAGGATTCCCTAAGAAAGCACATTGCGTTGCTTGAAAAAACTATTGGAGATCCAGACTGGAATTATTCGGAGCTACTGCGTGAATTTAAGCCAAATTGGAATAGGCTATGTACGGAAAACAAGCCCTTAATATGTTCATCATCCAACGCCGATGCAGAGATTATTGATATATTGAAACCCGTTAGCAAAGCAACCGTTGGGTTTGATTCTTATTATTTAGCTGTGCCCAATAATACAAAGGACTTAAACAGTTATACATATATCCGCGAATCTGTAGGTGACAACAAGCGTTCCCGTAGCAGCGAGAAAGGTCTTATTTTATCGTTATCTTCGGTCACTCCTGCACCTATTTCACCAGTAGAATTAGGAAGTTGGTATATTGAAAATATTAAAAATATTGAAGCTGGCCATCTGGATTTTTTTAGAAATACAGCGACCAAGTGGGTTGACCATGAGATTTGGATTGTATTTAACGCCAAGGTATCATCTGGAATAACGTGGTTCTGCATAAAGCTTTCTGCAAAAGATAAAAAAGCGAGAAAGCGCCCCATTCCGTTATCAGTGGAGGATTTGACGCATTGGAATCTATCAGCGCATTCTGTCAGCCTCTTTAACAAGGAGTTGATAATGCCACGTGGAGGCGCGTATCCCTCTCTAGCCGCAAAAAAAGTACTTCTTGTTGGTTGCGGATCTGTAGGTAGCGAAATTGCACATAAAGTGGCAAGTTCTGGTGTTGGTGAACTACACCTGTCCGATCCAGAGGTATTTGAAACCGAAAATTTGTACCGACACACGCTCTCTCGTTCTTGGATTGGCTATAAGAAGTCTTTGGGTCTTTCGTTGGATCTAGGCGTTAAATATCCATGGTTAAAATCCAAGCACTTCTCAGGTGCTTTACTCGATTTTAGAAACCGTGCTCTCCTTGAGCAATATGATCTGGTAATAATTGCTATCGGCGCACCCACTCACGAGCGATTATTTCACGACTTTATTTTGAATGAAGAAGTGGATACCCCTGTGGTTAATACATGGGTTGAAGGATACGGCCTCGGTGGTCACGCGACGCTCGACATACCGGACAAAAAGGGTTGCTTGCGCTGCGCCTATGTTGACACAGACTCTTTGGGCAGAGGTTTATCGTCAAATCTAAACTTTCTAGAAGACAATCAAGACCTCACCATTAATCACGCAGGATGCGGCGATTTATTTCTTCCTTACAACGCAATGTACTCTGCGCAAACGGCGCTGATAGCGTCGGAGCTAGCGGTTAAGTATCTCTTGGGAAAAATAACTGAATCGTCAAAAGTCAGCTGGAAAGGTGATGCCTCAGATGCAGTCAGCAATGGTTTCAAACTGACGCATCGATACGATGTATTTTCCAAGTCGTTACAGGTTACGCCCCTACACAACCTAGACTGTGATATATGCCATGACTGAACAGTACATCACCATTTCAGTCAGCAGCATTCAATTGTGTGTTAGCGAAAGCGTTATCGATACCTGGAAAAAACACCGTCAGGTTAACGCGGGCATGCATGAATCGTTTGGTGTAATGATTGGCAGCCAGGAAAGCGAACCAGTGTCGGTAGTAATTGAAGATGTTACAACGCCACTCCCAAAAGACAGGCACTCACGCTCAAACTTTCTTTTAATTGACAAGGGCCACCAAAAAACCGTAGATGCAGCATTTAAAAAAAGTAACGGCATTCTTGGCTATCTCGGTACTTGGCATACACATCCCGAGAAAAATCCAAGCCCATCAGCAATTGACATCAACGATTGGCGTCAATGCATCAAGCGAAACCCAGATAGGAAACTTTTCTTTTTTATTGTTGGAATAGAAAAAACAAAAATCTACACCTTTAATGAAAATAAATTTGAGGAATTGGCGGCCATAATTTTATGAAAGAAACCACTCCACTCTTGTCCCCCGTTGTTTTTGACGAACTACCAGAATTGCTCGGTCATTTGGATTTCTTAAAAATAGAATTCTCATGGACTAACGTAGGGGTATTTTTCGACGAAGGCAATAGTACCGTTCTTTTCTTATTGATAGATGCAGGAAAAATTAGAAATATACTAATGCTAAACTTGCCTGATGGTCTGAATATTCGCGCAGTGCAGTCCATGAATATAAGCGGTGATCAGGTGACATTAAGATCATTCCAAGGTTATAGCTTTACCTTAGATGATATTTCTTCAATAGAAAAAATCCAGGGGCTATGGGACACACAACATTTACCCACACAACAGGTAGACAATACGGGACTCGATACATTTTTTAAAGAGTATGAAAGTGCAGCTAAAAAAACGGGACGTGGAGATAACTTCTCAACAGATACAATAAACTCGGTTTGGTATGAAGCGCACGGTCGTTGTATGTTCGAAGGTTGTGGTGAAAATTTACGCCTTGATGAACTTACGGGAGCCAAAGGAAATTTTTCTTATTTAGCTCACAATGTTGCGTCCTCCCAAAATGGACCTCGTGGAATTTTATACTTATCAGAAACACTCTCAAATGACCCAAGCAATGTACTCTTACTATGCGATAAACATCATCGACTGATAGATAGGGTGGCAAAACTATCTTACCCGGCACCACGTCTTACCAAAATGCGAGAAGACTTTTGTGCAGCGGCGAATAAATTACTTGATGGACTTAAATTCCAACCTGTGCCGTGCTTCGCCGTTATATGGCCAGTGCAGCGAGTCATTGTAAGCGCACCCAATGAAAGACAAATTTCCCAATGTCTTCATCCATTGCAGTTACGTCTTCACGAAAGCTTGAATCTATTAACCAATAACGAAAACATTCATATTGATTTTGAACAAAGTTCTATTTCTTCATTGGTGCCAAAATTAATTGAAGACGCAGCAAATAAAATTATTCAACAATCCATTAGCAACCATCATAAAGCTGGATTGTTTGCAATAGGTCTAATGCCAATGCTGATAGGCCTGGGCGCAAAGATTGGTAACAAAAACGAAATTTACCCTCAACTTAGATTTAGAGACAGTAATGAGTGGACTTGGCCCAACGAATCACCCAATTACGAAACCTATCAAATTACAGGAACTGAAACACTTGCTGAGAAGGAGGATGAAATTGTAATGACTTTGGAGTTCACCGCAATTCCAAATCAGTTCAAGCTATTCTCTGAAGAAAAATTGGCAAAAGGAATCAAGACGATTTCTATCACCGCAAAACAAGAGTTTATGGGTAATGGGCTAATAGGGCATCCTAAAGAAGGGATTGCATTTACTACTGAAATGCAAAAATTATTACACCATTTAAAAACATCTCACGATATTAAAACAGTACATTTATTACCTTGTGCTTCCAATGCTGCATGCGTGTTTTTTGGTAAAGCGTTTGATAGCTGGCACCCAGATATTGTTGTTTATGATTTTCAAGGACCCAATATGAAACCTTCCCTAAAAATTTCTAATGTGGGCAATAAGTGCAACTTAGAAATGGCTACACCTATTTGATGGCGGCATATTATACGTTTGCAATTTCTTTTTAAGTTAGTAAGTCTAATCCCTAACCACCACTGAAGATATTAATTTATTCATACGTCTTCCTCAGTTAATCGTATTAATTTCCACTAGTGACATTTTGTATTTGTGATGTTCAGTTTGCCATTCTATAACTTCCACCAAAATTTCGTCGCCAACCTCTAAGTTTTGAATGTCTTCTTTTGCATAAGAGCCGTAAAATGAGTTGAATACAATACCCACAAGCCCTAAGTCAAATTCAACGAAGATTCCATACTCCTTAATGCTTGATACCGAAGCGATTACTAATTTTCCAGACGGATATTCTTCATGGAAGTGAGTGCTGTTATTTATACTTTCTTGCTCCGATTTAATTTTTATAGATCTTCCAATCTCTTGCAGATCTCTAAAATAATCTCGTTCTTCATTGCTTATAAAAGCAGAGCCTTTATAAGTGTAACTCTCATAATAACCAATTAAATAATTCAATAATTGTTTGCTAGTATCAAGCTTGGCGCCTCTACTGTCTTTTGGGTATTCACCAATCCCTTCCATATTATTTGCTACTGATCTCGCCACTTGGTTTTCACGGAAGCAGCAGTCTTCTGCGATTACTGACAGGTAATAGAAATGTTTAATCAATGAAAGATGGGTTACACCAACACTTGTTATCGCGATTAAACTATTTTCATCAGTATCCGAGTCTTGCGTCTCATTTTCCAATAAATTAGCACTTAATAGGCATTCAATTTCTCTGTTGATAACATTCGAATCATGACCATATTTTTGCAGATCAGATTTTAGGATGCCAATTTTATGCCATCCCTTTACTCCGTTAGGGCCTTTAATGGACTTCTTTTGATTCAACCAAAATAGAAGCCCAAAACGTATAAGCGAATCTGGTAAGTTATCGTTTGGCTCAGAGTAGAAAACGTTTTTGATCTTTGAGAACTCGTCACTGTAGTAATATCTGTTACCTTTAAGGAGTATATTTAATACCAGAGGGAGGTTTAATTTGTATCCCGATGTGGTTCTAAGTTTAAATATTTCTTCTTCACTTATATGGCCACTTTTACAGAAGTCTGTAATTATTTCTAATCCCAATCTCACATTTCTTCCAACTATTCCCTTAATTATGGATTTAATAAATTGGTCAGAGAAAAGTGATTCGGTTATGCACCGTAGATAAATTGCAATCTCATCCTTCTTACATTGAATTTTAGTTCCATTACGGGTCGTATACTCAAAATTACTACCTAATGAAATTATATCTCGCTGTAGGTAATCGACACGAGATCTCAATACCTTTTCTAGGTCGGGTGGGTCAACCCTAAACACCATATCTTTAATGACTGTATCTAGGGGCGCCTTATCGGAAAAGTTGTCATAAGTAACATCTCTTAATGGTAAGAATATTAGGAACGGATATTTATCCCGTAACCAATTTGCAACCTCGAACATCAAAAGTTGATCATCTTTATTTCCTTTATCACAATTATCAAACACAACAATTGGCAGTATGTCTTTGGGAACGTAATATAATTCAAACAGGCGTCGCAATGTTTTGTTTTTATCTTTCAATAGCTCTTGAGAGAGCTTGTAGAGTTCCATATTTTTTTGGGCTAAATTGTCATGAAACCATGCGCCATTCTGCTTTTCCCATGCAAAAAAGTCTTTGGCATATATCTTGGTGATATCTTCGCTACTTAATATTTCCCCCAAGTTATTTGCACATTTTATAGACTCTGTCAAACCATCTAAAATCCAGTCATAAATTAGGTCTCTGGTCAACGGCGCACTGTTCATATCTAAATAATGCCAACTCACACATTGCGCAAGTTCTTTGCCAATTCCTCTGTTTTCTAAATATCTAACGAATGTAGATTTGCCGGAGCCGACCCCTCCTATTAATAAGCATACATTTCCTTTCAAATTACCTCTATTCTCTAAAATTCTTTTGAACTCAACGGGGTTTGATGAATTGTCTATATGGGTGACTGAATGCTGGGAGGCTGATGTCGTCGCTCTGATAATTCTATCTATTGACATCATATGCCCTTGCTTTCTTCTTGTTATTACGTAAGCATTTTCAACAATTTTTCTTTTCTCTTCTTGATCGTTCGGATTAAGAAGATATCTATATTCGATAGCTATGTTATTTCCAAATGTATTTTGTTCTACTGTTTGATTGGCAATCGCTTTACCACCTAACAGCTGCTTAGGTGTGAAAAATAGCGCTCCCTTTTTTAGGGCTTTATTTAATTCTTCGCATTTATTTAGAACAGTTTTCCTCCCTGCAAACGCAATAAGTTTGGAAAACTTTTCCGAGGCGGGATTAAAGTCATCCTCAATCATATCGACAATGAATTCGCCTGAGTCGTAGTGACCTGCTAATAGTCTTAGTCCATCGGTAGCAATTACTACCGAGCAAGGATTAATTCCATGCTTATAGAGAGCATTAATTTCAGTAGCGTAGAGTCTAGCTTCTCGATATGCCTCGATTAGATCCTGCCCAGGTTTTTTCGCCTCAATTACACAAAACGAGTATCCACTAAGACATACGATGTAGTCGGGAATGTACAGCTTCTTTGAGCCCCCCTTGTCTATAGGCAGGGTTCTTATACTGCTTTTTGTTAAAAACTCTGATTTTTGATAGCCCAGCCCAAACGGCTCGTTTGCTGTTAAAAGACTGATTATAAATTTTTGTTCTACATCGCTTTCAGTAACGAAATCCATAATTATTTCCGAATTTTCTCTCAAATTAATGTTTGATTATATGCAAGCTCTTAAGTCCGCTTTGGGCACACAACGGACTTGTTATTTGTTTTCCTTTCGCCAAGCATTAATGAGCTCCGGAGGTACATCCGTTTTATAACAAAGGGGTGCAGCCCCACCAGGTTTCGAATAAGCGCTACGCTTTCCGCACTTTGATCCGTTGCGGGCAAGATTGTATGGACATGCGCATGATCCTGAGTACGACTCGATAGATTGCTTAATTATTCTGCTATCTCGTCATCGCTGGCTTTTGCAGTGGGTGCGGCATGGCATATGGTAGAAAACAAAAACAAAAGAAAGATTGAGGGTTTCTTGATTTTTAGGGGCAGCATGAAGACCTTCCAGTGGTACTTATTTATTTGACTCAAATGGAGTTTAAGGTCATGTTGGTTTTGATGTCAACCCGAAGAGCGAATACCGATTTCCTACATATATTAAGTAGAAACGCAATTACACGGTATTACAAATACATGGAGGAGGAATTTCGATTTTTGACTACTTTGTCTTTCCTATCATCGATACTGAATCAAATTTTCTCTGTTGCCCTTGACTGTTACTAACATCGATATTTGCATCATTGGACGGTCTGCAACTTGGGCTGATACAAATCCTGTACCGAATAATCCTTGATGATTATTTTATCGTTCGGTATTTCAAGTTTTATATTTTCTTGACCAGATTTAACAGAAACAACACTGTATTTTCCGTAGCCCGTAAAAAGGACGCTTGCACCGTTGTATCGATACCAGTTATTGGGATCGTTGGAATATTTATAACGTTGATTATTTGAAAGGAGGGAAGCGTAGGGTTCTTGCACTAGGATTGCGGCATGATTAATTCTGATATGAAGTATCACCATAGATTGATCAAGTAATTGCCCTGAAGCACCTCCGAAAAGAAATGGAATCAAAAGTATACCGAGCAAAGTGAATACTTTTTCTCTTTTAAGTTTATCTGTATCGGCTTTAGAGTTATCATCATGCGAATCGGATGTGAATATAACGTTGGTTTTTTTTGTTTCATGAGCTTGTATTTTCTCCCCGTAACTTCGATAAATCGAGTAAAAAATGTAGAGAAGAATTGAGACTAGTGGAAGTTGCCAGTAGATGTATTTATTTTCTCTACCAAAGAAAAAGATAAGTATAAATGCATATAGGGAACCGCAAGCGGATAGCCAATGGAACGGCGCAAAAGTATGGTGTGGCTTCACCTCAGTTTCACTGAATTTATTGATTGCATAAATGACACATCTGAAGACCAGTCGGATGCCAGGGGATATGAAAATCCCCAACGAAAGTAGGCTGCCTACGAAAATTACCGCTATCGATCCAAAACCAAACGCCCCAACCATAAATAAAATTGCATCAGAGATTGATAAGTCACGTGGGAAGTATCCAATCCTAAATGAATAGATAACTATCGAAAGCGCTCCAATTGGAATGGCTATTTTGGCAAAGGTTGTTAGATGGGAAGGTAAAGCAATTAAATATTTATTCCAAATTTCAACAAAAGATTTCATCATGAGTTCCTTTCAAATTGTGAGGACAAGCATTGATTACTAATCGTAGAAGAGCGAGGAGGGCAGCAACTACTTAGTTAGGGTATTCCAGCTTTAGTCAATATCAAGAGACTACCTCGCATTCTAGATCGATCACCGTTGGACGCTTTCGAGTTTTTCTTTATACATTTCGAGAAGCTCATCAGTGCTTACCTCTAGAATCTCACATACAGCAAGCGTCTCAATGAAGTCTAAAGTTCGTTCACCACTCTCGTATTTAGACACGAAGCTCTGCGGTTTTCCCAACCTACCGGCTAAATCAGTCTGATTGATGTTGCGGTCTGTCCGAAGCTTCTTCAATGTAGCCACAAACGCTTGATATTTCTCATCCCACAGATTGTTTGCCATGGATATCTCGCCCTTAATCGAAATATCCCAAAATCGCATATTGACTTGAATATCCCATTTTGGGATAATTTGCCGGATAGTATGTACGGGCTGATCGTAGGCTTACATGAGGCATTGCCTCGCGAATTGAAAGGGCAACTTAACTGAAAAGTTAAGCACGCAAAGCTTCGGTCTAAGGGTTATAAACCTATGGCTGTGAAGTTGCAGAAATTCGACGTCAGATTTCGCAACGAATTACTGGTGTCTTCCGGCACATGCGTGAACATTGTCCAAAACATTTTCTCAATGCTCTTGGAATTGTTATGTATATCGACGCAACCGTAAGTAAATCGCTCTTCGTATCTCAGCAGCCTCCTCTTCTATGTGACTCTTCATGAGTTCGCCCACAATCTCTCGCCTTGATTCAGTCTAGCCGGTCCATAAAGCGGAATGGGCAGGACTCGCTTTGCAAAAATTCCCATGGCGCCCTAGCGGCAATCCGAAGCAAGAAAAATAATACTGGAGTTTTTAAATGGACAATAAATTTACTTTTTCGCATGCAATCTACGAAGTGATTAGCGAACAGACACACAAATATGCGTCGACATCTGTCAGCGGGGGCGAAGTGGGCCGACCAGTCTCATCCACAACAACGTTTCATAGTGACCAGGGACTTTGGGTTCGCGACACAGCGACTGGGAAGGAGAAGAAGTTTGCCTTCGAAAAATTTAATATCGCCGCACGTGAAGGGCATAAGCTGATGTGCGTTTGGCATCAAGCTACAGGACACCTTGAGGCTGTGAAGAATTTAACAACTGACGGAACCGTGCTAGGAATTAATGAATTTTCTAAAAAGAACCTGTGCACTTTAGGGGGTATAATTGGGATATCATTGGCCATCGGAGCTTTTTTTCTAATCCCGTACGTCGGAGCATTATTTTGTTTTTTGGGGTTTCTGATTGGCAACACGCCGGTGGGGAATTTGAGTACAAAGCCATTTGCTTTTTATCGAGCAGGCTTCCTGATTGCATCGGTATTTTATTTGTGGCTCGGCCCCCAGATAGTTGAGCATATCCGCGTCTTTAGCTTCGCGACATTTTTTGAATACCTGTTTTTTATAAATGTCGCGCTCGCGTTTACTGCTTATACGGTTGCAAACCATTACGTGGTGAATGGAAGAAAGCAACTTCAAGATTATGTGTCGAGTGCGACAAAAGATTATTCGCAGCCCGGTTAGACGGGCTCAAGCAGTATACTTTGGTGCTGCCCCGATTTTTCGCAAATTAGAATATAGAAATTCGCTTTAAAATTGCTTCTTGCAAAAGCGATTCTTGCGAAAGCAAACGTGCAACATTGATCGAATCATCTATACCGCTATGCTGACGCCCAGCGAAGGTTAAGCCACGTAAATCAAGTGCTCGTTGCAAGCCTACACGGTGCCCGAATTTTCTTGCGAAGAATTGCTTAATATTAAAGTGTTGCAAATTCGCCGTCGGATTTACCAACGATTTCAATGCGCATTCACGCATGAATTGATTTGCATCGAATTTTCCCCAGGAGCCCCAAGCATTGACATTATTTTTTTGTAACCAATTTTGAAAAACGGGCAGGGCGTTATCTAACGTTGTAGCTGCATCTACAATGTCTTGAGTAATGCCGGTGAGGTCCGTGCAAAAGTTAGTTAAGGTTGGGTTGATTGTTGGTCTTAGGTAGATTTGCAACTCGTTAAGAATTTCAAAAGATTCCAGCGACAGTTTGCCTACAACGGCTCCGATTTCGATGATCTCGTGGGGGCCAAAATTTTCGTCGTTGCTGCACGTGCATTCCAGATCAACAATAGCAAAATTTACGCAACGTGATTCATCGCCGCTGTCATGATTGCTAAATTCGCTTTCCATTTTTTTGGCCTTGAGCTAATTGGCTTGGATCGTCGGAGCGCTACTGGTACTGGTGACCGCGTAAGTAAGTTATTACTCTATCAAAAGATTCAGTAGAGTTACTTTCAAGCAAAAAATCTTTGATTGATTTTTGATTGAAAGTCGTGCTTTTTGTTGGCTTAGAAAACCATTCAAAAGCTAAATCCTGGCGTTCATGGGGCACAAATAAATTTAATCCTTTCCAAATTCCCAATAACAAGCTCAGTCGCTCAAGTGCAGCGTTGGCTAGCACGACTGGCTGACCGTTCAGCGCTTTACGTTTCGTGTCTTGATATATGGGTGCTTCCATTCCAAGTAAACGCGCAACTTGTTCATCTGTAAGATTCCACCGGTCTGATTCGCTCATTTTAGAGATCCATTGAACACCAGCGATAAGATGTTGCTCTGTTAAATTATCAACGCTGATCATGTAGTGCCTACGCTGCTTATTTAGTTAAAATTGTCTTGTAAATGAAACGCAAGGCCGACTGAAAGTACTTGAAAATGTGAGGCTCGGATGCACTGCGTTTCTGATAACTTCACTTGCAAAATCCTGTTATATTCGTTTCAAAAAAATACAGACATCGCTAGTCTGGGATCAACAGTTTTTCTAGTCCCACTGTCAACTAAAATATATATAGTGTTTTTCGTTTCAAACAAACAATTTTCTGTAAATTTTACAAGAGGCGTTGTGCGTACACACGTACCCAGGAGATAAGGCTCGTGAAGATCAAAAATTATATTTGACGAGTACATGATTTGCGGTTGAAATCCCAGTTTCGTTAAGCCGTTGGCGTCGTTTTCATTTACGTCCAAATGCCAGATCGTCCAGTTTTTCACTGCACGCACGTTTTTAGCTCCGTTAATTTGCAAGGCCCTTTGTTTGATCGACTCTAGATCTGCCTCAAGACAACCAAACTCGCACGGATTTCCCAAGGCACTCAGCAAATCACTGATTCTTTCTAAATCGTCCAGTGCGTGTTCCATACAAAAGTCCGGGGGGGGCAAGGTGTGCTGTTTGTATATACAGTATATGCTTGGCGTTTGAGTGTCAACAGTTCCCTCTGGAGCAGGGGTATTTTGGTTAATTGAGGGATTTACGTTGTGTCGAATGTCAACGTTGAGGGATCGCGGCGCTTCAAGAGTTGAACAGGAAGGCTTCTTTTACCAGGAAACGAAAAAGCCCTGCGGAGCAGGGCTTTTTGTGATTTTTCAAATTAAGCGGACGCGATATCTGTCATTTTCGGACACGATATGTGTCGTTGAGCGGGGGAAGGACGTGTCGTCCAGGTCCGCACCCGTTCCGGCCCATATTCTACCATCCGACTCTCAAAGAGATAATGATGTATGGATATAAGCCGCTATTATGAAGAAATTGAATGCCCCCAAGGAACTTTTGACTTGCCAAGGCAATTTGGCAAAGTTTAACCCGGCTGACAGTCCGTGTTTATTTAATTATTGATACAAAAAGTACTGGTGCCAATTACAACATACAACCCTTTTCGGATAGTTTTCTGGAACTTAGCATCTTTTGGGAAATTGGGGGGTTCGCTAACTCATTGTATCTTAATGAAAAAAGACAGTTTCATGCCACTGGACAGAATTCTAAATGAAACTGGAATCCACAACTTTGTGCTCCTTTTACGTGTAAATTTCCGTTAAATTGTATGACAATAAGATCTGGTAAGTTATGATCATCGAGTTATCTAAAAGCAGGGGACTGCTAATAACAATAACCTTTCGGAGAATTATTATGTTTAAAACTAGTTTGAAGCTTATGGTGGCGGCGTGCAGCTTGGTTGCAGCTAGCGCATTTGCAGCGGACAAGGTTGAGGTTGTCATTGATGCCCAAAAACCTGGCCCCGTTATTAACAAGAATGTTTATGGCCAATTTGCCGAGCACCTGGGTGCTGGTATTTATGGCGGTCTCTGGGTTGGTTCAGATTCCAAAATTCCTAACACCAAAGGTTGGCGCAACGATGTTGTGGGCGCATTAAAGAATTTAAAAGTGCCGCTGGTGCGTTGGCCCGGTGGTTGTTTTGCAGATGAATATCATTGGCGTGAAGGTGTTGGCCCACGTAATCAGCGCCCCGTAAAAGTAAATACTAACTGGGGTGGGGTAGAAGAAAACAACGCCGTAGGTACTCACGAGTTTTTTGACTTGGCCGAAATACTGGGTGCAGAAACCTATGTAAATGGCAACCTGGGTACTGGCACAGCACAAGAAATGGCTGAATGGTTGGAATATATGACCGGCGAGGGGAAGTCTACCCTTGCTGAATTGCGCCGTAAAAATGGCCGTGAAAAACCTTTCAAGGTGGACTACTTTACGATAGGTAATGAAGCATGGGGTTGCGGTGGAAACATGACACCGGAATTCTACACCGACTTGTATAAGCAATATGCTGCGTTTCTGAAAACACCGGCTCACAACACCCCAAAATTAGTTGCCAGTGGCGGTACTGTTGGTCATGAGGAATGGACTGAATACTTAAGTGCCAACGTAAAGCCCACGTGGAGTTTGCGTATGGATGCTATTAGCTTCCATTTCTATACTTTGCCAACCAATGACTGGAAAGTAAAAGGAGCAGCCACAAAGTTCCCTGAGAAAGAGTGGATTTCTACCTTCAACCAAACCTTGCGTATGGATGGATTTATTGCCGATGCTCAAAAATCATTGGACAAAAATGATCCTGAGAAAAAAGTTGGTTTCTATGTTGATGAGTGGGGCACTTGGTACGATGTAGAGCCAGGCACCAACAGCGGTTTTTTATATCAACAAAACAGTTTACGTGATGCATTAGTAGCAGCGCTTAACTTCAATATTTTCCATAAATATGCCGACCGTGTGCACATGACCAATATTGCGCAAATGGTAAACGTATTGCAGGCAATGATTTTAACGAAAGATGACAAAATGATTTTGACTCCTACTTATCATGCTTTTGATATGTATAAGCCATTTCAGGATGCGACATCTTTGCCTGCTCGCATAAACCACAACACAACTTATACTGTGGGTGACATTAGTATTCCAGGTGTTAGTGTATCTGCTGCGCGCGCTAAAGATGGCAAGTTGTATGTGGCCTTGGTGAACACCAATCCAAAAGAAGCGGTGGATGTTGCGGTAAATGTTGCTGGTGAAAAAGTATCGGGCGTAAAAGGCCGTGTATTAACATCAGCCGCAATGGACGCACACAATACATTTGAAAAACCAGAAGCCATAAAGCCTGCGGCATTCAGCGCGCAAGCGAAAGATGGAAAGGTGAGTGTGAAGTTACCGGCTAAATCGATAGTTGTTGTAGCCGTAGAATAAGTTTGTTTTAAGGTAAATAAAAAAGGGGATTTTAAAAATCCCCTTTTTTTATGGTTCTCTAAAAAGATTAAAACAAATCTTCGATGGATAAATATCTCTCGCCTGTATCGTAACTAAAAATAATCACGCGGCTGCCTGCAGGTATTTCAGCTTGTTTTTGTGCGAGTGCAGCAAGTGTGGCGCCAGACGAAATTCCTACAAAAATCCCTTCTTTCAATGCACACTGGCGCGCCATTTCAAAAGAATCCTCTTCACTCACTAGCACAGTACCATCGAGCGTTGCTCTATTAAGTACTTGCGGAATAAAACCGGCACCAATTCCTTGTAATCTATGCGGGCCTTTTTCGCCACCGCTTATAACAGGAGATTTTGCAGGTTCAACTGCAAAGGTTTTAAGGTTTGGAAAAGCGCGTTTTAGCACTTCGCTGCAGCCAGAAATATGGCCGCCAGTGCCTACGCCAGTAATCAAGTAATCAATGCCTTCTGGGAAGTCAGCCAGAATTTCTTGCGCAGTGGTGTTGCGGTGCGCTTCAACATTAGCGGGGTTATTAAATTGTTGGGGAATCCAGGAGTTGGGGTTTTCTGCTGCCAGCTCAGTCGCTTTGGCAATTGAGCCGCCCATACCTAATTCTTTAGGTGTTAAGAATAACTCTGCGCCATAAGCTTTCATCGCTTTGCGGCGCTCAATCGACATAGATTCCGGCATGGTTAAAATAAGGCGATAGCCTTTTACAGCACATACCAATGCCAAGCCAATCCCCGTATTACCAGAAGTTGGCTCAATAATAACGGTGTCTTTATTTATCAGGCCTTTGGCTTCCGCATCTTCAATCATCGCTAACGCAATACGGTCTTTAATACTGCTGCCCGGATTAAAACGCTCAACTTTCATCCAAACTTCAATATCGCTGCTGAATAAATTGTTGATACGCACATGAGGTGTGTTGCCAATGGTTTGTAAAATATTATCAGCTTTCATAATGTCTCCTTTGAGCAGTGAATGATGGCCTAATGCTAGCAGATTAACCCGTGCTGGCGGTTAAGGTTCTGCTAAATCTGGCAGGGTTTATTGGGTTTAACGTCATACTTAGGGCTATAATAAACTCAATCAGCGCTCAATTTATGAGCAATTCTAATAATCATTAAGTGTGAGAAATAATGACAGCCTTTTCTGTAATTGGCCTTATTGGCCACCTTCATAATGAGCGCGCTACTTATTCGCTTAAGCGACTCATCAGTTTTTTACAGGCGCGCGGTGTAGATTTTGTGCTGGAGCAGGAAACTGCAGGCTTGCTAATAGATGACCCCATGTTTCAAGCCGCGCGTAAAATTGCGAGTGTCGATGAAATGGGGGAGGTGTGTGATTTAGTGATAGTAGTTGGCGGCGATGGCAGCTTATTACGTGGCGCGCGTGCGTTAGCGAAACACAATGTGCCTTTGCTTGGTGTTAATCGGGGGCGCTTGGGGTTTTTAACCGATATCATGCCAGAAGATATTGAAATTAAAGTCGATGAAGTTTTATCTGGCCGTTACGTCTTGGAAGAACGTTTTCTGTTGGATATGTCGATAAAACATTTGGGCGAAACTATTGCCACGGGTGAAGCGTTGAATGAAGTCGTGCTTCACCCAGGTCAATTTATTCATATGCTGCAATATGAAATTTATGTGGATGGTTATTTTGTTACCACGCAGTCTTCAGATGGCATTATTGTTTCAACACCTACGGGTTCCACTGCCTATTCGCTGAGTGGCGGCGGGCCTTTGTTGCATCCAAAATTGGATGCGATTGCACTGGTGCCCATGAACCCACATACGCTCAGCAGTCGGCCTATGGTTGTTGCAGGTGATAGTCATATTATGATTCGCGTGGGTGAACACAGTCGTGCAATTCCCATGATCTCTTGCGATGGCCATAGTCATTTTGATATGAACATGGGCGATGAAATTCATATCCGCAAAAAACCGGATTTATTACAACTCTTACACCCTGCGGAATATAATTTTTATGAACGCTGCAGAACTAAACTTGGTTGGGGTGGGCATCTGCTCGATGATTAGTGTATGGTAAATTTTTTGTCGCCTGATTCTGAATTGCCACCCGTTGAGGGCTATGACCTCATTGGCGATGTACACGGTTGTGCAATTACTTTAGAGCGACTGTTACAAAAATTAGGCTACAGCAAGCGGCAAGGTGTTTATCAACACGCAAAAAGACGCGTTATTTTTTTAGGCGATATAGTAGATCGCGGCCCGCATATTCGTGAAGCTTTATTGCTAGTGCACAGTATGGTGCAAAAGGGCAATGCTCATATGGTGCTGGGAAATCACGAGCACAATGCGCTTACTTACTGTACACAATTTAAAAATCCCCTCACGAACAATGTTGAATATTTACGCCCGCACATATCTGCCAATTCAGTGTTGATTGCTGAAACGCTTGAGCAGTTTTCACGCTACCCCGATGAATGGAATGAAATGCTGCAATGGTTTAGAACCTTGCCGTTGTTTATGGAATTTGGCTCAGAGCAATCTGGCAACGCTTTTCGCGTAGTTCATGCCTGTTGGGATCATGCTGTGATTGCGCAACACAAAGCCATATTCGGCGATGGCCATTTTGATGAAGAATTTTTACGCCAAAGTGTTAACTGTCACACCTTGGCGGCTGATACGGTTCAATTGCTAACGCGCGGTGTTGTGTTTCCATTGCCCCATGGCTTAAAGGTTGTTACACAGGATGGTCATGTGCGTAGTACTTTTCGCACAAAATTTTGGGCGCAACATGCGCAAACCTATGGTGATTTATTATTTCAGCCAGATCCCATTCCTGAAGAAATTGCGGCCTTACCTATTTCACAAGATCATCGCGCAAAAATGGTGCGATATGGTTCAGATCAACCGCCATTATTTGTGGGGCACTATTGGTTAAAAGGGCAGCCTAGCCCCATTACAAATAATGTCGCGTGCCTGGATTACAGTGCGGTAAAATATGGCCGCTTGGTGGCGTATAGAATGGATGGTGAGCAGCAGCTGCAACCTCAAAAATTTGTATGGGAATACGTAGACCCTTAATGTCCATTAGTGATTGATTGCGAGAATATTGTGAATTGGATTGTTGTTAAAAAATTTCCACTATCTACTGATTTAACCCATATTACTGGCTTTCTGCAGGAGCGTGCTATTGAACACCATATTTATGAAGAGGCCGGTGAGCAAGTTATTGCAGTTCTAGACCCTAGAATGGTTGCGCCTATCGCGCAATTTCTAGCAGATGTAGAGTCGGGAAGACTAATTATTTCCCAGGATGAAAATCCACAAGCGGTTGTAGAAACTTTCCAGCCCCCTTCATTTCTTGATCAACTAAAAGCGGCCCCCATTTCTGTTTTGCTCATTGTTTTAAGCGCATTGGGCGCATTACTTGTCGCTGCAGATACTAAGCTGGTTTTTGTGAAGTGGTTGAGCTTTCAAGATATTCATCAGTATATTTTTATGCCCTTGAGTGAGTCATTGGGTGAAGGCCAAATTTGGCGATTGATCACACCCGCATTTCTACACTTCGGAATTTTACACGTTCTGTTTAATAGCTTATGGGTATGGGATTTAGGCAAGCGATTGGAATTATTATTAGGCAAAAAAACTTATATTCTATTTTTTGTTGTAACCGCTGTGTTATCCAATTTCGCGCAGTATCTCTGGGCTGCGAATACTTTATTTGGTGGCATGTCCGGCGTTGTTTACGCCTTGGTCGGGTTTATTATTGTGAGTCATAGGTTGGCTCCTAATGCACTAACAGCCGTATCGCCCTCTTTGTTGGGCTTTATGCTGTTTTGGTTAGTGCTGTGTATGACGGGTGTTATTGATTATTTTATTGATGGTAGAGTTGCTAATGCTGCGCATATTGGCGGCCTTTTGGCAGGTTGCGCTTTTGCAGCGTTCACCGTGAAAAGAAAATCTGTAGAGAACTAAATTTTTAAGAGATTTTGCAATGGATTTACAGACGTTATTAAACAGCATTACTCCCGATATTTATCGGAATTTGAAAACAGCGGTAGAGCTTGGTAAATGGCCCGATGGTAATAAATTATCTTCCGAACAGCGCCAGCTTTGTATGCAAGCTGTTATTGCCTATGAACACAAAAATTTACCTCCGGAAGAGCATACGGGTTATATACCGCCAGAGCCTCATACATTTTGTGGCGATGAAGACGGGCATGAACACGACCACCCTGAAACAGAAAAGCCTATTAAGTGGGTTGAGTAATTAATTTCATTAAGGAATATCTATGTCCAATCTTGAACAGCAACCACAAGCAATCTATTTAAAAGACTATACAGTTCCCGATTATTTAATTACCAAAACTGAATTGCATGTAGATATTTACGATGGCTATACATTAGTTACCGCTAATTTATCGTTGTGCGCCAATCCTGCAGCTAAAAACGCATCGCATCTTACATTACACGGCGCAGATTTGGAGTTGGTTTCCATTGCGATTAACGGCGCTAGTCTTTCTGAGGATGCTTACGATTTTGGAAATGAAACCTTAACAATTAAAAATACGCCCGCACAGTTTTTGCTGACGAGTGTTACCAAGATTTACCCTGAAAAAAATACTTCGCTAGAAGGGCTTTATAAATCTCGTACTATGTACTGCACCCAGTGTGAAGCAGAAGGTTTCCGCAAAATCACTTACTATCTTGACCGCCCGGATGTAATGAGTGAATTCACGACTACCGTAGTTGCCGATAAAAATTTCCCCGTGCTTTTATCTAACGGTAATTTAATCGGGCAGGGCGAAGTAAATAATAATCGCCATTACGCTACCTGGCATGATCCTTTCAAAAAACCTGCGTATTTATTTGCATTAGTAGCAGGCGATCTTGCGCACATAGAAGATACATTCACCACATCTTCAAAGCGTGATGTAACCTTAAAAATCTATGTGGAGCCAAAAGATTTAGATAAATGCGATCACGCGATGACATCGCTTAAAAACTCCATGCGTTGGGATGAAGAAGTCTATGGTCGTGAATACGATCTGGATATTTTTATGATAGTCGCCGTGGATGATTTCAATATGGGCGCCATGGAGAATAAAGGTTTAAATATTTTTAATACCTCCTGCGTATTGGCTAAACCTGAAACCACAACCGATGCAGGATTCCAACGTGTAGAAGGCGTTGTGGCTCACGAATATTTCCACAATTGGACTGGCAACCGTGTTACTTGCCGCGATTGGTTTCAGTTGAGTTTAAAAGAAGGCTTTACGGTTTATCGCGATTCAGAATTCTCTGCTGACATGGGCTCTCACACGGTGAAACGTGTTGAAGATGTCAGCCTTTTACGTACATTACAATTTGCAGAAGATGCGGGGCCAATGGCGCATCCTATTCGCCCTGAATCCTACATCGAAATTTCCAACTTTTACACCATGACCATTTATGAAAAAGGTGCAGAAATTGTCCGTATGCTGGCGAATTTGCTCGGCAAAGAAAATTTCCGCAAAGGTACCGATTTGTATTTTGAGCGTCACGATGGTCAAGCTGTAACGACAGAAAATTTTGTGGCCGCGCTCGCGGATGCATCTGGTAAAGATTTAACTCAATTTAAACGTTGGTATTCACAAGCGGGCACTCCGCGTTTGCAGGTTACCGATGAATATAATGAGGATACACAAGAGTACTCATTACACATTAAACAAACCTGCCCAGCTACGCCGGAATGCCAGCAAAAATTACCGTTCCACATTCCTATTGCTATAGGATTGCTTGGCAGTGCAGGGGATTTGCCGCTCTACTGGAAAGGTGCTGAGCCTGATTTTGAAACCAGCGATAATACTCATGCGGTTATTGAGCTGACTCAGGCAGAGCAAACTTTCGTATTTGAGCGTGTAAAAGAAAAACCTGTTCCATCTTTATTGCGTGGTTTCTCTGCGCCAGTAAAACTTCAGTACGATTATTCACGCGAAGATTTAATGCTCTTAATGAGCCGCGATAGTGACGGTTTTAATCGTTGGGATGCTAGCCAGCAATTATCTTTGCAGGTCATTAACGATGTGATTGCGGAATATCAGCGTGGTGATGATATAAAAAACATCACTATCGACTCGCGCTTAATTGATGCATTCCGCAGTGTTCTGCAAGATGAAAGCCTCGATCAAGCAATGGTCGCCTATATGCTTAGCCTGCCCACAGAAGCTTACATGAGTGAGCTGGCAGAGGTGGTAGATGTAGAAGCGATTCATTACAGCCGCGCCGCGGTGCGTAAAATTATCGCGGCTGAACTACGCGAAGAATTTGACCGTATTTACAGCTCTTACGATCACCAACAACCCTATGCTGCCACTGCAGAAGCTATTGCAGCGCGCAGCCTAAAAAATGTTGCGTTGGCTTATTTAATGTTATTGGGTGATGACAAAGTTATTCGTGCATGTGAGCAGCAATATTTAACCGCCAACAATATGACCGATGTAATGGCTGCATTAACGCAATTAATTAATGCAGAAGCGCCGCTTGCGCAAGAGTTGTCTGGAAACGCTTTGGCGGATTTCTATGAGCGCTGGAAAGAAGAGTCTTTGGTCGTTAATCAATGGCTCACAGTGCAAGCAACTTGCAGTTTGCCTAACACTTTGGCGCGAGTAAAAGCACTAGAGGTTCATAACGCTTACGACAGCAAAAACCCCAACAAAATTCGCGCCCTGGTTTCCAGCTTTTGCAACGCAAATGCAATTAACTTCCATGATGCAGCGGGGGAGGGTTACAAATTCCTAGCCGATAAAATTATCGTATTGAATGTACAAAACCCACAAATCGCATCGCGCTTATTAACTCCGCTCACTAAATGGAAAAAATACGGTACAGCTCGTCAAACGCTAATGAAAGCACAGCTTGAACGTATTATGGCTGAACCAAATTTATCGAAGGATGTATTTGAGGTGGTGAGCAAGAGTTTGGTGTGATGTAAAGGGTGGAGTGCTCACATTTTACCTTGTTAATAAAAGCCCGCGCCGATGTGCGCTCTAATATTTAGTGCTACATAATCGAGCTTCGGGATCAAATAATGAATATTGGCATTGTAATTGGTGTAAGCAATTATCTAAGAGTAAATCCGCTGCCTGGATGCGTGGCTGATGCGAAATCTATAAAACTCCTTCTTGAGCTTACTGGCAAATGTGAGGATATTTTATTCATCACCGAAAATACTGACAGTAAAAATGTAAAATCTCGATTAGCTGCTTTTGTGAAAAAATACGAAAGTAGTGACATTGACGAAGTTATTTTCTATTTTAGTGGTCATGGTTTGTTTGATGATGATGAGTTTTATTATGTTCTGAGTGATTATGCGGAAAATAAGACGAAACAAACCTCGTTAGAAAATAACGAATTGGATAGTTTATTAAGAAGCTTATCCGCTAAGTTAACTGTCAAAATTGTTGATGCTTGTCAGGCAGGGACTCGATATGTAAAAGATCCAGACATGTTCCGTAAGTATCTTGCTCAGTCAGAAAAAACTTTTGATAAATGTTATTTCTTTTATTCATCACAAAATGATCAGTCCTCATATCAATCTGAATCTATAAGCGATTTTACTTTAAGCTTTCTTGATGCATTTATAGGGAGGCCCAATCAAGAGGTTCGCTACAAAGACGTGATGGATACTATAGCGGATAAGTTTTCATCAAAAACTAAACAAACCCCGTTTTTTGTTGTGCAGGGTAATCATACGGAAATATTTGGATTTATAAATCAAGATGTTTCGCATGAGCTAAATAGAATCACCTCCGGTTTTGGTGGGGAAGAAGAAAAGCTATCTGAAGACTCATGTAAGTCACTGATTCAGCTGGTTCAAGAGGAGGCAGGGTTATTCTGTACTAAGAGTGAAGCCATCGATTCTCTTAAGACTTTAGAGCAATCGATACTAAGCTTTAGCTTTGGGGTCGAAGCCAACGAATTTTTCAACGTAAAGATTAAGTCTGAAATTGATTCTAATGTTCCTGTAAATACAGAGTATGTAGGAAAGAATTTAAATAGTAACAGCCATGAATATATGGTTGATATTGAGAAAGACAAGTGATCTCGAAAAGTTCCAAAAAATAAATTTTTTACTGCGTTAAATGCATTTTTAAGTGACGCGGATATGATTGATGAATATTACATGGTCCCTGTTGGTGCATCATCCACAGTTGATTTGCCATATAAATTTATTTCAATACGTTTTCAAGCTAAATATCCGAACGTGAATGATGTGGGGTGTGTGATTTTACCCTTTGTGTCGCAAACAAAAATCATAGTTTTCTCGGCTTTTTATTATTACAAAGTTAGAGAGTGGGACGTAAAAATCATAGATACATCATCATTAAAGTGGATCGATTTTGAGGAGTACTTAAAGGGAGGTGCTGATCTTATACGTGAGTGCGAATCGTTATTAAAAGAGTTAGAAGATTTTAGCTTGGAACAATTAAAAAAACGTTTCGATCTTTTGGAGGGTTGTGACGAAGAGGATTCATAATTCGCTGCGAGAAGCTAAGATGATAACTCCAAAATGCCAAGTGCAGTCTAGGGCGCACCTAAAGCGAATCGTGGTGCGCCGTATTTTTGGATTAGATGTACCAATTGTAAGAATTGATTCGGCGTATTACGCTTCGCTTTAAATACGCCCTACGTTTATCAAGCACCGTTTAAATTTAAATGGGAGTCGTCATCCTCGCTTGCGGGGATCCAGCTTTTAAAAAATAAAATCAAGAGCTGGATCTCCGCTGCGCGAAGATGACGACCCCCAAATTAAATGAAACGTCGCCAGTGAATTTCGTACCAAGTACGGCGTAGGGCGCACCTAAAGCGAAGCGTGGTGCGCCGTATTTTTTGGGTTAGATGCACCAATTGTAAGAATTGATTTGGCGTATTACGCTTCGCTTTAAATACGCCCTACGATTATCAGGTTGCTGGTGAATTCCGTAGGTTGGAAAAGCCGCAGGCGCCTTCCGACAAAAAATACCGCAGCAACACTATCGAATTTTAAAAATCTGTCGGAAGGCGCTTCGCTTTTCCAACCTACGATGAGAGTTATTAAACCAACGAAATCTTCTCTTTCGTAATCAAAATCTTCCGCTCTTTATACAGCTTGCTCAGCGCATTTTTATAAATGCCTTTGCTGACCTTGTACTGAAAATAAATTTCTTCTGGCTCGCTTTTATCGGTAAGTGGAGATTCGCCGCCATTGTCTTTTAAATGATCCAAAATAATATCTGTGAGTTCATCGCGTACTACGCTATTTACGGGCTGGAGGCTTAAACCAATTTTGCGGTCTGGGCGAATCTCTTTAATAAAGCCTTTTAATTTTTCGCCGTAGAGCAGGGTGCGTGGGGCGTTATCGCGAAACACTAAACCTAAATGGGTGTGGTTAATAACGGCTTTAAAACCTAATTCGGTGCGGCCACAGACGATTAAATCTACTTGTTGTTGGAGTTTTAAATCGCTCGCGCGTTCTTCTAGGTGATGGCTCAAGCGCGAGGATGCGGTAATGCGTGAGGTGTGCGGGTCTAAATAAACACACACCACATAACTATTACCCGCTTCCATGGGTTTGAGTTGTTCGTTGTAGGGCACGAGTAAATCTTTCGGTAAGCCCCAATCTAAAAATGCGCCTACGGCGTTAACTTCTTTTACTTCTAAATGCGCGCATTGGCCGACCATCACTTTTGGGGTGAGGGTGGTGGCGATAATGCAGTCGTCGGAATCCAAATAGATGAACACACCCAGTTCATCGCCAATGCTGACGCCGGTGGGAACGTAGCGTTTTGGTAGCAAAATATTGCCGTATTTATCGCCATCCAAAAATAGACCGAAATCGACTTGTTTAATCACGCGCAAGCGATTCATTTGACCAATGTTAATCATGTTTAACCTTTTGTTTACAGGGCATAATGGGCGCTATTGTAAGGCTTGCGCCTGATTATTGCTGATTAAAATAGAGTAGATGTTTTATGGAATTATTTTCGTTTGATGCCCAGGGGCGTCATTTCGCGGTGATGCTGGATTTTGATTTACGTTTGGAGCGTTTAGTTATTGATCAATCCCTGACGTCAGTAAAGCCATTAGGCGAGGCGACTAGCGTGCACGTGTTTGAAGATGGTCAGTTTGGCCGCTCACAATTGAGTTTTAGTGTTAATTCCGATGCGCAATCTGTGGATTATCAATTGCAGACAGGTAGCGCCGCGGCTATCGCTGCAACTGCTGAGTTAAGCGAGCAAGCCAAGCTTATGGTAGTTGCTAGCAGCAAAGAAAGTGTCCCCCAGCGTAAGGGTGGCGGGTTTAATTTAGTGACCCTGGGTGGTATCGCCTTTAAATTATTACAGACTGCCAAAGTCATAAAAGTAGCCTTGATTGGCGCCTCTGTAGCGGTTTATAGCGTGATATTTACGGTGGAATTTGCATTGGCATTGGTTGCTGTATTGATTTTCCATGAGTATGGCCATGTACGTGCCATGAAGAAATTTGGCATTCCAACCAAAGGCTTTTATCTGATCCCTTTTTTAGGCGGAATTGCCGTGGGGGATAAAGCTAAAACACAGTGGGAGTCTCTTTACATCTCGATGATGGGGCCTGTTTATGGGCTAATCATGACCGTTATTTTTTACGTGATCTATTTGGTCACTGAAAGTCATTTTTGTGGGCTGGTCGCGGCCACCAGTGCTTTCCTTAACTTATTAAATCTTTTGCCCATTCACCCCTTGGATGGTGGCCAAGTGATTAAGTCACTGGTGTTCTCGCGCCGCAACAAAGTAGCGCTCTTTCTTTTCCTGGGTGTTTCTGCGGTATGCCTGTATGCCGCTTGGTCAATCGGGTTTGTTTTTCTATGCTTCTTTATCGTACTAGGGGTGATGGATATCATTTTTAATTGGTCTATGCCCATTTCGGCGGATATGACCCCCCTTAAAACTTACGGAATCTGGTTTTCTCTGGTGTGGTATTTAGGCGTTGTGTTGGCGTTTATCGCCATTATTGTGCTCTTGGTTGCCGCTCAAGTGCCTGGAGCAGAAATAGTTACCAAAATACTAAGCTCATAGTTCTCGAAGATACGAATGCATTAATATAGACATAAATATTAAAAATGTACTATTATGGATTTGTGGCTTGAAATAACTGATTTACTTGGCGTAAGCGTTGAGCATTTAAAGGTTCAAGCCCACTATCTTCCAAACTCGACAGCTATAGATGGGAGTACATTATGACTGCACTCGCTCAAGCCTTACCCGCACACGCTGCTCAAGCTGCGGTAAGTACTGCATTAAATATTATGGATAAGTGGAATTGCTCCGAAAAAGAGAAAATGGCGCTCTTGGGTGTTGGGCGTTCTACGTTGCATAAATACCAGGTGACTCCGGCAAGCGCACGGCTCTCACCCGATTTGCTTGAGCGCATTAGTTACTTACTCAATATTCATGCGGTGTTGCGCATCCTTTTTGAAAACCCTGAAAACCAGTACGGCTTTTTACGGATGCCCAATAAAAATGCCTTCTTCAATGGCAAAGCCCCTATGGAGATTTTAAGCTCCGGGTTGATGAGTGCACTTTATGAAGTGCATCGCCATTTGGATGCCATTCGCGATGGGCAATTTGCCTGAGGCAAAAAGAATAAATGGATATTAAATCTATTCCGCTGGCGACATTTTTTAATCAAACGGCTTATCGTTTAATTCCCAGTAAGTACCCACCTAAATCACTGTTTGATGATGTGGCTAATCACGAAGAGTTTGAAATTCTTTTTGCCATTCAAGAGTTAACCAACCCCCGCATTCGCAATGAACTCGGTAGTTTGAATCGCGTTCCTGCACAAGAGCGGCCTTACGGCATTCGTGGTTGCAACTATGCATTAGGGCCTTTCGTTCACTTGAATCCGGCGGGTTCGCGTTTTTCCAGTGGTGACTTCGGGGTATTTTATGCGGCTGAGGATGTACAAACTGCAATCGCAGAAACTCGCCATCATCAACAATATTATTTTTCCGGTGTTGTTGGATTAAAGTTTGATCGTCTAACGATGCGTTGTTTAAAAACACAATTCAGTGCGAGCTTACGCGATATTCGCGGCGAAGATTTTAAAGAGCATGAATGCTACAACAAAGATAATTATTCAGTCTCGCAACAGTTAGGCGCTTCTCTAAAAAATAATAACGATGCAGGTATTGTTTATCACTCTGTGCGTTTAGCTGCCCGAACTTGCTACGCATTATTTTCCCCAAACGTAATCAAAGATATTATTCAAACCACGCATTATGAATATATTTGGGATGGCGAAAAAATTGTGGTTACGCTTGAGACTACAGAAGTGGTTTTATAAATTTTTGAAAAACAAAAAAGGCGATGCAGCAATGCATCGCCTTTTTTAATGCTTCAGCGTTATATACCTTAGCCTTTCGGTTTCATGTAGCCATGCATGTCTAGCCAGCGAATAAAGCTATCGAACCAGCCCGTACTTGTGGTGGTTTTTGGGTACATACCAAAACCGTGCCCACCTTGTTCAAACAGGTGGAATTCCACTGGGCGCTTGGCCGCGCGCCAATTATCGATAAGGCCAAAGCCTGCGTTAGCAAAAAATGGATCGTCTGCAGCCAGTGCAATAAATAGCGGCGGTGCATCAGCAGGAACATCTACCTTGGCTAATGGGCCATAAATATCGGCGATAAAGGCAGGTTTAGCGTCTTTACCATAAAGAGTGGTCGATATGGTGAGCATTGCACCGGCTGAGAAACCAATCATGCCGACACGATCTGCATCAACCTGCCACTCTTGGGCACGTTTGCGAACAAGTGCAAATGCAGCGCGTGCATCGGCAATTTGTGCTGCAAATTCTACGGCTGGATCTTGCTGTGCAAGGGGACGAGTAGCGCGCGCCGCACCCGAAAACATCTCGGCCATTGAACGCTCAAAATCAGCCATAGCTGCGGGTGTTTGTTTAAGGCGATATTTGAGGACAAAAGCCGTAATACCTTTGTCTGCGAGCGCTTTTGCAACATCCCAGCCTTCATTGCTCATAGATAGTGTGCGAAAACCACCTCCGGGCGCGACTATGACGGCAGCACCCGTAGCTTTACCGGTTGCCGGGAAAAAGGGTGTCAAGGTCGCTACAGTAACGTTGCGCACAAAAGTGCTGTCATATTGGCTGTGCCAGGATTCTTTAGTGGTTGCGCCCGGTAGTTCGCCTGTGCCAAGTTGAATAGCGCTTGGCTGTGAAGGCACTGCAATTGGGGTCATTACATCATTCTGTGCGAACACTGGCGCGGCTAAAACAGCAGCAAGGCTCAGTGTCACTACGCCGGCCAAGCGATTGAAATGGGTTTTGCGAAAATTTTCGATCATATTATTAGTCTCCTGAGATCTGATCTTACTGGGTCAGCGTGAGCCAGCAGTTTGCGAGCGTGAACCGGTACATGTACGTCAGAACGGTTCAGTCGCGCAGGATAATTACACAGAATGATCTTCATTAATACTTTTGTATTATAAAAATATTATATTTCGCGGGTTATTCGATTAGAAAGCAAAAAGCCCGCAAGGCGTGCGCGCATTAAAGGACTCAGATCCTGTATTGCGTGCGCCCCTTGCGGGCTTTTGGTGGGTAAAACGCTGAAAAATATTACTTATTTTGTTCGCGAGCGATTGCGCGGTAAGCAATATCGTTGCGATAAAACATGCCGTTCCAGCTGATTTTTTTCGCAAGCTCGTAAGCAGTTTGTTGTGCTTCCAACACGGTATTGCCCAAGGCAGTTGCACACAATACTCGGCCGCCATTTGTGACTGTATTGCCATCTTTTGATGTGGTGCCAGCGTGGAATATTTTTTGGCCGGCAACATCAGTCGTGGGTAAACCAGAAATAACATCGCCTTTGTTGTAGGCATCCGGGTAGCCGCCAGCAGCGAGTACAACGCCAATAGATGCACGTGAATCCCATTCTGCAGTCACTTTATCTAAATCGCCTTTGAGGGCGGCTAAACAAAGCTCTACCAAGTCAGATTGCAAGCGCAACATGATGGGTTGAGTTTCCGGGTCACCAAAGCGGCAATTATATTCAATGATCTTGGGTACACCAGCGTCACTGATCATCAAGCCAGCGTAAAGAAAACCGGTATAGGTATTTCCTTCTGCAGCCATGCCATCAACCGTGGGGCGAATGATTTCTTTAATAACGCGGTCGTGAATTTCTTGCGTGACAACAGGGGCAGGTGAGTAAGCGCCCATGCCGCCAGTGTTAGGGCCAGTGTCGCCATCGCCAACGCGTTTGTGATCCTGGCTGGTTGCCATTGGCAGAATATTTTTACCATCCACCATCACAATAAAGCTGGCTTCTTCGCCGGCTAAAAATTCTTCGATCACTACGCGGCAACCGGCATCGCCAAAGGCGTTGCCAGAAAGCATATCGCGTACAGCGTCTTCAGCTTGCTGCAGTGTTTCTGCAACGATAACGCCTTTGCCAGCAGCAAGACCATCGGCCTTAATTACAATAGGAGCGCCTTTCTCGCGAAGGTACGCAAGTGCAGGTTCAACTTCAGTAAAGTTTTGGTAATCGCCTGTGGGAATTTTATGGCGCGCTAAAAAATCTTTCGTAAAGGCTTTGGAGCCTTCTAATTGCGCTGCACCTTTGGTTGGGCCGAAGCAGGGCAGTTTGCGCTCATTGAAATAATCCACTACGCCAGCAACTAGCGGAACCTCTGGGCCAACGATGGTTAAACCCACACCGTTGTGTTGTACAAACTCAGCAAGTTTGGCGAAATCTAAAATATCAATGGCGACATTTTCGATATTGGCTTCAAGTGCTGTGCCCGCATTGCCGGGCGCAACAAATACTTTTTCGACTTGGCTGCTTTGTGCGGCTTTCCATGCGAGCGCGTGTTCGCGGCCGCCGCTGCCGATGATTAATATGTTCATAAATTTCAATCTCTGGTTTGGCTATAAATACAAGCAGCCATTTAAATAGGTACTCGTCATCCTCACGAAGCGGGGATCCAGCTTTTCGCTTTTATGTAGCAAAATCAAGAGCTGGATCCCCGCTTCGCGAGGATGACGATTCCCTTCTTAATTACAATTTTGCTTGTTAACAAGCTACAGAGTGTTAGCGAATATAGGCAAATTAATGACGGAAATGACGCATACCCGTAAATACCATCGCCATGCCATGTTCATCGGCTGCAGCAATAGTTTCTTCATCGCGCATTGAGCCACCTGGTTGAATGACGGCGGCGATTCCAACTTTGGCAGCGTTATCGATACCATCGCGGAAAGGGAAGAATGCATCAGAAGCCATAACTGAACCGGCAACTTGCAGACCTGCGTGCTCAGCCTTTATCGCGGCGATGCGTGCAGAATTTACGCGGCTCATTTGGCCCGCACCTACACCAATAGTGTGTTTGTTTTTGGCGTAAACAATCGCGTTGGATTTTACAAATTTGGCCACTTTCCATGCGAATAACAAGTCTTGAATTTCTGCTGGAGTCGGTGCGCGTTTGGTGACGATTTTTAAATCGCTTTCGGTGATGATGCCGTCATCGCGATCTTGTACTAACAAGCCGCCATTGACGCGTTTGTAATCCAGACCTTTAACTTTTACATTGCTCCAATCACCAGTCGCGAGTAGGCGCACATTTTGTTTCGCTTTTACGATTTCAATCGCTTCTGCAGAAATACTTGGAGCAATAATCACTTCAACAAATTGACGTTCAACAATCGCTTTTGCCGTTTCAGCATCCAATTCGCGGTTGAATGCGATGATGCCACCGAAAGCTGATTCGCTGTCGGTTGAGTAAGCCAAGTCGTAAGCGTGCTTAATAGATTCTGCTACTGCAACACCACATGGGTTTGCGTGTTTAACGATTACGCAAGCAGGCTCAGAGAATGATTTCACAGTTTCCAATGCAGCATCGGTATCCGCAACGTTGTTGTAAGAAAGCTCTTTGCCTTGTAATTGTTTTGCAGACGCAATGCCTACTTCTTGTGGATTTTTTTCTACATAAAATGCTGCTTTCTGGTGTGGGTTTTCACCGTAGCGCATTTCTTGTGCTTTGATAAATTGCGTGTTGAAGGTGCGCGGAAAACTCTCGCTGCCGCCATCAACTAAACGACCAAAATAATTGGCAATGGCACCGTCGTAAGCAGCTGTGTGCTCGTAAGCTTTAATGGCTAAATCAAAACGGGTTTTTAACGATGTCGCACCATTGTTGGCTGCAAGCTCAGCTAAAATTTTTGCGTAGTCAGATGCATTAACAACAATATTTACATGAGCGTGATTTTTTGCTGCAGCGCGAACCATGGTAGGGCCGCCGATATCAATATTTTCTACGGCGTCTTCTAGTGAGCAATCTTTATTAGCGACGGTTTTTTCGAAGGGGTATAAATTCACGACCACCATATCGATATTGTTGATGCCGTGTTCTTCCATCACCGCATTATCAACACCGCGACGGGCGAGAATGCCGCCGTGAATTTTAGGATGTAAGGTTTTTACACGGCCATCCATCATTTCCGGGAAGCCGGTGTAGTCAGAGACTTCAATCGCAGGGATCTTGTTTTCAGTCAGTAGTTTAAACGTGCCGCCGGTGGATAAAATTTCTACGCCTTGTGCATTAAGCGCCTGTGCGAATTCAACAATACCGGTTTTATCTGAAACGCTAATAAGCGCGCGTTTTACCGCTACAAGATCAGCAGAATGAGTCATGCCTGAGTCCTCTTGGAATAATATAAAAAGCGTCAGTTTTTCTGGGAGTCGTCATCCTCGCGCAGCGGGGATCCAGCTCTTGAAAAAGATCAGCGTTAAAAAAATTGGATCCCCGCTGCGCGAGGATGACGATTCCCTATTTAACCGAATCACGTATAAATTTGGAGCGCAATATTGAAAAAACAAAAAGGGGTGGAAACGAATTGCCACCCCTTTTCTATACGTGGCGAAATAACCGCCTGCGATAATTACAGTAAGCCGTATTGCTTTAACTTTTTACGCAAAGTGCCACGGTTCAAACCCAGCACTTGCGCAGCGCGAGTTTGGTTGTGACGCGTGTACTTCAACACGATTTCAAGCATAGGGGCTTCAACCTCAGCCATTACCATTTCGTAAACATCGCTGACCGATTGGCCATCTAAATGTTTGAAATAATTTTCCATTGCCTGCTCAACACAAGCGCGCAAGGATTGCTGTTGGGCGGCTTGGTTAAAATTTTGCCCGTTGTTAGGTGTGGCGTTAGTGTTGTTAATCGGTTGGGTTATAAACGTTGCGGTGTTCATGCGGCTATTTCCTCTTTCTGTATCAGCTGCTCAAAAAAATCTTGTACGCTATCGTCTTGCGCTTGAGCCGTTTCCAGTTTGTTGAATTCTTTACGAAATACTTCGCTATTGGGGACTGTTTGCAAATACCAACTCACATGTTTGCGAGCGATTCGCGGCCCCATAAATTCACCGTAGAAGCGGTACAGTTCGCGCAGATGGCTGCTTAAAATTTCTCTCACTTCATGGAGAGAAGGTTCGGGTAATTCTTCACCTGTACGCAGGTAGTGCTCAATTTCGCGGAATATCCACGGGCGCCCCTGGGCGGCACGACCAATCATCACCGCTGCCGCTTGGGTGTGATCTAACACCGCTTTTGCTTTGCGAGCTGAATCTATATCGCCGTTACAAAACACGGGTATAGCGACAGCTTGCACAACAGCGGCGATGGTGTCGTATTCTGCCTCACCGGTGAACGCGCATGCGCGGGTTCGGCCGTGTAAGGCGAGGGCACGGATGCCCGCATCTTCTGCAATTCGCGCGATGCGCAAGGCATTGCGTTCTTCGGTGCTCCAGCCGGTACGGAACTTGAGAGTTACCGGTACATCAACCGCAGCTACTACGGATTGCAGAATTTCAGCGACCAACTGTTCATCTTTTAATAAAGCTGAGCCAGCGGCTTTTTTACACACTTTTTTAGCAGGGCAGCCCATATTGATATCAATAATTTGGGCGCCGTTAGCAACGTTTAAACGCGCTGCTTCCGCCATCATTTCCGGGTCGCCACCAGCAATTTGAACCGCAATGGGTTCAGTTTCGCCGGTGTGATCCAAGCGCAGACTACTTTTGCGCGTGCCCCATAGTTCTGAGTTGGAAGTCACCATCTCCGACACCACCAGTCCTGCACCCAAGCGTCGGCAAAGCTGACGAAAAGGCCGATCGGTTACGCCTGCCATAGGGGCAAGAATAACTTTACTTTCAATATGATAGGGGCCGATATGGAACATTAAATGCTCCTGCTAAAACATGCGTTAATTAAAAAGAAGCGCATGCGAACGTGTAAAAGGTGTTTCTGCACCTGCGTAAAAGGGGCGCCATGATAACCGTTCAGGGGCAGATTGAAAACGAAAAAACGCCAAATATTGGCGTTTTTTTGAGCTAAAAAGGTGTTTTAAGGGGTTGCAATTTCGTGTGCTAAGTGCGTCCGTGGCTAGTGTGCGGAAAGCGTGTAATTCACCGCCTCTGCGCCGGGGTCGGCAATCTCCAATGCGATGTGAACGGGTTGGCGCTCAGGGATATATTTCATACCCGCCAATTCTCCACCTAAATATTCTTTAGGGGTGAAGCGACGGCTTGAAACAGGGGTTTCGTCGAGCTTGCTAAACGACAAAATCAAATCGGGGAAGGGCTGCTCAAAGGGGGCTTTATTGATCAATATGGCATCTACTAAGAGCGCTGCGCTCACGTCGGGGTGATTGCGCACAATTAAATTTGTCGTTTCAATTTCAGCTATGTCTATTAAGGGCGGTACGTTGCAGCCGAAGACCGGGCATATAAACAAATAAGCGGTGCGGGCAGGTTCCACGCGGCTAAAATAATCAAATTTAAAGTAGGCGACCTGAAAGAGAAGTAACAGGCTCATGATAATGGCTAAGGTTGACCACAGCTTTTGCTGGTACCAGCGGCGCATACGTCTTGCGGTAAATTCAACGGGTGCGGGCATGATATTCATTAGCAGTGCGGCGCGTGAAGTGTCGAACGCGCGCATTTTTGACGATTTTACCGGGCGTTTGCTGGTGGCTTTTTCTTCTTGCTCACTCTCATCTATGGGTGCTTCAAACAGCGCTGCCGCAAATTCAGATGATGTTGAGCTCGCTGTAGCTGTTTCGGGTGCGCGAGTAGCATTTAAGAAGGCTTCGCTAAAGCCATGTTCATCTTGTTGCGGATCGTTTGTTTTACCGTGGGTTTCGTCGGGTGTTTCACTGATAAGGCTAAAAATAGGGCCAGAGTAACTGGATTCTGGCTGGCTCGTTGTTGTAGTGGCAGTGGTTTCTGCTGTGTATAGGCCGGGTTCGTCTTCAACGGGTTGCGCTAAAGGAGCAGGTGATTTTTTAAGTTGATGAAGGGTTTCTTCGTCGTCATCTAATAATTCTTCAGCCCAGGATTCGTCGGTATCTTCTTTGTCGTCATCGCTGACTTCGTCATAGCGAATTTCGCGCTCAAATAAAGAGACGGTTTGTTTGGGTTGGAGGTCTATATCTAAAAAACCATCGAACTCATAGGTTGAGGCTTTTTCATCGGACTTATCCATGTCATCACTGATAAGCACATCATCTTCATCTTCTAAAACTTTGGCTTTATCAATAGTGAGTTTGGCTGGTGTTTCGGCCGTTACTTTTTTTAACTCTGGCTCTGGTTTTGACTTAGATACCTGTGATGCAACTGGTTCTGCAGCGGGCTGACTGGGCAGGGGCTTGATGGCATCAGGCTTTGCGGCCTCAGGTTTTGCTAACACTGCTGATGTGGGTGGTTCTGCTATAGGTACTTCAATTCCAGAGGCTTCAATTCCAGACGTTTCAGTTTTGGGTGGCACGATTTTAGACGCTTCAATTTTTTCCGTTGTGTTCGGTGTACTTTGCTGTGCAACTTCTGGTGTTGCGCTCTTTACCAGAAAATCCTGTGCTTTAAAAATATGCAAACAGGAACCACAGCGCACAGCGCCCTTGGCCGACTCAAGTTGGGTACTGGTGATGCGAAAAGCAGTAGCGCATTTAGGGCAGCGGGTAACCATCTGAGTCATAGCGGTGGATGTTCCTTATAGATTTGCCTGTGAGTGTAGCCTGTCGCCTTGGCGCGGTAAATTGTTCTTATTGTGGAGTGTTAAGCTTCCCGCATTTGTTGGCCAAATGCGGGAGTAAATCAGCCTATTCACGTACTTTGGTGCCCGTAATGCGTACCCATTCCTCTTGCGTGGCTATAGGATCAAACTCAAACCACTGCGCGTAAGCAGCTTTTACGGCGTCGGCTTGAATAGCCAAAATGCCCGATAAGCAAATTTTACCGCCGACTTTGGTCATGGCATTTAGTGCGGGTGCTAATTCAGCCAGTGGGCCGGCAAGAATGTTGGCGAGCATAATGTCGGCCATGAAACCAGGCGTGTCTTTAGGCAAAAATACCGGCATGGCATCTTCAGGTAGTTTATTGCGCTTGGCGTTTTCAGTGGTGGCAAGCAGTGCTTGTGGGTCAATATCCACACCTATCACTTTTTTGGCACCCATCAGTAAAGTGGCGATTCCCAAAATACCGGAACCGCACCCGTAATCCACGATATTCAGATCAGTGAAATCTTGTGTATCAATCCATTGCATGCACATAAAGGTAGTGGGGTGTGTGCCGGTACCGAAGGCGAGGCCAGGGTCCAGCATTAAATTCACTTTGTCGGGCTCAGGCGGTTGCTGCCAGCTGGGGCAAATCCATAAACGTTCACCACAGCGAATTGCGTGGTAATTTTCCATCCACTCGCGTTCCCAATCTTTATCTTCCAATTGCTCCCATTTGTGTTCAGGGAGTTTGTTGCCAAATTTTCTTTCTGCGATTGCAATTGTTTTCGCGGTATCAATTTCTGCATCAAACAAGCCGGTGATTTTTACATTATCCCAGAGTGGCGTTTCACCCAAACCAGGCTCAAGAATTGGCTGGTCGGCATTGTCTTCAAAGGTGACGGATACAGCACCGCAGGCGAGCAGCGAGTCTTCCAGTGATTCAGCGTAGCGACGTGGTGAGATAACTTTTAATTGAAGCCAGGGCATGATTGATACTCAAAAATTAATAACGGTTACACGCTTTTATTGTAAGCGTAAAAAATTTCATCTCTAACCCAGCCTAAAGATTCATACAAAGACTGAGCGGTTAAATTTGTTTTGGCGGTAGTTAAATCCATACGCGGAATATTGTTGGATTTAGCGTGTTCGCGCGCTTGCTCTAGCAGCATGCTCCCTAAGCCCAATTTGCGGGCGCTAGGGGATACAAATAAATCAGACAGCGTATAAATAGGTTCTGCAATGACCGAGCAAAAGTTAGGATAAATTTGGCAGAAGCCTAACGCGTTTTGCATTTCATCTTCAGCGATAAAAATAATCGATTCGTTATTTGTTAAACGAGCATGGATAAACTCTTTTGCAAATTCAAGATGGGGTTCTTGTTCGTAAAATTGACGATAAGCATCAAACAGTGGAGCGATTTTGTTGATGTCTTTAATGCTTGCTTTGCGAGTTGTAAATGTAGTCATTCTTAAATGTTTTTTTCCTGCATTTTGCAATAAGCTTACGTTAGTAGGGAGTCGTCATCCTCGCGCAGCGGGGATCCAGCTCTTGTTGTAACTTTTTAAAAGCTGGTTCTCCGTTACGCGAGGATGACGACTCCCTATTAAAATATGATTCATACATGCGCTAGATGATTCCGCTTTTCAAAATAAAAATACCCCAGTACAAAAGCACTGGGGTATTTTTAAATGAGCTGCACGGGTGCGGCTCACTCTAGTGCTTAGTGTTCGCTGCCTAATTTCTTTTCAAGGTAGTGAATATTTACGCCGCCTTTGCGGAACTCAGGGTCTCGAACCAACATTTGCTGTAATGGAATATTGGTTTTAATACCGTCCACAATGGTTTCATCCAATGCTTGGCGCATACGATCCAGCGCAATTTCGCGGGTATCGCCAAAAGTAATAATTTTGGCAATCATGGAATCGTAGTTGGGCGGCACTGTGTAGCCGTTGTAAAGATGCGAGTCTACACGCACACCTAAGCCACCGGGTGCATGAAAACCTCTTACCAAGCCAGGGCAGGGCATAAAGGTTTTTGGGTCTTCAGCATTGATACGGCATTCGAACGAATGGCCGCGAATAATTACATCGGATTGCTTGATAGAAAGGGGCAAGCCTGAACACACACGGATTTGCTCTTTGATCAAATCAATGCCGGTTACCATTTCAGAAACCGGGTGCTCTACCTGAATACGCGTATTCATTTCGATAAAGTAGAAGCGATTATTTTCGTACAAAAATTCAAATGTACCTGCGCCTTTGTATTTGATATCGATACAGGCTTTTACGCAAGCAGCATAAGTTGCTTCGCGTACATCTTGAGGGATTCCCGGTGCTGGCGCTTCTTCCAATACTTTTTGGTGGCGACGTTGTAATGAGCAGTCGCGGTCGCCCAAATGAATTGCGTGACCTTGGCCGTCAGACAAAATTTGTACTTCTACGTGACGTGGGTTTTGCAGGAACTTTTCCATGTAAACCGTATCGTCACCAAAAGCAGCTTTGGCTTCGGCTTGGGTAATTTGAATAGAGCTAATCAGTGATTCAGCATCGTGTACAACACGCATACCGCGACCACCACCGCCAGCTGCAGCTTTGATAATAATCGGGAAGCCAATGCGCTCTGCAATTTCCAAACATTTTTCGGGTTCTTCGTTTGGGTTTGGCAGTGCGCCATCTGAGCCGGGAACAGTAGGAACGCCAGCTTTTTTCATCGCTTTAATGGCTTCAACTTTATCGCCCATCATGCGGATAACATCTGGGTCTGGGCCAATAAACGTGAAACCGCTTTTTTGAACGCGTTCAGCGAAGTCTGCGTTTTCCGCTAGGAAGCCGTAGCCAGGGTGAACGGCTTCGGCATCGGTAATTTCCATAGCGGCAATAATAGAAGGTACGTTCAGGTAACTTTTTGGCGATGGATTGGGGCCAATACAAACGGCTTCATCAGCAAGACGAACGTGTTTTAAATCCCGGTCAACGAGGGAGTGTACGGCAACGGTTTGAATGCCCATTTCTTTACAGGCACGCAAAATACGAAGTGCAATTTCGCCACGGTTAGCGATTAGAATTTTTTTAAACATAACTAAATCCTCAGCTATTAGGCCGGAAAAATTCTTAGGCAATAATCACTAATGGCTGATCGAACTCAACGGGGCTGCCGTCTTGTACCAAAATAGCTTCGATAACGCCGGCTTTATCGGCTTGGATTTGGTTCATCATTTTCATGGCTTCGATAATACAAATAACATCACCTACTTTTACGGTTTTGCCTACTTCAACAAAGTTTGCAGAGCCAGGCGCTGGTGCGCCGTAATAAGTGCCAACCATCGGCGATTTGATGCTGTGGCCGGTTGGTGCAGCAGCTGCTACTGGCGCGGCAGCAACAGGTGCAGCTGTTGATGCAGGTGCGGGAGCAGCATAAGCAGGTGCTTGTGCTGGCGCATAGCCTTGCATGGGTGCGTTTACGTATTGAATTGTGCCGCTGTTGCGAGCAATGCGCACAGACTCTTCGCCTTCTTTGATTTCTAATTCACCGATGTTGGATTCTTCAAGCAGTTCGATGAGTTTTTTAATTTTGCGAATATCCATAGGATCCTCTTTGCAACAGTTGTTGGTTGTAATGAAAACTAATGATTAATGTTTAAGTAAGCTAAAAGCAGCCTGAAGCGCTAAGCGATAACTATCTGGGCCGAAGCCGCAGATGACGCCTTGGGCGATGTCAGAAAAATATGAGTGATGGCGGAACGCTTCACGTTTATGCACGTTGGATAAGTGAACTTCAATAAACGGAATATCAACCGACAAAATGGCGTCACGTAGCGCGACGCTGGTATGGGTGAAGGCGGCAGGATTGAAAATAATGAAATCTACACCTTCTTTGCGCGCATCGTGAATGCGATCAATCAATTCGTATTCAGCATTGCTTTGCAGAGTTTGAATATGGTGGCCAGCATCCAAACATAATTTGGTGAGTTGCTGATTAATAGTCTCTAAAGTAGCGGCACCATAGATGCCAGGTTCACGCAGGCCGAGCATATTAAGATTGGGGCCGTGAAGTACCAAAATTGTTGCCATAGTGAGTCCTATTGTTGTGAACAGCTTCGAACGGGCTGTTTGACCTTAGTCGGTCGACACAAGTTTCATCGGATTTCAAAAAAGTGGCGGGAGTTTGCCGCAAAATATTAATTCTGTCCACGATGAGTGCGAAATTAATTTAAATTGCTGAAATTCGCTGCAAGTTTGCAGAAATTGTTACTTGACGTAATTGTTTGCGGGGTGAAAAGTGGAATTTTAGTGACCTGTTACCGCATCTTTCCTGCTTTTTAGAGGCAAGATGCAGTAACTTCGTTTAACGTGCGGCTATGTTTCTTTAAAACCTGTTAATTTCTTATAAAAAGCTTACTTGTTGGCTTTTATAGTTTCAATAACTAAAGCCGGGGTTAGTAGTTGTGGCAAAACATCGGCCTTGCCGGTGCGTTTAGCGGGGAACCAAAGGTATAAAGGTACGCCGCTTCGGCCATATTCTTCTAATAATTCGCTGATTTTATCATCACGATTGGTCCAATCTCCCTTCAAAGTTGCTACTTTGTATTCATCGAACACAGCTTCAACTTCAGCTTTTGTGAGTGTTACTTTCTCATTGGCAAGGCAGGTTAAGCACCAATCAGCCGTTAAATCTATAAACACAGGGCGACCTTGATCGCGCAATTCTTGTAAAAGTTCGGGTGAATAGGCTTGCCAGCGTTTGTTATCTGGCTGCTTTTGCAATAGTTGATAGGGCAATAAAATAGCAGCTGCAATTGCCAAGATTGCTACTAATTTACTGAACTTGGCTGCTGCACCATCTGTGTAACGATTATTCAACCAACAGGCAAAGGCGATTGCGACTGCACCTATACAAACGCCAGCCATAAGGTTGCTGCCTGCTTGATTGGTGAGTACCCAAAGTAACCAAATAGCGCTTATATAGAGAGGGAAGGCGAGGAACTCTTTAAGGGTTTCCATCCACGCGCCGGGTTTAGGCAGGCGATGTGCAAGGCTGGGTAAATAGCAGAGCAGTAATAAAGGCAATGCCATGCCAAAGCCGAGCGCGATAAATACACTCAAGCATACATAAGCGGGTTGGGTCAGCGCAAAGCCGAGGGCAGCTCCCATAAAAGGTGCAGTGCAAGGGCTGGCGACAACGGCGGCTAGTACGCCGGTAAAGAAGGAGCCGGTTAAACCGGATTTTTGTGTAAGTGATTGGCCTGCTCCCATCCAGCTGGCACCAAAATTAATCAGGCCCGACATGCTCAAACCCATTATAAAAAAGAGATAGGCAAGTGCAGTGACTAATCCCGGTGACTGCAGCTGAAAGCCCCAGCCAATCGACTCGCCACCGCTTTTGGCAACTAACAAAATGCTCGCAAAGCCCACAAAGCAGACGACTATGCCTAGAGTGTAAGCCCAGCCATGCAAACGCAAACGAGCGCTATCGGCTTGTACCAAGCTCATCACTTTTATAGAGAGCACCGGGAATACACAGGGCATAAGGTTCAAGATCACGCCGCCTAGCGTGGCGAATAACAGTGCTTGCCAGAGCCAAACTTGTTCTTCGGGCGCAGTTTCGGGTTCTACAGCTGAGCTTGCTTTTGGCTTATTTGCTATAAGAGAGGTGGTATTGGTGGCGGGGTCTACTTGCAAGCTTTCAGAATAAGGTGGGTAGCATAACCCTGCTTCAGCGCAGCCTTGCGAAGTAATACGCAAATCAAATGCGGGCGAATCCGCAGGAATGGAAAAATCTACTGTCACTTCGTGGTAATGAAGTGTCATATCTTTACCGGCGAATTCATCGAACTTAAGTTTGCCGCCCAAGCTGTAAGTTGGGGTAAGCGCTATTTCTGGCGTAGCGCGGAACTTAAAACGCTCCTGGTAAAGGTAATATTCAGGGGCGATAGTCCAGGTTAGGCGCAAGTTCTTGGTATTGTTTTCGGCATCCTTAATTTCGCTATTCAGCTTATAGGCTTCGGTAACGGGTAGATATTCGTGTTGATTTGAGACTAAGGCAGTTTTAACCGGCGAAACATTAGCGTTTGGTACAGGAATTAGATTCTCCGCATTAACTAATGGGATTGCCAAGCAGATCAAAGCAGCGAAAAAATAACGTGCGATAGAGAAATTAAAACTAGGGAAACCGAAAGAACTTGGCATAATAAGCGCCTAACGCAGAGTGGATTTGACGAGTGCGGGTCGAGTGCTTGCAAGTGTAGTCGAGTTGGCGGCTTGGCGGCTAGTTATGATCGTAAGAGTCGCTCACCATATGTTCACAATGGGATTGCCTAAACTCTTTATGATTGCCACACATCACAACCTTAAATGTTTTTTTTCTTATCTTTTCCTTTAGCAATTCTTTACAGAGAAAGTATTCATGCTTAGCTTCATCTCAAATTTTTCAGTAGTTCTACGTGGTATTTGTGTCTTCGGTTTTGCGAGTGCTTTAGTCGCTTGCCAATCAACAGCCAAGCAAGAACAGCCGCCAGCACCAGCGGTGCAAATTGCGCCAGTGCCGGCAGAGCTTACGCCCCAGCAAAAAGTAATTAGCCGATTGTTAGGCGAGGCGGATTATTGTCTTTCGCAAAATCGATTACTTAATCCTATCGCTGATAATGCGCATGATCGCTATCGCTCAGTATTGTTAATGGAACCTAATAACGAACGTGCAAAATTGGGATTACAGGCAATCGCGTTGCGTTTTGTAGATCTGGCTCAAACAGCAGCAAAACGCGGAAATTTGAGCGAAGCCAATACCATGATCAAGTATGCGAAAAGCATTGATAACAATGCCGTGGTACAAGATGCGGCCAATAGCTTGCGTAAGCAGTTGGTAAATATCCCACCGGCAAAAGCGTATGTGGCGAGCGAGGGCGAGATTGTGTTGGATGCAAAAATGCTGCAATCCAAAGATCCGCAGTTAACAACCCAATTAGTTAATGTTGCACAAAAAGCCAAACAAACAGATCAGTTTGTATTAATTATTGCGCGTACCGATGCCGATGGTCGTTGGGTTTACCAGCAATTGCGTAACGCCGTTCCCGGCTATTTGGTGCGTGGTGATATTAGAATCGGCTCGCCAGCGCGTGTGAAGTTAGTAAAAACGTTGGATTAATGTTTCAGCCTAAAACTTGTTAGTTAAAAAGCTCATTAGTCAAACGCTTCTTCAATTAAAATTTTTATTAATCAAAAGGCATCTTAATAAAAAGGCTCAGTGTGAAAAATTTATTTAGCTCTATCGGCATATTTCTAATTGTATTTTCAATATCGCCAGTTACATTCGCTATTGAAAATTCTCATCCCATTAAAAAAGAAACTCTGGATATTAGAGTTACAGATGCCTTTTTTTATGTGCCTTTGCGTGCAAGTAAAACCACCATGGCATTTTTCACCATCACCAACTATTCCAATATTAATTTGAGCGTGACTGGGGTGAGTTCGCAGGCGGCTAAACAAGTGAGATTTATGCCAGAAAGTACCTTGGCATTACCTGCGCAACAATCGGTCGCCTTAAAATCCAGTGGCCGCTATGTACAAATTAATGAGCTGACAACACGGCTGAGCACTGGTGACGAGCTACACTTGGAGGTAAGCCTAAGCAATGGGCAAAAGTTACACATTGTTGCTCTGGCGAAAAGTGCTTATGACCAGGTGCATGGTCGCTAACAGGTTCACATCATGAACATATTCAAACAAGTATGTGAGCGTACACTTCGCCGCGCTCGCGATGAATATGAAGACACGCAAAGTGATATTGTTTGCGCGAGCCCTGTACGTCGCGCGCTCATTTTTGCTGTTCTGGTTTATCTTGTGTGTGCAATAGGATTAGGCATTTATTGGAGCCTTTTTCCAAGTAAGCTCAATATTAATAGTCTCATCCAGCGTCAATTAGCACTGCTTAATATTCCTGCTTCTTATACCAACCCCTCGCAGGGCAATCTGTCTAAAGGTATTGCCACCACTTCTGCATTGATCACTATGGGCGAGACTCTTTTGGATAAACCCGGCGGTTATATTGCCAATGATATTACTCCGCCCGGTGTGTGGTTAGATGATATGCCTCATTGGGAATTGGGTGTTGTGCACCAAATGCGTGACACCACTCAAACATTGCGCGCATCGTTAAGCCAATTGAATCTCAACCATGACTTTGATGATGATTTGCAAAAAGCCGAGGTTCGCTTTAATTTCTCGCATCTATCTTGGGGCTTTCCTTCAACCGAATCGCAGTATCGTGCTGGCATTGAACATTTACAAAAATACAACTTGCGTTTACTGCAGCCGGATGGAAAAAAGGCGCAGTTCTATGCGGATGCCCAACATTTAAACGATTACTTGGCCGGTGTTGAGCAGCGCTTAAAAAATTTAACGCAACGTCTAACCGCAAGTGTTGGCCCTAATGTGAATCCGAATGCTGTTGCAATCTTGGCGAAGCAGGCAGACGCAAAAGCAATCGTCACAGGTTTATACGCCAAAACACCTTGGTGGCAAGTTGATGATGTTTTTTATGAGGCGCGCGGCTCTGCTTGGGCATTAATTCTTATTTTGCAGGGCATTGATCAGGATTTTTCTGAGGTGTTGCAAAGCAAAAATGCGCAAGTGAGTTTTGATCAAATTATTCGTGAATTAGAACCCAGCCAGCAAACCGTATTTAGCCCCATGATTTTAAACGGTGAGGGTTTTGGGTTTGTTGCTAACCACTCGCTTAGCATGGCCTCTTATCTGGCACGTGCGCAGGCAGCAATTTCAGATTGTCGTCGTCAGTTATTAATTTCCTCTCGTTAGTTTTAATTACACACTTATGTTGAATGCTTTTTTACTCACTCGCCAATGGCGTGATACGCGTGCTGGTATCGCATTAGATTTTTGGTGGGCGACAGAGCACGGCGCGTGCTGGACGCAAATTACCCAGCAAGAAATAGTATTCTTTGTGCTACGCAAAGACGCCGAAAAAATTCAACAACTGCTCGCTCACCTGCGTTTATGGCGCATGGCCGACGTTGAACTAAAAACGTTTCACAATCACCCCGTGAATGCACTCTATTTTAAAAGTCAGCGCACATCGCGAGAGGCGCAGAAGATTCTTGCGCAGGCGGCTATAGACTCATGGGAAACGGATATTCGCCCGCACGAGCGTTATTTAATGGAGCGGTTTATTACGGCAGGCGCGCAAATCGATATTGAGCTTAATTCGCTATCAGGCACTAAGCCTATTGTAAACCCGCGTTTAATGCCTTCCGAAACTCGTCTTCCGTTAAAAATGGTTTCAATGGATATAGAAACCACTATGGATGCCAAACAACTATTTTCCATTGCGGTGTGGGCTGAGCATGCACAGAAAGTATTTATGGTGGGCGATGGCGCTAGCCAATTCGATGTTGCTAGCCAGCTCGATGTTGCGGCACCAGCTACTGATATTATTTTTTGCGCAACACAAAAAGAGTGCCTGCAACAATTTTTGATGTGGCTAGATCATTATGACCCCGATATTTTAATCGGTTGGAATCTTATTCAATTCGATTTATGGGTATTGGAAACTCTGTGTCAGCAAGAACAAATCAGTTTGGCGCTTGGACGTGGCGGCCAAGCTGTACATTGGCGGCAAGAAGAAGGTGATATTGGGCGCAGGTTTATTGTAATTCCTGGCCGTGTTGCGCTGGATGGCATTGAATTATTAAAAGCGGCTAATTACCGTTTTGAATCTTACGCTTTACAGTTTGTGGCTGAGCAACTTTTGGGTAAAAGTAAGTTGTTACATGGCAATGATCGCGGTGAAGATATTGCACGTTTATTTGCTGAAGATAAGTTTGCACTTGCGGAATACAACCTGCGTGATTGCGAATTGGTATGGGATATTTTTGCCGATAAAAAGTTGTTGCACTTCGCTGTAGAGCGCAGTCAATTAACCGGCTTATTGTTGGATAGAATTGGCGGTTCAGTGGCAGCATTTGAGTATTCTTATTTGCCGCGTTTGCATCGCAAGGGTTACGTGGCCCCTAATTTAGGTGAATTGGAATCCGACATTATCAGCCCCGGTGGCTATGTGATGAGTTCACGCCCCGGTATTTACGATAATGTGCTGGTGTTGGATTTTAAAAGCCTGTACCCCAGTATCATCCGCACTTTCTTAATTGATCCTTGCGCTTTTTGGATTGCAGAACATCAACACTTATCGCCAGAACATGTGGTTGCAGGCTTCAATGAAGCTGTGTTTGCACGTGAAGGCCATATACTGCCGCAAATGATTGAACATCTCTGGCTGGCCCGGGATGTTGCTAAACAAGAAAATAATGCGCCGCTATCGCATGCCATTAAAATTATCATGAATTCATTTTACGGTGTTTTAGGGTCTACCGGCTGTCGTTTTTTTGATCCTCGTGTGTGCAGTTCAATTACTTTGCGCGGTCATGAAATTATTCAACGCAGCCGCGATTGGATTGAGCAGCAGGGGTATGCAGTTATTTATGGCGATACAGATTCGTTGTTCGTTTGGCTAGAAAATAACTGCGTAGGTAAACCGCCCAAAAATCAACAGCAGTGCCAAAAAATTGGTGAGCGTTTAGCGCGCGAATTAAATCATTGGTGGCAGCAAACCTTAAGAGCTGAGTATGCAATAAAAAGTCAGTTGGAAATTCAATTTGAAACTCATTACCTACGCTTCCTAATGCCAACCATTCGCGGCAGTGATATTGGTACCAAAAAGCGTTACGCCGGTGTCATTGAACACAATGGCGAACGTGAGTTGGTGTTTAAAGGTTTGGAAAATGTGCGCACCGATTGGACTCGTTTAGCCAAAGATTTTCAAGAACAGCTCTATAGCAAAGTGTTTAACGGCGAAGACTATTTAGATTTTGTACGCGAGACGGTTGCAGATGTCTTGGCGGGCAAGCGCAATCAAGATTTGATTTACCACAAGCGGCTGCGTCGCCGCTTACACGAATATGAAAAGAACGTTCCTCCACAAGTTCAAGCCGCGCGTAAATATGTACAGCTGACGGGTAAACCCATAAGGCGTGGTGATTGGATTGCTTATGTGATCACCACCAGTGGTGCGGAACCTATAGCTGCCCAACAAAGCCCTTTGGATTATCAGCACTATGTGGATAAACAGTTAATGCCTGTGGCCGACAGCATTTTGCATTTTATGGAACAGAATATGACTACGTTGGTTGATGCGCAGATGTCTTTGTTTGCGCATTAATGGTTAGAATAGACTCCTCAAAAATGATATCTACAGCTCCTTAATTACCATTGAAACAATAAGAGTTACTGTAATGGAAGAAATTTTAGAACTACTGCGCGAACACAATGAATCTGTGCCAGTCCCTTTGGATCTACCGGATGACGATCAGCTAATCCAAATTGAAGAAGAGATACTGTTACCCATTCCGCGTGATATTAAAGAGTATTTGTTGGAAGCTAGCGATGTAGTCTACGGTTCTCTAGAGCCCGTTACAGCTGCAGACCGCAATTCACACACCTATTTGGCAGAAGTGACAGCCGTTGCTTGGTCACTTGGCGTTCCGCATCATTTGCTGCCAATTTGCGAAGATAGAGGCATGTATTATGTTGCAGATCCCGAAGGGGAAATTACTTTGTGGAAAGATGGTGAATTGACAGAAGAAACCTGGCCAACGATTTGGTATTGGGTTAGGGAAGTTTGGTTGGAGTCTTAATGAAAAAGCTACAACAGCGGCTTTTTAGTTGAGTTTTACCAAGAACATCTTCGGCCATTGTTTCCCTGTAATCCAGAAGGCTTTTTTATCTGCATCATAAGCGATGCCATTCAATACGCTTTCGGTATCTTTCAGTTTTACTTTTTTCAGTATTTCAGATACATCTATTACGCCCACTACATCTCCGCTAATGGGGTTAATTTTAACGATTCGATTGTCAAACCACATGTTCGCCCAAATGAATCCATTCGCGAATTCCAGCTCATTGAGATTGACGACGGCTTCTTGTTTGTATTTCACATCGATAGTTTTTTCCACATTAAAGTTCTCAGCATTGTGAAAAAATAATTTATTGCTGCCATCGCTGCGAATTAAGTGTTTACCATCGTTAGTTAAGCCCCAGCCTTCACCTTTGTAATATAAAGTCTTCAGCGACGAAAAATTATCGGCATCGTAAACAAAGGCAGTGCCTTCTTGCCATGTGAGCACATAAAGTTTGTTATTGAGCAGTGTTAACCCTTCTGCAAAGTAGCGGTCGGGAATGCGCTGTTTTTGGGTGAAGGGCGGGCTCATTTTTGCCCATGTACTTTCTTCGGAACTTTGAGCTTCTGCTATAGGGTAAGAAACAATATGGGATTTAGCGTAAAGGCCGCTGCTCTCGTAAAAGTTACCGTTTTTGATTTCAAGGCCTTGGGTAAATAAGCTGGTTTTGTGCGAGCGTTCAGCAATAACGTTGAAAGAGATGTGTGGAGCGTTGGCGAGCGATTCAGCTTGCGCGTAAGAGATATTCGCAATCGCGGCTAGGCTAAGGCAAAATAGGGCGATTACAGTTTTCATCATTATGATGGATTTTCCATTGGTATTGGGTTCAGGTTTATTAAGGCGATTATCATGAAGCGTTTGCGGTCATTTGTCAGTATCACTTTGCTCGGTGGATTCATGGTGGTGTTGCCGGGCGCTATTTTGGTGTTATTTGCCGAATGGATTTTTGGTGTTGTCAGCCGTTTAATTAAGCCTTTCAATGATTGGGTATCATCCTGGACACCGCTTACTAACTACATGGCTGATTTTACCGGCGTAGCATTATTGTTACTAGGTTGTTTTTTAATTGGTCTGTTAGTCAAAACAAATATCGGCCAATGGCTGCATGATTTAATTGATGACTTTTTGGGCAAAATTTTACCTGGTTATCAAACTATCAATAAGCTTGTATCGCAGTTGTTGGGCGGCGAAGGTAATACTTCTTTGCTGAAGGGCGAAGCCTGTCGTGCCTACATTATGGGTCGCAGTGTGCCCACCTCGGTAACGGGCATTGTTACCGCCAGGCATGCCAATGGTGATTTCACAGTTTATGTGCCCACCGCGCCATTTTTAACATCAGGCATGGTTTATCATTTGGGTGCAGAGAGTGTAGAGCTTTTGCCACATATGACAGTAGAAGCGGTCATGCGAACTATCATCGCCTGTGGTAGTGGTTCACAAATACTCAATGATAAATTGGTGCAAGAAGACTAGAACTCTGTAAGGCAATCGCTCGCTCTCTTTGATCAAAATCATATCTACATGCCCCCAAGCCTAAGTTCGCTAACGAACTGAGTTTCCGCCGTAAAACCTTGAGCCTGTTAACTCGCATTTGGTTCAGGGTAATAAAATGATCTTGTACATCGCTATTTTCTTTATAACCCTATTTGCACTCTATCAATTTTGGGGTGCAACGCTTGTTAGGGGGCAGGGCGGTTCGGCGACTGCGGAGTTAAATCATGTGCAGGATTTGTTTTTTCGAACCGTATTTACACTGCTAGGTTATGTAGCCAAACGCGATGGGCCGGTCAATTCGCAAGAAGTTAAACGCACCGAAATTTATATGGAAAAAATGGATCTTGATGCGACCCAAAAGCGCGAGGCTATCCGTTTATTTAAAAAGGGTTCCGAACCTCAGTTTAATGTGGATCAAACGATTAAAGAGTTTCACGGGTTGGCTAAAAAAAGCCCTAATCTTGCACAAATCCTCTTGGTGTATTTAATTAACTTAGCGCGAGTGGATGGCTTATTGGTTAGTAAAGAAACAGATGCCGTACAAAAAGTTGCGCTAGGTTTAGGGTATACCAGCATTACGTTTAAGCACTTATTGCAAATGGTTTCATCGCAACATAAATTTGGTGAAGGCATTAAAAGTGAAACTTCTAAAAAAACCAATAAATCTAACGGCTCAGAAAGCTCCCAAGCAAAATCCAGTAAGCCGGTGAATGACAATTCCTCGTCATTGGAAGGCGAAAGCTGCGCGAAAAAGACTGAAGATTTTAATACCCGCAATGATCAATTAGGCGCGGCCTATGACGTTTTTGATGTTTCCGCCAGCGCCAGCGATGCAGAGATCAAAAAAGCCTATCGCCTTTTAGTGAATCAATATCACCCCGATAAACTTATGGGGCAAGGCTTGCCTTCTTATATGATTAAGTCGGCTACTGATTGCTTTCAAACAATCCAAGCAGCTTATGAATACATCCAGCACGCCAGAGCGAAGTAAAAAATCTGCCCCTATTTCGCTCCTCATCCCTCTCAAGACGCTATTTCTAGCCTTAGCTTATAACCGCTAATTCGCTTTTTTTAGGGTTATTCCCTCAGCCAACATTTATTACGCGCTCGACCCTGTTAGAATTCGCCCCAAATTTCGCCTTAAGTCATTGCCATGCTCAATCACCATACCTCTCAAGCCATTATGTTTGCCGATGTCTCTGGCAGCTCTGCGCTTTACAAGCAATTGGGTAATCAAGAAGCCAAAGCCATCGTGGATGATGTGGTGAGCCATATGGCGGCGACTACCATTGTTCATGAGGGCACGGTGGTTAAAACGATTGGCGATGAAATTATGGCGCGCTTTGATAGTGCTACTACGGCGTGTCGCGTTGCTATTGCCATACAACAGCGTTCCAGCCGTGAATTTGCCGATATAGGTTTAGGGATTCGCATTGGCATCGCGTTTGGCGATACCGTGGTCACACCTACCGATGCATTTGGCGATACGGTGAATGATGCCGCATTTGTCGCTCACATAGCGCGCGCTAATCAGGTGGTGCTTACACAAGGGGTTGTGGATCAGCTGGATGCTACCCTCGCACCGCAATGTCAGCTGTTTGATCGAATCAATATAAAGGGCGACAGCCAAAAAACCATTATTTATCGTTTAGCGTGGGAAACCTCCGAGCAGAATGATTTTTCTACTCGCGTTGTGCCTATTCATGATGTCACGCGGTTTGTGTCTACGTTTCAGCTAACACTTAAAATGGGTGAGCAATCGATCAGTATATTGCCCGATCAAACCCCATTCTTCATTGGGCGCGATGTGAATAAAGTTGACCTGTGTATGGAAAACTCTCTGTGCTCTCGTGAGCATTGTCATATCGCCTTTCGCCGCGGCAAGTATGTGTTGGTTGATCACTCCACTAATGGCACTTATGTGCATGAAGAAAATAAAACTGCCATTTATTTACGTCGCGAAGAAGCACCTTTGCAAGGCTCGGGCATTATCAGCGTTGGGCAACAAGTTGATGCTGCCAATCCTTGGTTAATTCATTACCAACATTAACGCCCAACTAATTCGATACCACTTCATTTAATGCCAAATCATCAACATTTATGAAAAAAACACCTGAAGCACCGGTTGAGTTTGCATCCCCCAAACTCTTAAGAATATTTGCCGCCATGGTTTACGATAGCCTGCTGTTAGCTGCTATTAGTATTGCTTACGGCGCAGTAGTAGTTGGGCTACGTGTGGCAATTTTCGGCCAGCCAGATGCAGGTCAGCGAATTCACTGGGGTTGGTTGGCTAGCCTCAGTATTACTCTGGGTTGGCTTGTGATATTGATGTTTTTTTATGTGTATTTTTGGCAAAAATTTGGCCAAACTCTGGGTATGAAAACCTGGCGTATTCAGTTGGTAGATGCCACTACCAATCGCGGAGTAAGTTACCGGCAGGCGTGGAAACGCAGCTTGTTTGCATGGTTATCGCTCTTGTTTCTAGGGGCGGGTTATTGGTACAAGTTTATTCACCCGCAACAGCGTTTGTTGCACGATGTAGCGAGTGGCACCAAGTTAATTTTGTTGAAGAAAAACTAGCCTCATTGTTTGTGGCTTAATGTAAATTTCATCCCTCACAGATAACTGTATTTTTTATGTCTCTTATTAAAATCGAAAAAGCCTATTTAAGTTATGGTCTGCAAGTATTGTTGGATCAAATTGATCTCGTAGTGGAAAAAGGTCACCGCCTGTGTTTGATTGGCCGCAACGGTGCGGGCAAATCCAGTTTGTTAAAAGTGATTGCCGGTGAAGTGGATTTAGATAAAGGCGAGGTGATTTTGCAAAGCGGTATTCGTATTGCACGTTTAGAGCAAGACTTGCCTGATGCCGATGATCGTTTGGTATTTGATTCAGTAGCAAGTGCATTCCCCGGCTTGGGCGATTTGCTCAGTGAATATCATCACCTTGCGCATGGCACTGAATTTACCGATGCAATTTTGGCGCGTATGGAAAAATTGCAGCACGATATTGAGGCGCAAGATGGCTGGTTAATGCAGCAAAAAGTAGAGTCAATTTTAACGCGCCTGGATTTACCTGCGGATAAATACATGCGCGAACTTTCGGGTGGTTGGCGTCGTCGTGTGGCGCTTGCTCGTGCGCTAGTATTAGACCCAGATGTGTTATTACTGGATGAGCCAACTAACCATTTAGATATTGCCGCTATTGATTGGTTGGAAAAACAATTACTGAATTTTAACGGTGCGTTGGTATTTATTACCCACGACCGTTCATTGCTGCAAACTTTAGCAACCCATATCGTTGAGTTGGATCGTGGCCATTTGCGTTATTGGTCGGGCGACTACGCGAGCTATTTGGTGTATCGCGAACAAGCTCTCGCAGAAGAGGCGCGACACAATGAACTGTTTGATAAAAAATTAGCGGAAGAAGAAGTCTGGATTCGCCAAGGTATTAAAGCGCGCCGCACCCGCAACGAAGGCCGTGTCCGTGCGCTCAAAGAGTTGCGTAATGTGCGCGCTGAACGCCGTGAAGTTATCGGTAAAGCGAATTTTGCACTGGCCACAGGTGAATCGTCTGGCAAGTTGGTTGCTGAGTTAAAAGAGGTTTCTTATGCGTGGGGCAATAAGCCTATCGTAAAGAATTTTTCAACCACCATTGTACGTGGTGATCGTATTGGTCTGGTGGGTGCGAATGGTGCGGGCAAAAGTACTTTGCTCAAATTAATTTTAGGTGAGTTGCAACCGCAGTCTGGTTCAGTGCGTTTAGGCACCAATTTAACCGTCGCTTATTTTGATCAATTGCGCGATCAGTTGGATTTGGATAAAAGTGCTGTTGATAACGTATCCGAAGGCCGCGATTTTATTGAGATAGACGGCAAAGCCAAACATATTTTTTCTTACCTAAGTGATTTCTTATTCAGCGGAGAACGCGCGCGTACACCGTTGCGCGCTTTGTCAGGTGGTGAGCGCAATCGTGTTCTTCTCGCAAAGTTATTCAGTAAATCTGCCAATCTATTAGTACTCGACGAACCAACAAATGACCTGGATGTTGAAACGCTAGAGCTGCTGGAAGAAATTCTCACCGATTATGCCGGCACCGTTTTATTGGTGAGCCATGACCGCGCCTTTTTAAACAATATTGTCAGCAGTGTTATCGCCTTTGAAGGCCGCGGCAATGTGCTGGAATATATTGGCGGCTACGACGATTGGATTCGCCAGGGTGGCAAATGGACTGAAGCAGATTTGCCTGAGGATTCGCCCAATAACTCGGTCGCACTTGAATCAGCGGTAGCTAAAGTTGAAACGCCTGCAACAAAAGTTGCCACGCCAGCTGCTGCACCGCGCACTAAAAAGCTGAGTTACAAACTGCAAAAAGAATTTGAAGATTTACCAAAAAAAATCGAACAACTTGAACAGCAAGTGGAAGCGATGAAAACGCTGGTAGGTGCTGCAGATTTTTACTCGCAAACCCCAAAAGTTATCGACGAAAAATTACAGGCTTTAGCGCAGGCAGAAATGGATTTGGAAGCTTGTTTTGAACGTTGGGCGGAGTTAGAAGATATGCAACAAGCCGAATAATGCGTGCTTGGCATTCTTCGGCTGCGTGATGGTTTTGTTAGGCGGTTTGTGTAACGGGTGCTACATACACTGCAAGAACATCGCAGGTGGCTCCGTGCAAAACACTGTTAGGTGTGGAGCCCAATAGCAGAGCAAAACCTTTTCGCCCGTGACTGCCTACAATAATTAAATCAGCGTCTTGTTGTTCGGCTAAATAGTGTAACTCGCTGGCCGGTTGACCCACTAAAACATGCTCTTGCACTACCGGATAATCCACATTTTTTAAGAGATGATGTAACTCTTGTTCCGCACGACCAATTTGCTGCGCTTGAACTTCGGAAATGTCCAACGGCATATCACTACCGTAGGCAAAATTAATGGGCTCTAATACGTGGGCAACGCTGAGTTGGGCATTGTATGAGCGCGCAATGTGAATGGCTTTTGTGAGCACTTGTGAAGTTTCATCCGTTAAATCTAATCCAACCAAAATATGGCGATACAGGCAATTAGTTTGATTCATAAAAATTCCTTATATGCGGTGTATGTAACTGAAAGATTAGCGTCAAATTACCAAACTAGCTAGCAGTCATTTCTCTTGGAGTTATACCACCTTATGAGCATTACCTTGATTGTAATATTAATTGTTACTGTCTCATTAATATTGGGCCCTTTGGCAATGATGCGCCCAGACCCAGTGCAAAAACAAAAAGAAAATTTGCGGCTATTGGCGCGCCAAAATGGAGTGCATTACTCCATACGCAATCTTCCCAAACAGGCTGATGAACAACAAGCGCCGGATCCGTCGCCCGTTTATTTTTCTCCGCCGAATGAAACCCAAAACTCACCGAGCTGGATGCTGGTGCGCACAAGTTATGCGCACGAAGTGAATTTTCTAAATTGGTGGGCCTGGCAAGGTGCAGTACGTGCCAGCAGTGCAGAATTGGCAGTGCTAAATCAGCACTTACAAGCACTGCCAGATTCTATCCGCGCGTTGAGCGCAGGAGGAAAGGGTGTATGTGTATATTGGAATGAAAAAGGTGGCGAGCCGGTATTACAGCAAATATTAGCGCTAATTGCTGCGCTAAAGCAGGCGGATTAGAAATAGATGTTTTATTCAGCGGTCGCTCGTTCTGGCAATAAATCCCTGCTCATGGTGGTGCGAGAGCCTTCTATAATTTCGCTCAATTCTTTGATCATGCGCATCCGGCGCGGGTCTGGGTGCATAGATTCCATTAATAAGTTTTGCGCTTTTTGATAATAGTTTTTAGCAGAAAAGCGATCTTGCAGGCTCGATAGCTTGAGGCCTTGTGCAATGAAAGACGCAACGCTCACCATAAGAAATCCCCATGATAATTCGCTGGTGAATACCTCAAGCTCGGTATCGCTAAATTTTCCCTGAGCGCGAACATGCCGTAACCTTAGCGCTGCTTCGCTTAATTGCTCTTGGGTATGGGTAATTTGCGCGTCGCTGTCTTTCTGATAGCTGGCGCTGGCGTAGTTTTTGGCGCTAGCCAGTTCATCGGAACGCATTTGCGCATGGCGAATACTGTTTTCAATATGCGTAGTGGAACCAGTTTCAAGGCGAAGAATCTGCTCCAATAGCCCAATACTCTCGTCATTTATGTATTTGGCAATCATACGGTTTGGGATAGTCTGCTCCAAGCAATTGACGAGATCCACAATGGCGTCAGCCTGCAGTTTAAGCTTTCGTTGTTGCATCCTGCGGGCTTGTTGTTGTTCGTGCTTGCGATTAATTACGCTGACAATACACAGCGCAGCCAAGGCAAGAACAATTAAAACGATCAAAACCGCCATGAAACATCACACCTAACAAAATTGAACGATGAATTGAGAGAAGATTTTTAACACGTTTTCCACAATAAACTAAATTATCGGTTAAGACGAACTAACTTAATGATTATTAAGGATAAATATATCAAGTATCGCAAGCCTCGCTAATACTATTTTTTACGCCAAATGCGCTTTTTACAATTTATCAGATATTAACATTCGCTTGACCCCTGCGCCTGCAGGTCTTATATATGCGCACCTTTACTGTAAAGTGGCGAGCTTGAGCTATTGTTTGATGAAGCCTGTATTGGGCTCGTGATAGCGGCTACTGCCAGTTTGCGACTCTCCTCGGCCATTTGAGCCGTCAAAATTTATCTATCCACCTATTAATGGAAAGACAGTTAAAACATGGGCAAATCCTTAGTTATTGTAGAATCGCCAGCTAAAGCCAAGACGATTAATAAATACCTTGGTGCAGATTTCATTGTGAAATCCAGTATCGGGCATATCCGCGATTTGCCCACCAGTGGCGGTGCCAAACCGGTGGATGCCAAAGAACGCGCCAAACAAGCCGCAGCCACGCGCAAGTTATCGCCCGAAGATAAAGCCATCTATCAAGCCAAAAAGAGTAAAAGCCAGCTGATCAACCGCATGGGTATAGACCCGGATAAAGGTTGGGAAGCACATTACGAAATCCTTCCTGGCAAAGAAAAAGTCGTAGAAGAGTTACGCAAGCTCGCCGAAAAAGCCGACACCATCTATCTCGCAACCGACTTGGATAGAGAAGGGGAAGCCATTGCATGGCACCTGCGCGAAGCCATCGGTGGCGATCCTGAGCGCTATCGCCGTGTAGTCTTCAACGAAATTACCAAAACCGCGATTCAGAATGCGTTTAAAAGCCCCGGCAGGGTTGATCAAAACCGTGTAGATGCTCAACAAGCGCGCCGTTTCCTAGATCGCGTTGTGGGCTACATGGTATCGCCGCTGTTGTGGGAAAAGGTTGCTCGGGGTTTGTCTGCTGGCCGTGTGCAATCGGTAGCAGTGCGCTTGGTTGTTGAGCGCGAGCAGGAAATCCGAGCGTTTATCCCGGAAGAATACTGGACGGTGTTTGCTGATTTACAAGCAACCAAGTCAGAACAAGTTCCCTTTGAAGTTAAAAAACAAGGCGATGAAGCCTTTAAGCCGCTGAACGAAGCTCAAGCGATGGCTGCGGTAAAATCGCTGCAGCAATCAAGCTATAAAGTCATCAGCCGCGAAGATAAGCCCACCCAATCCAAACCTTCTGCGCCTTTTATTACCTCCACCTTGCAACAAGCGGCCAGCACGCGCTTGGGCTTTGGCGTTAAGAAAACCATGATGATGGCGCAGCGCTTGTACGAAGCGGGTTACATCACCTATATGCGTACTGATTCGACTAATTTGAGTAAAGAAGCTGTTGAAGCCTGTCGCGAATACATCCTGGATTCCTACGGTAAAAAATATCTGCCAGAAGCGCCTGTGCTTTATTCCAGCAAAGATGGCGCACAAGAAGCGCATGAAGCGATTCGCCCATCCAATGTTAGCGTTCAGCCGAATCAATTGAGCAGTATGGAGCGTGATGCCGAGCGTTTATACACGCTGATTTGGCAGCAATTCGTCGCCTGCCAAATGAGCCCCGCGGAATACACCAGCACCAGCGTAGTGGTAAATGCGGGCGATTTTGAGTTGCGCACCCGCGGCCGTGTTGTGCGCTTTGACGGTTTCACTAAAGTGTTGCCGCAAACTGCCAAAAAAGATGAAGACGTCGTACTGCCCGATATGAAAGTTGGCCAAGTTTTGCCATTGGTTAAGCTTAATCCCAATCAACACTTCACCAAACCAACCGCACGTTACACCGAAGCGAGTTTGGTTAAAGAGTTGGAAAAACGCGCTATTGGTCGCCCATCTACCTACGCTGCAATCATTTCCACTATTCAAGAACGTGGTTATGTTCGCGTGGAAAACCGTCGTTTCTACGCCGAGAAAATGGGTGACATTGTTACCGAACGTTTGGTGGAAAGCTTTGATGACCTAATGGATTACAGCTTCACCGCAAATATGGAAGGCGATCTCGATGCCGTTGCCCAAGGCGACAAAAAATGGCGCAATGTGCTCGACGATTTCTATGCGGGTTTTACCAAAAAATTGAAATTGGCATCCAGCGCTACCAAAGGTATGCGCGCCAATGATCCAACGGATACCGATATTCCCTGTAGTCTTTGTGGTCGCCATATGCAAATTCGTACCGGTGGCACTGGTGTGTTTTTGGGGTGCTCAGGTTATGCCTTGCCGCCTAAAGAGCGCTGCAAAAACACCATGAATTTGGTGTCGGGCGATGAAGCGGTGGATGCAGATGCGGATGAAGAAGCCGAATCAAGACAATTGCGCACTAAGCATCGCTGCAAAATTTGTAACTCAGCGATGGATTCTTATTTGCTGGATGAGTCGCGCAAAATTCATATCTGCGGCAACAATCCGGATTGCGCTGGCTATGAAGTAGAGCAGGGCAGTTATAAGCTCAAAGGCTACGAAGGCCCAACCCTCGACTGCGACAAATGCGGCAGCCAAATGCAGCTTAAAACTGGTCGTTTCGGTAAGTATTTCGGCTGTACGAATAGCGAATGTAAGAACACCCGCAAGCTGCTGAAAAGCGGTGAAGCCGCCCCGCCAAAAGTCGATCCGATTGTGATGGCCGATTTGCGTTGCGAAAAAGTAGATGATCACTATGTGTTGCGCGATGGTGCCGCCGGTTTGTTCCTGGCAGCAAGCCAGTTCCCCAAAAACCGCGAAACCCGTGCGCCTTTAGTCGCTGAGTTGCTTCCCTATAAAGACCAAATTGATCCTAAATACCACTTTTTATTGTCAGCGCCGGTAAAAGATCCAGATGGCAACAAAGCCATTATCCGCTTTAGCCGCAAAACCAAAGAGCAGTATGTGCAAACTGAAGTTGAAGGTAAGGCGACTGGTTGGAAGGCCTTCTACGAAGGTGGTAAGTGGAAGGTTGCAACTAAGTAACTCGAACGCATCAATGTTAAGCGCCAATGTATAGCAACGGTGTAAAGTAACAATATTTATTCGTCGTCATCCTCGCGTAGCGGGGATCCAGCTCTTGATTGTAGTTTTTTAACTGCTGGATCCCCGCTACGCGAGGATGACGATTCCCTGCTGATATAAGTTTTTCCACGTATTCCTTAAAATCCAGAACTTAAATGGCCAATCTCTCTCTCACCCGCGTTAATCAAAAACTTATGCAAGCCAAGCAGTTATTGCAGGTTGTTGACGTAGATTCTTTAACGCCTGTTCATATCAATGCATTACTGGAAGGTGCTACGTTCCATTTAATGTGTGCCTATCACCATTATTTGCGCGAAATTGCCGAAGCTTACGGTTTAAAGAATATAGTGGTGTTACGTTCAGAAAATGACTTGATTAATGCTTTTGAAGCCGCCAAGAAATACCCCGTAGAAGCCGAGGAGTTGGTGGTTCTACGTAAAGATGCCTCATCCTGGTTGGTACAATTGCAGGCTTACTATGATTCACTTTGGCGCTTGCCTGTCGTTAAAGAAACACATGACGACGACAACTTGATCAACCTTATCGCTATGGATTCTGCAGATGAAGTCGATGTGGATTTGAGCGGAATTCAGGCTTGGCTGCATGAATTTACCGCCTTGGTGTTACGCCAGCGCGAAACTAGTGCTGAATTTTGATCAAAATTGCGGCATTTAAGAATTAAGTTACGCAATTTTTAGCTGCAATAGGTTTTGACGGTTGAACACCGCAAGTGTCTATGGCACAATTCGCACCCTTCCTGCATAGGGCTGTTTGATTATTTTAATATCTGTATAAAAATCAAACGGTTAGCAAGAAATAGAACTGCTTTAACATTTAAAGCTTAGCGGACGTGGTGAAATTGGTAGACACACCAGGTTTAGGTTCTGGCGCCGCAAGGTGTGAGAGTTCGAGTCTCTCCGTCCGCACCATATAATTCCCAAGAGCCGCATTGCGGCTCTTTTAATATTGATTCCCATCTTTCTTACGAGGCAGATATGCAAGTTTCTCTCGAAACCACTTCCGGTCTAGAACGTCGTCTTACTGTTGGTGTACCTGCTGCCCAAGTTGACGCCGAAGTTGAAAATCGTTTAAAGCAAGCTGCTCGTACTGTGACTATTAAAGGCTTCCGCAAAGGCAAAGTGCCAATGTCAGTTGTGCAACAACGTTTTGGTGCTGGCGTGCGTCAAGAAGTGGTTGGTGATGTGATTAGCCGTTCTTTCTACGCAGCGGTACAAAAAGAAAATGTTAGACCAGCTGGTCAGCCTGCTATTCAGGCAAAACAATTGGTTGCTGGGCAAGATCTTGAGTACATCGCAACATTTGAAGTTTATCCCACTGTTGCATTAAGCGATTTAAGTGTGTTTGAAATCACTCGTCACACCGCAGAAGTGACTGAAGCCGATGTGGATAACATGGTCGAAGTATTGCGCAAGCATCAAACCACTTGGGTTGCTGCTGATCGTGCTGCTGCCGATGGCGATCAAGTCAATATCGATTTTGTAGGCACCAAAGACGGTGTTGAGTTTGCTGGCGGTAAAGCCGAAGGCCAAAACCTCGTATTAGGCTCAAATTCAATGATTCCCGGTTTTGAAGCTGGCATTGTTGGTTTGAAAGCAGGCGAAGAAAAAACGATCACTGTTACTTTCCCGGCCGACTATCAAGCTGAAGAATTAAGAGGTGCAGAGGCTCAATTTGCTATTAAAGTGAATTCTGTATCTGCTCCACAACTCCCTGAATTGAATAAAGATTTCTTTATTAAGTTTGGCGTTGAGAAAGGCGGCGAGAAACAATTCCGCAAAGAAGTTAAAGCGAATATGGATCGCGAATTATCTAACGCATTAAAAGCGAAAGTTAAGGCGCAAGTGATGGACGCTTTGTTAGCCTCTCACACTACCGACTTACCAAAAGCCTTAGTAGCCAACGAAGTTGAAGTGTTGCGCAATCAAATGTTGCAGCGTTTTGGCGGCCAACAACAAAACTTTGATGTGAAATCATTGTTGCCAGACACCATGTTTCAAGAAGAGGCGGAGCGTCGTGTGACCTTGGGTTTAATCGTGGGCGAGATTGTTAAGTCAGCGAAGTTGAAGCCAGATGCCAAGCGTGTTAAGTCGATGATTGAAGATATTGCCTCAACCTATCAAGAGCCTAAAGAAGTGGTTGAATATTACAATAGCAACCCGGAATTGCTGGGTGGCGTCGAGTCTGCCGTATTGGAAGACCAAGTGGTCGACCATGTATTAGCAGGCGCGAAAGTGACTGAGCAAGCATCTGCTTACGAAGATATTATCAAAGCTAACGCACAACGTTAATTCGCTCAAAAAAGCCGCAAAACGCATGTTTTGCGGTCTACCTACCTCGCAATTTTTCCCCAATTTACGCTTGATACTGGCATATAATCAAATCACAGGTTAAGCTCCTTATTGTCCATTTCTGCTGACTTTCGGGTTATCCCAAAAGTTGCTGTAACCTTTGTTTAAGGATAAAAGGCAATATGTCTTACGATTACTCACGAAATACTTCAATCAATATGGCCGGTGGCTTGGTGCCTATGGTTATTGAGCAAACCGCCCGTGGTGAACGCTCATTTGATATTTATTCCCGCTTGTTGAAAGAGCGCGTTATTTTTCTCGTTGGCCCTGTAGAAGACTATATGGCAAATTTAGTGGTGGCTCAGCTCTTGTTTTTAGAGGCAGAGAACCCAGATAAAGATATACATTTGTATATCAACTCACCGGGTGGTTCGGTAACTGCGGGCATGTCAATTTACGACACTATGCAATTCATCAAGCCCAATGTAAGCACTATGTGCATAGGCCAGGCATGTAGTATGGGAGCATTCCTGTTGAATGCTGGTACTAAAGGTAAGCGCTTCTGCTTACCTAATTCACGGGTAATGATTCACCAGCCCAGTGGTGGTGCGCAAGGTCAGGCGTCTGATATTCATATCCAGGCGCAAGAAATTTTGAAAATGCGTTCTCGCTTGAATGAGCTGATGGCATTCCATTCTGGCCAGCCCATTGAGAAGATCGAATTAGATACCGAACGTGACAATTTTATGTCTGCTGAGCAAGCCAAGGCCTATGGCTTGATAGATGATGTGATTGACAAGCGCGTTCGTTAATTGAAAGCTAAACTCTAGAGATATTCGTTAGAAGATTCTTAGCTGTTTTGTATCAAGTTATTCCTAAGCAGATTGTTGCTTACTAAGATGGAGTGGTTCCAATGACCGATCACACTGGTGATACAGGCGATAAAAACGGAAAATTACTTTACTGTTCTTTTTGCGGTAAAAGCCAGCACGAAGTCCGCAAGTTAATTGCAGGCCCGTCCGTATTTATTTGCGATGAGTGTGTTGATCTTTGTAACGATATTATTCGCGAAGAGATTCAAGAAAGCACCACTGAAGGTTCTTCCGAGAAACTACCTAAGCCACATGAAATTGCCGGCATTCTTGATCAATATGTTATTGGTCAGCGTCGCGCCAAAAAAGTGTTGGCAGTGGCGGTATACAATCATTACAAGCGTTTGCGTTTGGGCTCAAAAACCAAAGAAAAAGAGCCGGTTGAATTAGGCAAGAGTAATATCCTTTTGGTTGGCCCAACCGGTAGCGGTAAAACCTTGTTGGCAGAAACCCTTGCACGTCTATTAGATGTGCCTTTCACTATCGCCGATGCTACTACGCTGACCGAAGCCGGTTATGTGGGTGAAGATGTTGAAAATATCATCCAAAAATTGCTTCAAAAATGTGATTACGATGTAGATAAAGCTCAGCAAGGTATTGTTTACATCGATGAAATCGACAAGATTTCTCGTAAGTCTGACAACCCCTCTATCACCCGTGATGTTTCAGGTGAAGGCGTACAGCAAGCGCTGTTGAAGCTGATTGAAGGTACTGTGGCGTCGGTTCCTCCACAAGGTGGTCGTAAGCATCCTCAGCAAGAGTTTCTGCAGGTGGATACGTCAAATATTCTATTTATCTGTGGCGGTGCATTTGCTGGTTTGGATAAAGTGATTCGCGACCGCTCTGAGAAAGGTGGTATAGGCTTCTCAGCGGAAGTGAAAAGCAAAGATGAAAAGCGTAACTTCGGTGAAACCTTGCAGGATTTGGAGCCAGAGGATTTGGTGAAATACGGCTTGATTCCTGAATTTGTGGGTCGTTTGCCAGTTATTGCTACTTTGGATGAATTGGATAAGGCAGCTTTAATCCAAATTCTTACTGAGCCAAAAAATGCATTAACTAAGCAATATGCACGCTTGTTTGAGATGGAAGGTGTTGCTATTGATTTCCGCCCGGATGCATTAGAGGCTGTCGCTTCTCGTGCGATGGAAAGAAAAACGGGTGCGCGTGGTTTACGTTCTATTATGGAAAATGTATTGCTGGAAACCATGTATAGAATCCCTTCGGAAGAAAACGTTGTTAAAGTAGTTGTGGATGAGTCTGTTATTCGCGGGGAATCAGAACCCTTGCTGGTTTACGAAAATACGGATATGCCCGCAAAGGCAGCATCAGACGAATAATATCTTCTGCTGATTTTTCAAGCGGTATGTATAAAAAGGGCGCTATCTAGCGCCCTTTTTACATATTTAACCGTCATAAACTTGTAATTCAAAAAACTTCCCCCACTCTTATTGTAGGTAACGAGGTCTTTACCTCTACACGTGAGGATGCCTAATGGAAACACAAGATTTTACTTCATCTGCATTGAATGAACTTCCACTTTTGCCATTGCGCGATGTGGTGGTTTACCCCCATATGGTGACCCCGTTATTTGTAGGGCGCCAAAAATCCATTGAGGCACTTGAAATCGCCATGGCGACTGATAAGCAAGTGCTTTTAGTGGCTCAGAAAAATCCAGCGCTTGATGATCCGAAGGCTGAAGATCTTTACAGCGTAGGAACCATCGCGTCTATTTTGCAACTTCTTAAATTGCCTGATGGTACCGTTAAGGTATTGATTGAAGGTAAAGAGCGGGCGCAGATTGAAAAAATCGAAGAGCTAGATACTTATTTCAAAGCACAAATCTCGCCGTTGGATGAGGTGGGTGTTTCAAGTTCTGAAGCTCATGCCATGGTTTCTGCAGCAGTAAGCCAATTTGAACAATACGTAAATCTCAGTAAAAAAGTGCCTGCAGAAGTCATTACGTCACTGTCTGGTATAGATGATCCCAGCCGTTTGACTGACACAATCGCGGCGCACATGTCGCTCGAATTATCGCAAAAACAATCTGTGCTAGAAATTATTGATGTACGCGCGCGCTTGGATCATTTGCTGGGCTTAATGGATACCGAGGTTGATGTATTTCAAGTCGAGAAGAAAATTCGCGGCCGTGTTAAGAAACAAATGGAAAAAAGTCAGCGCGAGTACTACTTGAATGAGCAGATAAAAGCCATTCAAAAAGAACTTGGTGAAATGGGCGAAGAAGTTAGCGAAGCGGATGAGATTGATAGAAAAATCACTGCTGCGGGAATGCCTAAAGAGGCTGAAGAAAAGGCTCGTGCGGAAGCCACTAAACTTAAGATGATGTCGCCCATGTCCGCAGAGGCATCCGTGTTGCGGGCTTATATCGATTGGATGGTCAAAGTACCTTGGTCCAAGCGTAGCAAGGTGCGTCACGATTTAACGCGTGCCGAAGACGTTCTGAACAAGGATCACTATGGTTTGGATGAAGTTAAAGAACGCATCCTTGAATATCTTGCAGTGCAACAGCGCGTGAAAAAAATTAAAGGCCCTATTTTATGTTTGGTTGGCCCACCGGGGGTAGGAAAGACCTCATTAGGTGAATCTATTGCGCGCGCTACAAATCGTGAATTCATCCGTATGGCTTTAGGTGGTGTGCGCGATGAAGCTGAAATTCGAGGTCATAGAAGAACCTATATTGGCTCTTTGCCGGGCAAGCTGATTCAAAAAATGGCAAAGGTTGGCGTTAAAAATCCACTGTTCTTGTTAGATGAAATCGACAAAATGGGCATGGACAATCGCGGCGATCCCGCTTCAGCTTTGCTTGAAGTATTAGATCCAGAGCAAAATAATCACTTTAATGATCACTACCTTGAAGTGGATTATGATCTATCGGATGTGATGTTTGTGTGTACCTCTAACTCCATGAATATCCCCGGCCCATTGCTGGATCGTTTGGAAGTTATTCGTATCCCAGGCTATACCGAGGATGAGAAGTTAAGCATTGCTGCTCGCTATTTAATTCCCAAGCAAATGAAGGCTAATGGCTTAAAAGAAAATGAGGTAGATATTAGGCAAGAAGCCATTCGCGACATAGTACGTTATTACACGCGTGAAGCGGGTGTGCGTGGCTTGGAGCGCGAAATTGCAAAACTGTGCCGTAAGGTTGTCACGCGTCATGTGAAGTCTAAAACTTTAACCGCAGATGTCATTGATTCTTCTGAGATTGAGGAGTTGCTGGGCGTTCATAAGTTTGATTTCGGCAAAGCTGAGTTGAACGATCAAGTAGGGCAGGTTACTGGTTTGGCATGGACTCAAGTTGGCGGCGAGTTGCTTACCATTGAATCCTCTGCTGTAACAGGTAAAGGGCGCATTATTAAAACCGGTTCGCTGGGCGATGTGATGCAAGAGTCGATTCAAGCAGCGCTTACGGTAGTTCGGTCACGTGCACAGGTGTTGGGAATTGCACCGGATTATCATGAGAAGGTGGACATCCATATTCACGTGCCAGAAGGCGCTACGCCTAAAGATGGCCCAAGCGCAGGTATTGCCATGTGCACAGCACTGGTGTCGGTGCAAACTGGCATTCCTGTACGTGCGGATGTGGCTATGACGGGGGAAATCACCTTGCGCGGGGAGGTCTTACGTATTGGGGGCTTGAAAGAGAAATTGTTGGCGGCGCATAGGGGCGGCATTAAGACGGTGATCATTCCAGCTGGAAATGAGCGCGACCTTAAAGAAATCCCTGCCAATATCAAAGCAGATTTATCCATCAAGCCTGTGCAGTGGATTGATGAGGTGCTTGAAATTGCCTTGCAACATATGCCAAAACCTTTGTCGGACGAGGAATATCGAGCGCTTCAACAAGCTGCGCAAAAGTCAGATACGGCGCGCATCAGCACTCACTAACCTCAAGATCGTAGCGAAATGACACAGTGTGGCCAAGGATGGCGACTATAAAATGTACAAAATTCAAATTGCTGAACAGAAAGTTTGATGTTTCCTTGACCCTCATCTTCTCGCTTGGTATAAATCGCAGTTCATTTCTCGTATGGGTAGCGCTTAGCTTCTTCCTTCGGGGGTAAGAGCGCAAATTAGTTGAACAAATAATCAGAAAGGGGTCACGTGTGAACAAAACTGAACTTATCGAAGCGATTGCCGCCTCAGCCGATATTCCAAAAGCAGTCGCAGGTCGTGCGCTAGATGCAGTTATAGAAAATATCACTAGTGCCTTGAAAAGCGGTGACTCAGTTGTATTAGTCGGTTTTGGCACTTTTGCAGTTAAAGACCGCGCCGCCCGCACTGGCCGCAACCCACAAACGGGTAAAGAAATTCAAATTGCTGCTTCAAAAGTTCCTGGCTTTAAGGCTGGCAAAGCGTTAAAAGACGCGGTAAATTAATTTTTATAGTGCCGCCGACTTCTGTTCATCACGTTGGTGGTAGGCTAGAAAAAAGGCGCATTTTTTGAGTGCGCCTTTTTTATTAATCGATTTTTGATTTGATAAAAAAGCTGATTTATTCAGTCGACTCTAGAAGTCGCAAATTATCATGGCAACGCAGCATAGTGTTTGAATGCTTTTGTGCTTATACGTTAGAGAGTCTGTTGGGAGTTTAAAATGCTACAAGAATTGCGCGACAAGTCTACGGGCATGATTGCAAAAGTTATTATTGGTTTCATCATCATTATTTTCGCACTATTTGGTACGGAAGCGCTTTTTCAAAGCGATGCAGCAGCAAGCAGAGCAATTTCTGTTAATGGTGAAAAAATTACTGAGGAAGATATTCTTCGTGGTATTCAAAGCCGTAAGCAACAAATCATTAGTCGTTACGGTGAGTCTGTTCCGGCAGAGTATTTAACGGATGAAAAATTGCGTCAACCTGTTGTGGAAGGTTTGGTTCAGCGTGCTTTGCTAGCGCAAGTCGCTAAAAAAGGCGGCCTTGCTGCGAACGCAGCAGCAATTAATCAAGAGCTTACCAGTTCAGCTGTATTTCAAGAAAATGGTGTTTTTAGCCAAGACCGATTTGTGCAATTACTTCGTGCACAAGGCTTTACGCCCATGGGTTATCAAAAAGCGCTTGCTGACGACACCGTGATTAACCAATTGCAATTTGCAATTGCTCACTCTTCATTCGTAACACCTACTGAGCTAAAAAATATTATTGGGCTGAGTTTTCAATCACGCGATTTTAGTTATCTTGTGATTCCAGCAGAAGCATCAGAAAAATCGGTAACTGTTGAAGATAAAGATATAAAAGCGCATTACGATGCTAATCCACAAACATACACAACGCCTGAGCAAGTGGCTGTTGATTACATTGAATTGAGCACTGCAGAACTTGCAAAAAATGTGGTAGTTACGGATGAGCAGGTTAAAAAGCAATTCGAGCAGAATACCAAAGCGTTTGTTGCTAAAACCGAACGTCAAGCTGCGCATATTTTGCTAGAAGGTGCAGATGCAGAAAAGCGTGCTCAAGACATAAAAGCCAAACTGGCTGCAGGTGAAGACTTTGCTAAGTTAGCGACTGAATTGTCGGCAGATGCCGGTTCTAAAGGGCAGGGCGGTGATTTAGGTTTTTCATCGGGTGATGCATTTCCAGAAGAATTCGAAGCTGCTCTGGCTACTTTAAAAGTAGGTGAAGTCTCTGCTCCAGTGAAAACAGATTCAGGTATTCATCTTATTAAACTACTTGCGGAGCGTGGTTCTAATGCGCCCACGTTTGAAGAGTCTAAGGCAAGTATCGCTGAACAGTTAAAGCGTACTGAAGCTGAAGCTCAATTTGGTACTAAATTAGAAAAATTAAAAGATTTAGCTTACAACGCAGACAATTTGGGTGAAGTGGCTAAGGAGTTAGGTTTGACTGCTCAAAATACCGGTTTGTTTGCCAGAACTGGCGGTCAGGATTTAACGGCTAACAATGCTGTTGTAACGGCTGCATTCTCTGCTGAGGTATTAGAGCAAGGCAATGCAAGCGATGTGATTGAGTTGGAATCAAGTCGTGTGTTGGTTTTGAAAAAAACCGATCGCAAACCAACGCAATTACAGCCTATTGAAGCTGTTAAAGAGCAAATTACCGAAGTAGTTCGCGCAGAAAAAATACAAGCGTTCCTGGCTCAACAGGCACAATCTATTATTGCTGCGGTTAATTCAGGTGCTACCCTTGCGGATCAAGCAAAGGCTTTAGGTTTAGAAGCTAAAACTGCAGCGGGTGTAACACGTAGCGACAGCGCGACAGATAGAGATATTTTACAGTATGCGTTTGGCTTGGCCTCGCCTGCCGCTAATAAGCCAGTGTTAGGCAGTGTAAGGTTGGCCAAAGGCGATCACGCTGTGGTAGTACTGAATGCTGTGGATTTAGGTGCTGAGGATAAGGTTCCAGCGGAACAACGTGCGTCAATTTCTACGCAGTTAGCTAACATTAATGGCGAATATGACTTTAAAAGTTTTCAATCGCATTTAGAAGAAGTGGCCAAAATAAAACGTCCCTAATATTGATGGGCGTTTTGAAAAAAGAGCTGCTTGCAGCTCTTTTTTTTGCGCGGCAATAAATTTCCAGCTATTGAGTTTGATATGAATACAGTCAAGCAAGACGTTATTCTATGGTTAAGTAATGTAGTCATCGGGTTGAATTTGTGCCCCTTCGCAAGCAGGCCTATGGGCGAAGATGGAGTGCGTTTTCAGTTAAGTGATTCTACTGTGGAGGAGGAAATCTTGGTGGATCTCCTTGCTGAAATGGAATACTTGGATCAAACACCGGTTACAGAATTAGAAACGACATTATTGATTATTCCGAATGCGCTGCAGGATTTTTTTGACTACACACAGTTTTTAGTGTGGGCGCGGTCGCAACTTAAAAGGCGAGGGTGGCAAGGTGTTTATCAGTTGGCCAGTTTTCATCCCCATTATTGTTTTGCAGGCGCTGATCCTAAAGATGATGAGAATTTAACAAATCGTTCTCCGTATCCCATTATCCACATAATACGCGAGGCGAGCTTGGCGAAGGCGATAGAATATTTTGCGGATGTAGAGGGAATTCCCGAGCGTAATAAGGTCTGTGTGGAAGCGTTATCTATTGAGCAAAAGCAACAGCTGTTTCCCTACTTGTTTGGAGGGACTGCTGTTTAAGTTTAAGGGGCAATGGTATATCGATTGCGACCAGCTTCTTTAGATTGATACAGTGCGGCATCAGCTTTTTCAATCCAATTGCGATGATCAACAATTTTGTCTGTGAGCTGTGAGATTCCCATGCTGATGGTGAATCTTACTTGCTGGCCTTCAGATATAACGACCATTTTCTCGATGGTAGTGCGTAATCTTTCTGCAAACACGGCGGCACCCTGAGCATCTGTTCCTGTGAGAATCACACCAAACTCTTCACCGCCGTAACGGCCAGCAATATCCAAATCACGAACTTGCTCTTTCATGGCGCGGCTGACTTGGCGAATTACATCGTCGCCAACAGTATGGCCATACTTATCATTCACCTTTTTGAAGTGATCGATATCCATCATGATTAAAGTGGAGGCTTGATCATAACGATCAAAACGTTTGAACTCTTGAATCAAACGCAATTCCCAATAGCCGCGATTGAATAAGCCGGTGAGATGATCTGTACGGCTAAGGTTTTGTAATTGATGATTTGCTTGCTGCTGCGCCATTTTGTTGATGGCGGTATCGGTAACGTCATACACAATCAAACAAATTTGTTCAACTTCCCCTTTAGAATCGATAAGCGGGATAATCGTGCTGTTTTGGTACATGTGCTCCGCTGTACCGGTGATGGGACGGTAATGCGGAAAACGGAACAAATAAGGGCGTTGTTCCCACGTGGTAAACGTCGCATTTTGAAGTACAAATACAGATTGTGCCTTGTGCTTAAACCAGGTTTCAGAAAGCTCCGGGAAGACCGTGAATATGCTGCGCTGAAGAACGTCCTCCGGTGCTTTACCGCTATGGTTTTGCATAAAGCTATTCCACAGCACTACCTGATAACGTTTATCCATAACGACTAAACCAACGTCAATATTTTGCAGAATATCCATTAACCAATGAACATCTTCGAAAAATTTGGTCATTTCTTTAGTGGTAGTTGTCATGCGATATGGGCAGCTATTAGTCGAGTAAGTAGTTCAGTTTTTCCACCAAGCCAGCAATTGAATGTTCCGCAATCACTATCAAGAGGTCACAGTTGATTTTATGATTTTCAATAGAGTAGTTTATTTCAACCACTAATGCCTGCTTCCACGTCATATTGTTATTTTGGAGCAGGTCGGCGATGTTGCAGTGCTGGCCTAATAACATAGGAGGACCAAAGCTGAAGTGTGTATCTAACTGCTCTGCAAGGCCTTTCATACACGCGCCATTTAATACATTGGCGGTGTCCATAAGAAGCTCGTATTCAGCTTGTTCATCTGCCACGCGATCATACTTCAAGAGCTTAGCCAAATCGTTGAAGTCGGTGCCATTAAATATCAGCATGGCTTCACCTGCTATGCCACCACCAATAAAGCCCTGGCAAACGCCATGAACCACATCGTTACTTTCGCGGTTTAACGAATGCAACGCCATGGCAATATCGGTAGGGTTGAGAATACTAACGTGGGGAATGGAGAGCACCACGAAAACATCCAGCAATCTGGCCAGCCTATCACCCGCGCGCCCCATGGCAACGTTGGTGATTTCCTGCAAGCAATCTCGCTGATCTTCCGTAAGTAGGTGTGCGCGCATAGTGATAATCATGCTAAATAGGTTTAAGTTATCCCAAGCTTAGCAGTTGTGTAGCAATATGCGATTAGCAAGTGAAAAATTGTATGAGTTTGTGGATTTGTTTGGCCAAAGTAACTGCTACATCACTTTTTAACAGCTCAGTGCGAAGCTTTAAGAAAGTGGAATAACATACAGATACCATTCCTAATTCTTAGCATCAACCAAAACAATTAACTCCTGCTTAGGGCGAATACTTGTCTCGTCTTCAATTTTATTCCACTGCATAAGTTGTTTAACGCTTACATCGTATTTTGCCGCGACTTTTCCGAGCGTGTCGCCAGATTTTATAGTGTACTTTAACGTTTGAGATGTTTTCCCATCCGTAGAATTTGGCTGGCTAATTTTTTCTGATCCGCCACTTGCTTGACTTAATACAATTAATTTTTGCCCAACTTTAAGAGCACTTTTTGTGCTTAGGTTATTTAAGCGAGCCAATGTTTCCACAGAAGTATTATTTGCTTTTGCAATCGACCATAAATTTTCACCTTGTTTTACGGTGTAAACGCTTTCCTGCGCGGTCTTAGGTTGATTGGTTGGCTGAGTGATTTTAGGGCTGGGGAGAGAATCTAATTGCAATGCAAACGTGGCTGCAGCATCCACTGGGACGAGTAAATGGCGTGGTTCG
>Ga0247803_1000057_pt1 | contig 74858 bp, 70 predicted proteins | sample UWRJL014104B1_FD_180928 | JGI IMG/M metagenome (GOLD analysis project Ga0247803, IMG submission 180928) | Plant litter microbial communities from Arlington Agricultural Research Station in Wisconsin, United States - UWRJ-L014-104B-1 | ecosystem: Environmental > Terrestrial > Plant litter >... | reverse complement strand
AATTTAATTTATCTATAACAAAGTTCTTGGGATTGGTAATTTAATGCAGCTATTATTTATGGTTTGATCTGAAATAAAAAAAAGGAAGATATATCTAAATATCTTCCTTTTTGTGGAGTCGCCGGGATTTCGATAGAACACCTAATTCCTATTTTAATGTTTATTGATAAGCTTAAAAAAAAGCCATGAATCCCTTTATAGATAGAGTGTTTTATCGTCAATACATTTTTTGTTAGCCAAAAAAAAATTTCATTTGGAGAGTATTTAACCTAAATAATTGCTTTTTTTTATTTAAAGATGCAAAAAATGATTAGCTCAAGGTGTTCGACAGTTGAACACCATTGCTAACCAAGTACAAATTTGGAAAGAAATAGAAAGTTTAATTTAACCAGTGTTCCGTCACTTTTCGGTAGGTGCTGTTATGCAGAGTACTATATTTGTTTTTCTAATTCAAATTTTAAATTTTCTAGGCGATATAATGGGTTAATATTTAATTCCTTTTCATTCATCATTTGATTGATATCAGACTCTTTCAAAACAAGAATAAGCATATTTCTTTCTTTAAGTAATCTTAGTTGCAGTTGCTTAGCTGACTCGTCCAGTCCATGTCGCGAAAAAATTAATATAAAACGATTTTGATTATTAATATATTTAGTTGTACTATAAAGTGTGTTAGAATTCAAAGGATCACTATAATTTTTAAATTCACAAATAATTAAGTTTGATCCGTAGCTTGATTTAATATCCCCCCAAAAACTATTAATCTCTTTAGGTAAATTATTGATGATTAAATCTCTTCTTAAGAATCCTGATTCTGTATTGGATTGTTTTTCAATAGAGTAATTTCTGAATCCGTTTTGGAAAAGATGACCAAATATCTCGATGCAAATATCTTCAAACTTAGACCAATCTTTTTTCCCACATTCACATTCTGTAAGTCTTTTTAATAACATTGTACCACTAAAAGATTCCTTTGGACGTAACTCTTTTTTGAGATTATCTTTTATAAAATAGTGAATTGCCTCTAAATTATATTTTTGGTTTACATATTGTGAAAAATAGTTTATCTTTTCTTTACTAATAGTTGCAATTATAGTTTCGTCCGGTAGTGCTAAGAATATGTGTGAGTCAAAACTTTTGTGGTCACTCAATATTAGTTTTGTATCAATTTGCTTCTCAAAATGACATTTCACCTTGATTTGGGAATCCTTTAAATTGTTAGTAAAAGAGGTGTTGTCATAATCAATATTAAAAACACTTATTTTATTTAGAGACAAAACATATAAAAGGAATTGAAAAATCTCTTGTTTTTCAGATATCTTCAAATAAATTTGAAGTAACGCAAAATGAATTCCACGTATATCAAAGTGACGAGAGAACTTGGAAGGATTTTCTATATCGTAAACATATAAAATACTTGATAAAAGATCTTTACCAACGCTTTCTATATTACCTAGTCTATTCGCAACTGTTAGTATCTTACTGAATACCTGAACATTTAGTTGTTTGTTGTTTTCATAAGACAGTAATTTGCAAGTGAATGAACCATTTTTTGGGGCATCAAGTATGTAAAGTCTGATGTCTTTATTATAATAGGCAAACAGTTCACTAATTGTTGGATAATTATTCTGAATATATGTATGATAATTATAAATTACTTTGTTTAAATCGTCTTCGATAATTTGAAATTTTTCTGAGTCTATATCATAATCATCAGCAGGTTTGGTTAATTCAAGTTTTGAAGCTTTTAACTTATAAAAGTGTTTCTCACTGTATTTAAGATAAGATATTTTGAAATTTGAAAAAAGTGAATCATCTAAGAATTTTTCATGGATTTCGTAGATTTTTTGATAATCACTAAAGTCTAGTTGAGTAAGAATTGAAACTAGCCTACCCTCAAAATAGTTCTGTTTTTGATATTTGGTAAAATGAAGGCTGTATAAATTATCTATAATTATTTTGGAAAGAATTGAAGATAGAACATTTTTTTTGCTAGAATTACTAGTTGTATGATCAACAGTTTCACAATTTTCAATTTCAAGCAGATCGTAAAAAACAGATTTATCAATAAGAAACTCTATTTCTGTCTGAAGTCTTGATAACTCTATAAGAGAATCGTCGGGTACTAAAGTAACCGAGTCAAACAAGTCATAAAAACTCAAAAATATTTCTCTTACTTCATTTTTCATATAGACATTTTAAGTTTCGCATAGCGTTCCTGCATTACACGTAGACTGGAATCAATCAGATTAAAGTTTATTTTTTTCAAGTGCAATATCGTCTTTAAATTAAGCCCTAACGCCCAACTTGCTTGTAGCATGCGTTAGAAGTAGTTTTATTATCCTTTTAAAATTTGATTTTTAGGTCTAACCTTGAAAATATAAACATTTGCTTTTTCTGATAAATATTCTACACTTTCGAGAAGCATTGCCCCAACACCAACTTTAATGTTTTCTAATACTATATCATCTCCAAGTTTTAAAACGTCCTTTGCAATTTGTTTTGCGGTTTCAATTCCAGTAAATTTTTTGTTGAAGCTTTTTTTATCGTGTCGTGTCCCATCATCATTCCAAGAAACTTGTTGATTTTTTGTGTTGATATTTTTTTGATGGGCTATGTGTATATGACGTCTTTCAAAATCAAAATTTGGTTTATCAAGTCTATGCCAAAAATCTTTAATTCCACTAGGTTCCCATTTACCTTCTGCTAATAATTCAATTTCATTGTTGCTATATTCGTCTATTAACAGAATTATATGAGTCATTTCTTTTTCATTTAAAACTTCGAGTAGCGCTTGTCTTATTTTTGCCTTTAATGATTTCATTTTATTTGTTGTGTTTTTGTTAATTAGGGTTAACGTACCATCACCGCATAGGGTCCGGTACTAAGTAAAGACAATTCTTCGGATTTGCAAAATCATCTCGAATAGTAAAAAAAGCTGTATAGATGTAAAACCATAAGAGAAAGAAAATAGAAAGGACTTCAATAAAGCCCTTTTCTCTATTTGTTATTCAGAAATTTTATTTCTTCGTCGGGCTTTGGCTTTATAGAAATAAACTCAATATAGTCTGTTTCTGTAAGGTGAATTCTAGTGCCTTCAGCAATTACGTGCAAGCTTACTGGCGGCTCTGGATTGCCATAGTGTAGTGTAGTGATATCTACAATAAAGTCTGAAAGAAGCCTGTCTATTTTTTCATACATCACATAAATTGTTAGGTAAAATGTATTCTCAAATATTGTTGAGTTTAAAAAATATTTTTCTTTATAATTGGGAATTGCCGTAAATTGATATCCCAAACTGGTATTAGTTATTTTTATAATTACCTGCTCATGTCGCTCACGCTCGATAAAGTTTTCTCGTCCGTATTGAAGATAGCTCTTTTCTATTCTTTCTTTCATTAGCGAGGAATGGACAAAATCATATTCCAGCGCAAACTTGAATGTTATTAACCGCTGAAGTTCGAATAGTTCAATAAATTCGTTAACCTTTGGCAGAGAATGATCTTTGTGGGTTTTGACAAATTGGACATACTTTTCTTTAGAGCCAAATATTTGAACTACCGTATCCGAAATTTTGAAGCTTGTGTTAGAAAAAGACTCGATCTCGGTAAGTTGTACGCACAAAAGTTCTATATCATTTCGAGACCAGAAACCTATTAACAGCTCATTGGTTTTATCGTTATCAATCATCTTAGATCCCTGATAAACATTGAATGATCTGAAATTATCTATCTTCCAAAGTACTCCATCATAGTTCAATAAGTATTTTTCATACAGCTCAACTGTTTTAGCAATTATATAATCTTCGTCGAGATGCCATAACTCATTGATGTGCTTAATTTTCCAAATTGTACTGATTAAAATAATTCTTGTTTCTTCAGAAACTAAATCGCTGTTGAATAGATTTTCATCAAGCCATTTTCGATAGTCCGCGATTCCTAAAATAGTTAGACTATCATAAAGTTCTGCGGCAAATTTTTCTATGAGCTTATAAATATCTATGTCATACTGGTTCTCAATTGCGTTCATTTCATAGATAAGTATTACATATTCTATTATACGCTTTAATCGATTCTGATCCGTTGTGGAGAAATAACCCAGTCTGCCTATGAGCTGGCCCTCTTTTCCTTGCTGTTTTATTTTAAGAAGTTCTGCCTTAAGTGTTTCCCTTTCTGTTGTAAACAACAATTCAAATTCGGACTGTTTAAGAAAATTTGCAAAGATGCGCTGCTGAATCAGCATCTGAAAGTTATTGGCAAATTTGATGGAATCCGGGCCTTGAGGTATATTATCATCTCCAAATAGGTATGCCAAAGTTTTTATAAGCAGTATTTTATCAGTTCGGGTGATCTTTTCATTACTTTTTTTATGTTCTATTTTATCGTTTAATATTTCACTATAAATCTTATATTTTTCAAGATGCCCGCTACTGTTGATCGATTCGTTGGAGATAGAATGCAGAACGTCTATAATAAGATCCTTCTGATCCTTTTGAATTTGTATCAGGTTGTAAGTTCCTTTTATTCTGTCAATCGTTAAAAAGTCGCCCCTGCTGTCATTTAACTGCTTCATGATCTGCGGAAATTTCAGCTTAAAAAAGGTGAAATTTATAAAATCCTTCAGGTTCAGATATGCAAAGTCTTCTTGGAAAAGTGATATATCGTACTTAATTTGATTAACAACCCTTTTGACATCCCTGAAATTTTTCACGTAATCCTCAAAGAGTAAATTGGGTTCTAAAAGTGCAGCATTTAACCTAAATTCTAAATCTGTAGGAGCGGGCTTGAATTCACGTAGCATTTCTGCCCTAAAATACTGCTTTAATATGCTGCTGTCTATTTCAGGGAGATATATTTCAAGCTGGAAGAATTTATCGACAAACTTTGTATCAAGAATATTTCCTTTTTCTGTAAGACGTTTAATGACATACTGCTTGTCCATTGCCAGTACAAAAAAAGTATTGGTAAAGTTTGCAGTATTCCGAATAAGTTTAAGTGTCTGCAGAATCTCTTTCTGGTTCAGACGGTCCAGGTCATCAATGAAAACAATAATTTTTTTGTCTGTTTCCACGAGCATCTTATTGATGTTTTCATAAAGTTCGCAGGCAGAAGACTGAGAGAAATTTGTGATGTGATTCTCCAAAAAATTGCTCAGGCTCTTGTTCTGGTAGAGGTCTGTCAATTTTTGAGAGTAGTCAACTATTTGGTTAGAGAGCCTTCCATTATAAGGGGATAGTGCACTGCTGAGCAAGGTAAAGAACTCATTTATGATTTCATTCTCGTTGTGATTTAGATAGGGTAGAAAATGAATCGGTATTATTTCATTTTTTTCAAATTGTTCAGAGCTTTCAATTGCAGATTTAGTCATTTGGATGACGCTGGATTTTCCATTTCCCCATGGTCCGATCAGTCCAATAGATATTGATTTTGGATGTTTATCGCTTAGTAATATATCGGTTAGTTTTCCAACAGTGGGAGAAAAGTCAACGAGATCCTCGGTCTGGGTCGAGATAGGATCGTCTCCTACCAAAAAGTTTTTTACCACTATCAGCTTCGTGCGTCGTTTTAAATACCAGCCAACAGCATTAAAGGCAAAGTAAAAAAGCACAAGTGCCAGTAACAGTTCAATATATTGGACAGAAAAATAACGGTTAGCAATGGCTAAATGCATGTTCCAGTTTAGCCCATTGCCATTGAAGCGATAGTATATAAGTAAAAGAAATGACAAGAAAATAAAAATATACTCGGCCGCGGTGGGCACATATTTGTCTGCTATTAATTTTATAAACAAAAATCCTGTCGACCATAGAAAAGCAATTATAATAATCAATTGTAGATAGGACGCATTAGGGATGGGGGCAGACATTAAAAATGTTTCGATAAATAAGCTTATATACTTTTGGAAATAAAGGAACATAAAAATAAGTACAACAGCAGGCACAGTGATGCTCGTTTTTTGAAAAAAATCGCGTAGAAATCTTCCCATAGTCGGTCTATTGATATTTGCGGAATTAAACTTTTCTGTAAATATACAATTACTTCTTAACTAAAAAATTCTTAGTTAAAGCGTTCAAATCTTCGTATTTGCTCTGCATAGGCAGAATGAAAAATACATCTAAAATAGAAATGTATGATTATCATTGCAGATGGCTTTGATAGTTTTTATCAACGTTTTTTTGTCTATAACTCCCGATAATAAGGATATGTTGTTGAAGAAATAATCTTACATTAGCAATATAAAATCACAAACTTTAAAGTAGGAATCTAACAATGGCAGAAAAAAGAAAAACGGTATTTATCTCTTATTCCTGGGATAGTACGGAACATCAGCAATGGGTTTTAAATCTGGCTAAGGATTTAATTGAAAAGTACGGTATCGATGTAATTTTAGATGAGTATGACCTCAAGGCAGGTTCTGATCTGCCTCACTTTATGGAACAGGCCATAGAAAAAGCTGATAAAGTTCTAATCATACTGACTCCAAACTATAAAACAAGAGCGGAAGAAAGAAAGAGCGGTGCCGGATATGAAACCACCATGATAGCGCAGGAACTATTTGAATCAGATATTACCAATATTAAATTCCTGCCCATTTTAAGAGAGGGGAATGCTAAGAGCAGTTCTCCCAAATTTCTCAAGTCAAAACTTTACCGCAATATGGTTGATGAGAGTGTTTATTTCAGTGAGCTGCTTAAACTGGCCAAACAGATTTATGAACAGCCTGTTATTGTAAAACCTGCGCTAGGCCCTATTCCAAATTTTGATGAACCCGCTATTGATCCTATCATAGATGGTGCAAAAGCGCTTATCCATGAAAGAAATCTTAATAAGGAATTAGATCAGATTATTTGTTCAAATGCCGGCGTGGCTATTTTTAATCAAGAAATGGAAGCTATTAATGCACAGCTTCAGGCTAAAGCTGAATTGTACAAGGCTGCGACAGGTTTGAATTTTGTTTACCAAACAGACGGATCCAGTACGACATATATTGGATGTGAAAACATAACCTTCATTTTTGAGTGGGATTCTAAATATGTAAACACGGCTAAAGAGGCATATCTGGAAGAAAGACGTGTTAATGGTCTGATCAGAATGGATAACAGTGTTGCCAGTTTCCGTAATAAGCAGCCTCAACTTTTAAGAAGAACCAATTATAATTTTGATCTGAATTATTCAAAGGATGTGGTTTGGAGGGTCGACGGCCTAAAATTCTCATCTGCTGAAATAGCTGAGAATGCATTTATCTTCCTGCTGGGTGAAGTAAAGCAGGAAATCAGCAGAGACTTTAGAAGATAGATTATTTCGTTTTTTTAATTATAAATTGGATTAACCTTTAGTGAATGGAAAAATATATTCAGGCAATTTTTGACCTTAAAAAGCTGCCGTCCCAGATTTGTGCAGTTGTTGCTGTAAGCGGAGCATTTTTATTTTATGCTCCCAGAAAATGGGTGCAGAGCATAACAAATTGATTGTAAGGCGATGGTCAGGCTTTGCAAGTGCTACTGAAAACAGATTTTACTTTACAGATGAAAAGCCGGGAATGTTATCGGAGAATAATTATAAATTTAATTTAAATTATTCTAAGGAAGTTCTGTGGACATCACCTAAAGAACAGTTATCGACAGTTGAAATAATTCAAAAGTCATTTATTTTCTTAATAGAGGAGATAAAAAAAGTAAAGAGTAAAAATTTTAGAAATAAATAAGCGTATTAAACTCTAAACAAATGAATATTGAACCCAAATTGCTTGAGATAAGAAAAATTGCAAGAGAACGCGGGAAGTATGTTATGAGGAAATTATTTGATGATTATCTAACAGGATGGATAGATAAAATTAGAGTTCCTTCTTGCTCGTTTTGCGGTGAAGAAGAAAATTTAACTAAGGAACATATCATTCCAAAGTGGGTATTTGAGAGTAATCCGAAAAAAATATTCAAATCTGATGTTAATGAACTCGATCAAGCCTATATTAAGGCAACAATACCATTGTGCGCCAAATGTAATTCGGAATTATTTAATTCTATTGAGAGAGAGGTTCAAAAAATCCTTGCTAATGCAGATTTAAAGAAAACTTATTACAGTCCTGACGATTTGCTTGTTATAATTCGATGGCTGGAAATAATTGATTATAAATTTCAAGTTTGGGATTTACGAACAGAATTCAAAAGGCATAAAAAATCTGATTACATACCATTTTTATCTGATTTTTCAATTGCATTTATGCGTGATGGTTCAGTTAGAACAGTTACTACAAAAACCAGAAAATCATTGAAAAGAATTGCAACTAAAGACAAGTCCAAGCGGATTTCTCATCTGGTTGTTGGTAGAACAAGAAACATATCGTTTCATTATATGCATACATCCGGCGAATTCATCTTTCTTGAAATTCCGCTATATAATAAAATCTTTTTTTATTTTTACGAGAAGGAGTTTAAAAGTGAGAAGCAGGTGAGTAAAGAAGCAATGAAGATTGTTAGATCTAATTATGATTAAAATACATTGCAACTAATTTTTTACAAAAAAAAAATGATACCAAAACAAGTCGTAGCATTATTCAAATTTATAGATTATCTAGATGATAACAAGAAAGAATATATTAAGAAGTATGTTCCTATATGTACTGAATTGACAGTTTTAGATAAAAAGCGACGGGATCTAAATCCAAATGAAAATTATATAAGTAAGCAGTTAAATGATAAGGTACAATCTGAAATTGAAGAGAAGTTCTCACCACTATTAGATAATGTTTATATACCAATAACGGACAAACTTAAGGAATTAGAAGTATGGTCAGGAGAAGAAGATTTTACTAGTATCTGGAATAATAATATTGGTGATGTATGTGATTTTAAAAGAGATTTTACCACTGAGGATATTGATGAAGTTATGGAGTCTAAACAAAAGTATATTAATTTCAGAGTTGAGACCAATTCCAATTTTATGTGCCTTTCGTTAGTTATATATAGCTTAGATGAGATTTTGAAAGAACTTTTTGATTTTTTTAAAGATACCAGTAATAATGAATTTATTAGTTTCGAGAGGAAGGTTATTGAAAGTAAAAATTTAAAGGATGCAATAAAAACTCTTATAGAAAATAGAGATGAAACTCTTAGTATTTCTATACCTGCTATTGATATTTTGGGTAGTAGTCAACAGATGCAAGAAATATCAAATCCTACAATAGTGAAAAATAACATTCATATCGGCGATAAGATAAAAACCGGAAACATCACTATTGATAAAGGACAAGTTGCTGTTGGAAAAGGTATTATAAATGAAGTGGGAGGAAGTGATGAATTGGCAAAGAAATCTTTTAATTGGCAAAAATGGTTAGGTATTGTTGCAATTGTAGTAACGATTATCATTGCAATACTTCAAATGAAATAATTATTGGATCGTGTAGGAAGTTTTAGATACTGTCAGATTCGTTTTGTAAATTGTTTAAATTTCATTTACGATATCGGTTTTTTATCCTTTGAATACTTTTGTATGACCTTAATTAAGGTATTGAATATCAAGACTTTTACATGAAAAGTTGCATTTAAAAAAAATAAACTATAACTTTGACCCTATGGGTGTTTTTTATCTTGGAAAACTTAAGAGTTTTCCAAGATAAAAAACACCCATACCCTTTTTACCCAAATTTCAACATATTTTTTTGTGGAAATTTTATCTTTTTTGTCACGTTTTTATGTAATATTTGTGACTAAGTCGCTCCTGAAAAAGGTTTTTGTTGGTTGAAAATCAAATACTTGGGATGATAAAAAACAATAAGCATGAATAAATAGTTTTCCAAATTATTTTCATTTGCTTGAAGTTGACAGTTCTATCCGACAAAGCTGTAATATTAAGAAAAAAGATATTTGGTACTGTATCATTTAATACGTGTAATTTAATGTTCTAAATTTCATTCATTCATTTGGTTATAATGATTATGTTCACTAAATTTGATTGTTCATTTTAAATGAACGCGAAAAAATAATGAACAATGAGAAGAGGAGAGGGAATATTAGATGATGCAGTTTTACAGCTTGAGAAAAAGACCGGGCTGGATATTTCTATTAAAAGAAACCTGGATAATCAAGATGGAATATTAACTGTTGCAGATACGCCGTTTATAATTGAGTGCAAAAAACATATAACACGTGAGAATAGTGGTGTAATAAAGTCTATGCTCAGAAATTTACAGGAATATGAGAATTTTCCAGTTATTTTAATAGCTGATTATATCCCCCAACATATAGCAACGGAATACTTTCTTGAAAAAATTAATTATCTTGATACAGCTGGGAACTGCTATATTGCTCATAAAAGTTTATTTGTCCGTATTGAAGGCCAAAAAAGAGATAAGCCAGAAAAAACGAATCAGTCGAGAGCTTTTCAGGAAGCTGGAATAAAAATACTTTTCCATTTGCTAAGTGAACCAGAGAGTATAAATTTTACATATCGCGAGCTTGCAGCCAGAGCGGGTGTTGCACTTGGATCTGTAGCAAATGTTATAGCAGAATTGGGTGATCTTAATTTTTATATGACAACAAAAAATGGAAAATTTCTTAAAAATAAAGAAGAATTACTTAATCGGTGGGTTATTTCCTATCATGATGTGTTAAGACCCAGACTTGTACAAAAGAAAATGAAATTTACAAATTCATCTTCACTGCATTGGGCAAATGTACCTTTAAAAAATTCGGATGATGTTCTGCTTTGGGGAGGGGAGCCTGCGGCAGCTATGATGACTAATTACCTATTTCCGGAAAAATTTACAATTTATACTGACGGAATTTGGCGCAGTCTTATTGGTGATATCGGTTTAGCACCTTCTGAAGAAGGTCAGGTTGAAGTGCTGAAAATGTTTTGGGATGATCGACAACTTTATCATGATCAGCCTATTGTTCCTGCACTGCTTGTCTATGCTGATCTTATTGGAAGTGGAATTGGAAGAAATATAGAAATCGCAAATATCATATTGAAAAATGAGTTATCACATCTCGAACGAACAGCTCAATAATCCGCTGTTAAAGCCTCTGCTGAAAGAACTGACACAATATTTCACTTCAATCGGTATGGAATTTTTTATTATTGGAGCTACAGCGCGAGATATTGTTTTTGGCGCTCTATATAATCAGGAGCCTGCAAGAAAGACCTTTGATCTTGATATAGCCATAGCTATACCTGATTGGGACGCATTTGATAAAATATCAGCAGATTTGTGTGCTATAGACGGATTTACAAAGGATCCTGATCAAAAGCAGAGGTTCCACTTCCAAGGAAATTATGAACTTGACATAGTGCCATTTGGTGAAGTAGCCCGAAAAGATGATAAAATATATTGGCCACCAGAGGAAAGTCATGCAATGTCCGTTAAAGGCTTTACGGAAATTACGAGCGATACAATAACAATGATCATAGATGAAGAGGTTGAAATAAAGGTTGCTTCCTTGCCGGGTTTTTTTATTTTGAAGCTTATTGCCTGGAAAGACCGTTTTTATAAAACCACCAAGGATGCAGAGGACATGGCATATATAATAGATTCCTATCTTCCCATTCACCAGGAAAATCTCGATGAAGAACATTATGATATTTATGACGATGATGATTATTCGGACTTTACTGCCGGAGCTGTTATATTAGGTCGAGATTTAAAAAAAATGCTTACCGGTAGGGATGATATTCGCAATGAGATAGCAGCGATTTTAAATGAACAGTTAGAGATGGGAGAGAACAGCAGACTGTTGCTGGCCGCTGGTATACATGACAAACTATTGACATTTGATCAGATTGAAAAAGCCTTTCGTACGATTCTTAATGAAATATCAGAATAATATATGAACTACACGGACTATTTTGTGTCATCGGTTGGTTCAGGTGATGAAAATGAAGATTCATTTTTAAGCCTATCACACCACCAGACCCGTATTGATATACTGTGTGACGGTATGAGCGGGTACGGGCATGGGAAATTAGCTTCGGAATCACTGTTAAGTTCCATTAATGCAACTTTTAATGATATAGTGGTTAATAAAAACCTGCATGCAGAAAAAACTGTACATCTGCTTCTTGAAACCGCTGATCAACAGATATTACTGAAACGGCAGGATTTAAAATCAAAATTTGGTGCGACCACTGCTGGCCTATATTATCAGGATACCGAGTATTGGGTATTTTGGATAGGTGATGTAAGGGTATATCATTTACGTGATAATCAAATTTTATCATGCACTACTGATCATTCGCTGGCAAGTACCGAATTAGAACTAGATGAGAAAAACAAAGCAACACATATTGTCACAGCTTCAATATCCGGACGTGGAATTGCAAAACTTCAAACAAAATTACTTAAAGTAAAAACAGGTGACCGGATTATTATCTGCACGGACGGTTTTTGGAGGAAAGCAGATATTCGAGAAGTTCTTGATATGTCGGATGAAGATCTCGATCAGTACATAAATAAAACAAATTTATTTGACGATGATCGTTCTATTATAAGATTTACAATCGCATAAAGGCAGAATGTTTTGCGGTTGGTATTAAAATTTGTTTTAATGATTACAAACCTGACGGAACAATTCTTTAAAAGATGCCTCTGTTTTTATTATATCGGCTCTTCATTACTTTTTTCCTGAACATTATTGCGTTTAATGAAATTGTAGAAATCCTTAAGGTGCCACCATGTAGGACATATGTCCAGACTACCGTTAAAATTTACGATTCCTATATAGCAGCTGTTTAAAAATAACTGCGAATCAACAATTTTCGCCCAAGGTTTCCATAGTACTTCAGTTGGAGGCGGATTAGTTTCAAAATAACGTTTAATATCTTCAGGATTCATGACGCAAAATTAAGTAAAAAGCATTGTTTTACCAATGTTTTCAATACAAAGAGGAACTCATTAATCGTGGAGATTGTGCCATGTTTACGAAATGCACAAGTACCAATTTGATAATGAGTACAGTGAAGAAACGAGTTAGAATAAAATTGAGGAAAAATTCTCAACTTAACCTGAAATATCAAATATTTGAAGTCTTCCATTAATTTGTTTTATCCTTATATTAGCATGTAAATAATTATTTTATGGAATTTATTACCGATTTACAAAGGATTTTGTGGCATGAACTGGGACATCTGTGTGTCGATATTTTAGACGTAGAGGAAGATTCAAACTATGACATAGATGATTTTTGGGTTTCCTATCATAAAATCGCAATCTCTGATCATAAGTGGGGTGGTGGTGTAAAAATGCTTCCCTCACTTAAATGGGCAGTTTTGATTGAAAACAATGATAAAACTTCATTTGCATTATTGGGTATAATTTCAGGTTGTATTTTTCAGACGATTTTCTTAAAACATTTTCTACAGGCCGAAGTTGTTTTTGAAGATTGCTTTTGTCTGCAAAAAAATTGTGCAGGGCAGGGTGACAGTAGTAGTTTTTATACATTAACATCTGAGATAAGAAGAAAGAATGGAAGGAAAGAGGATTTTATAAAGTTTTCCGAGATAGAATTATCTAAAATGTATTATAAATTAGTACTTGAAAATTCACACTTTTTAGAACTGATGAATCAAATAATACTAAAATACACTGATCTGATTTCTACAGCATATCACCAATCTGGAAGCAAAGATGAATTTCATTATCATTTCAAAGGCGCCGAATTCGAATCTTTAAAAGAAGAAGTTTACCAAATAATGTCAGCAACTTCATTGAGAGATGCAATTGTAGGTTTAAAAGAAAAAATTAAGGAGATAATGACTGCCTGATGGTTTAGCAAGAGGTTTATTAAAGGTAGTTACCAGGTTAGGTATTAAACAAAATTAGAAATTCAATAGTAATGGGCTCATATTCACATATATCATTTGATAAATATCCGATATTCAGTACTAAGAACGCATACAGGTATGACGTTGTAGACAGCATATTCCTGCCGGAAGATTATATTAGTGAAGTCAGGCCTAATAATTCTCGAAATAAATTGGCTTGGGTAGTGGATCAGGAGGATGACAGCGAGTACACCTTCAAAGGATATCGCCAGACAGCAAAGATCTGCAAGCAGAGATTAGAAATTTTTGGCACTAAATTATCTACTGCAAAAAAAGATTTTGAAACAGCACGGGTAAATGCCAGTGAGGAAGGATATTATGATTTTTCAATATCGAAAGTGACTTATAAAAAGTACCTGGATGAATTAAGAAATATTATAAAAGACAAGGAAAAAAGCTGGGACTACATATATAAAAATTTTAAAGAAAGTTTGATATATGATGAGCTATCAATTTACGGTCAATCCGTAGAATCTGTTTTGTACTCAATTTTAAGTATAATTCCAGAAGATTCCATTATCGAATGTGATCTGAGTGAGGTAATAGGAAATGGATGGGTAGAAGAACCCGGTACCGGGGATGATGATGATATTGAAAAAATAATTGTTTTAGCTGAAGGAAAAACGGATACTGAGTTTATAAGCAAGGCACTTTCCAGACTTTATCCTCACCTTTGTAGGTACTATCATTTTATAGATTTTGATGAATTCAAAGTAGAAAGCAATGCGTCAGCACTGGCCAAATTAGTAATTGCCCTGACCGCATCTAATGTCAAGCATCCTTTTATTGTATTATTTGACAACGACACGACAGGTATATTTGAAATGAAAAGATTAATGCAGATCAAGCTGCCTGAAAATATAAAAGTGCTGAAGTTTCCAGATATAAAACTAGCAAAGTCATACCCTACAGTTGGTCCGACAGGAATAAAGAAAATGAATATTAATGGTTTGGCCTGCGGTATCGAGATGTATTTCGGACATGATGTACTCATGAAAAATGATACAGTGATTCCGGTCCACTGGAAAGCTTATAATGACAAAGAAAAACAATATCAGGGGGAAATTACCGAAAAAAATTATGTTCAGGAAAAGTTTCGTGAAAAGTTAAAGTCAGGTAATGGAGACTTCACGGATATAAAAACATTATTAAATATGATCTTTAATGCTTTCAATTGAAAATCAGCCAAGGTTTTACATTTCATCCAAGTAGATATAAGCATACGATTTAAAAAATAATTATACCGTACAACAACATCGCCATTAAAAATATCAATTCAAGTAATTTAAATTTCGAAATTCTAAAATACAAATTTTAAAATGTGTACTATAATCTAAAAACTCAAAAAAGATAGTTTAAAGTCGGTATACTTGCCTAAATTTATTATCGCAAATTTTCAATACTGGAAAATAGCCAATTTTTTTATGTTTGGAATAAAAAGTTAAAAAGAAAAATAAATAAATTATGGATCCACTTACCTGGGGTTTTATTGGGACACTTGTCGGGACTGTTGTCGGAGCTTCCGCAAGTATAAGTACTACTATAATTAATGCAAGAACTATCTCCAAGAACCAGAATAAGCTTGAAATTTATAAGAGGCAGGAAATTTTTCGTGAATTCCAGCGTGATAACTATTTAAAAATTCAGGAAAGTACCTATAAAGCTCACAGACTTGTAACTTTACTTCACGTTGAGGATATGCAAAACTTCAAGGACAGCGGTCAGTGGCAGCAAGGGATACTTAATGCGGAAAACACTAATGAACTTCTGTATACCATCCAGGACCTAACGATGTTTTTGGAACGTATTCAAAATGAGAAAGTACGGGAAGAAATCAGGAAGCTGACAGGTAAAATGCTCAAAGTGTCACATTCTTCAGATTGGAAGGAAAGTAATCAGCTATTGGCAGAAATAAACCAAGATATCTCCAATGCGATGAAAATTCTGGGGACAGAATTACGAAATAACTATTATAGTTCAGATGCGACTTAGTCCAAAAACAAGATGTCCGCGCTGTATTTTTGTCTTCACTTTTATATATAACCAAACCTCTAAGCCAATACGTAGAGGTTTGGTTCTCATATAGCATTTCCAAAGTTACTAAAGCAGCAGCAATACTAACTTAAAAGTTAAAAGAACGAACTTATAAATTACAATTATTTTATTGCCGTAAGCCATTCAGGTGTTGGTTCTGCCAGTTTACGCTTGTGTGTATCAAAGAGGCCGATCTTCATTTCTGTAGTTGAACAAAGATTACCATCACTATCGGTGATCCATTGCTTGATTATTCCTATTCTTGAACCATATTCACCTGTTTGGGAATGTATTGTAATATCTTTTCGCAAATGCAGTTCTAAAATTAATTAAGGTATAAAACGCCCATAACGATGCATAAAAATAGATCTATTCGGAAGAGATTTTATTCGTTCGCTGGTCTATTTTTTACCTGACATATTATTTCGATTTAAAATAGGATGTAAACTATTATCTATTGTTTGGATTTTTAATTTTGGAGATATGCCACATCCTTTATAGAGTACAAAATCAGGTAGCAACACCTGGTTTCGATTATAACTTTAGAACGTGGTATACATTTTTTTAGCTTACTGCATATGGTTTTCTAAGCTCAAGTACCTGAAAATGTCTGGACATTACGAAGCGGAAAAACCGAAATTTCTTCGGTTTTTCCGCTTTTGGCTTTATACCGCTTTTGCCATTTTGATGCGTGAACGAATTTGGTATAGGTTTCTTTGCATCAAATCCATAATAATTTTATGATGTGGCGACTTGTTGTTTTTAATTCCACGGCATTGGGATATTTGAAGTTTCGAGAGAGAAACTTCTATTGTTTCCAAGGGTGTGTTATTTATTCGGGCAGAAAAAAGCAGGGAATCTTTCTTTTTGAAATATTCGTTGGTGAAAACGCAGTGTCTTAAACTGTCTCCTTCCTGCATAAATTCGCGCACATTTTCAAGTACTGTAATGGTAATCTCAGCACTTCTGAAGCAAAGCCCGAAAAACTGTTTTTTTTCCTTTTCATAGGAAATTTGCGCCTGTTGAGTTTCAGCTCGCATTTTCTCAAGATATTTGGTTCTCTGCAATGCTCTTTTTTTCTGCACCAGTTTATCATGCTCTTCGCTTAAATGCTCAGGGCAGACGTAGGTAGCTGAGTTGAGGTCTTTTTTAAACCATCGCAGTAGTTCAAGGTAGTCTTCCCACATGGAAAAGTCTGTAATGATATAATTACTTTTCAGACAGATTTTGACTGCCTGCCAATTACGTCGGATCTGCTGATGAGGTGAATGCAGGAAATATTTGAGCAGGGAAGACTGTGCCATTTTCAACAGAGTTTCGGCGTATGAATCTTTAAGCAATGCTGTAAAGAGTATCTGTGGTGCAATGTCATAAAATTGTTTTTTAAAACCATTTCTTTTTAAAATTGAAAGAACTTGTACACGTGGGTACACTTTGTAAGGATTGATTCTGTACTTGGGAGAATCTTCAAAATTTTTAGGGCGGATTTCAAGGGCAGAATAAAACTGCCATGCATCGTAGACATTTGAAAAAACATTTGTACTAAGGGACATTGTACGTACTTCGCCTTTAGCATTTATCCAATGCTGCATTACTTCATTGTGAGAGTAAGTTGGAATAGTATTCTTTTTCATGTTTTTGTGCGAGCAGATTATGCGCACCACCTGATATTCTGCGCAGGTATCCAAAACGGCAGAGTATTCAATTTCTTTAAAATGCACCTGATTGTACCCCTGTATTTTGAGTTTTCCCTGACAGGCGGTACATTTTATATACTTCTGACAGGACTTACTTTGTGATTCTGGTTTCCAAGAATGTGCGCATTCTAAACAGTAAAATTTTCCACGTGAAAGCACGCCCCATTTAAGGAAAATGCTTTTTTCTGCCCAAATATTCATTTGTGTGGAAATGGGTTTCAGTGAACTGCTTAATTCAGTAATCTGTTTTTCTATAATGGTTTTAGGTATCATAGGTCAAAGAGTGTTAAGGTTTGTTGCTCGGCAGGTTTAGAGGTCTTTACCGTCTCAGTTTTCTGAGCAGGTGTTTCAGAAGTGGCAGGGGCTGTGGTGAATAAATCGGCCTGTAAAGGCGGACTTACCACCACTTTACAGCTAATTGGAGCGGGGAAAAGAATAGTATCATCTGTGTAGTATTTGACAGCCATGTCAAATATTTCCTGATTATCAAAGGCACATAATCCTGTTTTCTTTACCTCGCCAAAAATGTAATTGATACAGCTTTCAAGGTTTTTGGATGCCTTTATGAAGTTCTGCGCAAAGACGGTATCGCTCTGCGCAGTTTCATTCAAGAAATTTTCTAGTACGGTTTTAAATTGCTCAGAAGCTTTCATAAGAGAAGATTTAAGATTGAAAATTTGCTCACTCAAAACTGTTTCTGTAGATGTCAAAACAGTATTCTTCAAAGCAGAGCCAGCACATAAAGGTGTAGTGGGGCAGGCGGTGGCGGTTTTTTACTGCTTCCCCGAGTGAATCCTCGATTTCCTCTCTAATGTTTTCCAAATCATCAAGATGTTCGATGTAGAATTTTTTGCAGTCCACATGGTAAATAAATTCGGAAATCATCCCGCTCATGCATCCGCCATTCTGCAAATCCTCCAAAAAGGATTTCAGCTGTTCTTTTTTAGTGCCGTCGTACGATGCTAAATCGGAAAGGATTATTTCATTGAATGCTTGGCACACTTGGTACTGTTTGTATATTGATTTTTCTATAGCTTTCATAACTCATTTCTTTAGGCTTGTACTTTATTTATCGGGATATTAAAAAGGCAGGTCGTCAGGTTCTTTTTCAGAATTGGTTTTAATTCCTGTTCCAGCCTGTTGGTTTTCCTGCTCAATTTTGGCGAATGCTAGGATTTTAATATGGCTTGTGTGAAAGGTTAGGGAACCGTGCGCCTGTCCATCATTGCCGATATAGACATTCAGGCCAATGCGACCGAAAAGTTCAACGAGTGAGCCTTTTTTGAGCCACTCAGCTGATTTCGACGACAACCAATAAGAGCAGTCGACGTAAGTCACGATTTTTTTTAGCTCTGTGCTGTCTTTAGGTTTATAGCTGTCATTGACCGCTATGGTAAAGTTTACGACCTCACGGTTTTCTTTTAGTTTAAAAACTGAGGCATCTTTTACAATTCTTCCTGTGATTTCCATGGTACTTGATTTTATAGTGAATATTTATCTTTCGTTTTCTTTCCCCATGTTTCCCAAATGAATTTTTTCAAAAGAAAAAACGGGAAAAAAGAAAGCACAAATCAAGTGTCCGAATAAGGAGCCGGAGTGCTATAAGTCCCGAAGGGCGGCGCTAGCCGTTATGCGCATGCAGGAGCCGGCGGGCACTATTTTGGCTGCCCTTTTAGTCCGTTTTGAATGAAAATCTTTCATACCCTTTTTCTGCCTTTTTGAGTTTCCGGTCTAATATTAGTATCTTAGCGAGAGTAAAGAAATCCCGATCAATGGAACCCCAGCAGTATATCAGACTATCAGCGCTAAACGATATGATCCACGACACGATAAGTTCGCGTTTTGAAGGACAGCGTTTCTGGGTACTGGCCGATATCACCAATCATTCCTATAAGGCAGATAAAAAGATCCATTATTTTGAGCTGGTGGAGAAAGCGCAGAATGGTAACGCAATCACGGCCAAGATCACGGGCAAATCATGGGGAGGTGGAGCTATTCGTATTGAGGAGTTTGAAAAAAGTACAGGACAAACCTTTACCAACAACCTGCATGTCCTGGTTCAGGTGAGCGTAGATTATCATCCTTTGTATGGTTTGTCGGTGAGTGTTTTGGATATCGACAGCAATTTTATGCTGGGAATACTTGAGCAGCAGCGAAATGCCACCCTTGAGCGTCTTGTTAGGGAAAATGATTTTATAAGAAAAGAAAGTGATGGTTACTCCACATTCAACAGCCGATTAAAACTTCCTGCAGTAATACAGAGAGTGGCTGTAATATCCTCGAGCAGCTCGGCCGGGAATGAAGATTTCCGCCATACGATGGAACATAATGATTTTGGGTACGTTTTTCAGATTGATGATTATTATACCGTTGTACAGGGAGATAATAATGCAAAACTTTTCCTGAATAAACTCATCGAGATTTATAATACCGGCATCCCATACGATGCTGTTGTGATTAACAGAGGAGGCGGATCGCAATCAGATTTTCTGATATTTGACAATTATAATATCGGAAGGGCAGTAGCGAAGTTTCCCATTCCGGTTATAACAGGTATTGGTCACCAGAAAAATGTAAGTATAACGGACCTGATGGCACATACTCATACCAAAACCCCAACAAAGGCGGCAGAATTTATCATAGCGTTCAACCGCAATTTTGAGCAGGGAATATTATCGCTGCAGCAAAATATAATCATAAAATCACAACAGCTTTTTCATGGCCATTACAAGGAACTAAGTGAGATCAAAAATACCATTTCCCGTAACGCAAGAGCACTGATAAAAATGCGCGGGGAAGAACTGACGCATACCAATCATCGAATTATCAGCAATTCAAGGACAGTTTTGTACGGACATCAAAAGACACTTATTTTAATTGTACAACAGCTGGCGCAGAGCCCCAAAATGCTGTTTCAGCAGAAAAAAAATGATTTAGTGAGTACAAAAAATAATATAAAGAATACAACTAGTGAGTACCTTCGTCGTGAGAAGCTTTCTTTGGAATACCACCAGAAAAGTATCCAGATGATGTCGCCGCAAAATATTCTTCGAAAAGGCTACGCTATTGTGAAGGCACGTGAAAAAATTATCAGCAGTGCCGAAAACATTGGAATCGGACAGGATATAGAGGTGATACTCAGAGACGCAATACTTAAAAGCACTGTTACAGAAAAAATACAGTATGATGGAAGAGAAACTGACCTATGAGGCTGCAAAGTCTGAGCTGACAGCCATTTCAAAAGAAATAGAAAGTGAAGAAATATCAGTTGACGAACTGGCTTCAAAGGTAAAAAGGGCATCAGAACTTATTGAGTTCTGCCAGACCAAGCTCAAAAACACAGAAGCAGAAGTGACCAAAATAATCAGCAGGATGGAAAACCCTGAGAACTGAAAAAAATTGCAAAATTCGATATGAATATGCGTGTGATGTAAAACGAAAGCCAAAGCAAACCATTATTGAAAAGTTAAAATGCGGTATGAATGTAAATTACGCTGGAAGACATTATGTTTTGCTTTTAAAAATTTGGTTATTTTTACATATAGGTTTTCCTTTAACTTTAAAAATATCATGATATGAATATTGATTATCAGGACACTAATTTTTTTAATACAGATTATATATTTCGAATTCAAACCTTTGAAAAGTACCTGGCCAATTCACTATCTGCGGAGGAGCATTATGCCAATTACAAAGTTGGACTGATACCTAATATTTTCTACGGATATAATTTACCAACAGTTTTACGTCTGTTCAGAAAGGAGTTCTTAGACGTAAGATCTGGATTGGAAAAATATGAAGAAGATAATAATAATGATTTTCCAATGTTGAAGTCGTTTATCAATACCGAGAGAAATTTACGAAAAGTATTGGATGAAAGTCAATTGCAGGATTACACAGCATTGTTGGAGGGGTCGTTTGATAATCAGAAATTAGATGCGAAAGCTGCAGCAGTTAGCCGATTTTTCTTAGCAACTCCGGTACTAAATACTTATGTATTTCAAGTAGAAAAAATATTTGGTAAAGGTATTCTTGATTGATTTTAATAATTGAACCGAAATCTTTAAAGTAAATATTTTGCTAGTTTGGGAATCTCATTATTGATGGATTTATGGAGCTACATTTTGAAAACTATGCACTCACGATTGATGCCGCGGATTTGAATGTCCCTTATAATATGATGGACGAGGATTTATTTTTTGCGGTTCGTTCTCATTTAATAAATTTATTAGCAGATACTCAAACAGAAATTTTCCACTTTAGCTTAGCACCCGACAATACAGCCGATGGGCAAGATGAACTTTTGGAAAATGGTGTCTTCTACCGCATTATTGGGTATGAAAAGAATTTAGGAGTCGATTTGGAAAGTTCTCCGGAACAAATTTTGAATGCTTTCCATTACTTAGTTAGTAATTTCGAACCGAGGTGGACTACAATCTTTGTTGAAGAAGGACTCACTAAAAAAGAGGTTACAGTTGAATTAATGTATCAAGAAGTATTTTAAAAAATGCTTTTGGTACTTCTGCGATTTTTGCCACTAAAATAGCTGAAAACCAGAGTACAAATTGCTTAAGAGGAGAATGTCCAATTACCGACCGGTCAATGGAAAATGAGACAAGAGATACTTCAACAACTTATGCTAATAGACTAGAAAGCGTCGTATTTATTAAACTATAAACATATATTTATGAATCTTGATGATGGTATTGAAAGATATATATTGGCCCAGGAGAATATTTACCACCAAGCTTTAAATGAAATCAAAAGCGGAAAGAAACAAAGTCATTGGATGTGGTTTGTTTTTCCTCAAATTAGAGGTCTGGGAATTACGGACTATAATGTGTATTATGGAATAAAAGACCTTGATGAAGCCGGGCAATATCTTAGAGATCCAATATTGGGGCACCGCTTACTTGAAATTTCACAAGCAGTTCTTTCTCAAAATGGAAAAACAGCCTTAGAAATTTTTGGCAAACCTGACCAGAGAAAACTTAAATCCTGTATGACCCTGTTTAGCCAAATTCAAAATACAGATCCTGTTTTCCAAAAAGTTTTAGAAAAATATTATCACGGATTGAATGATGATAAAACTATAGAAATACTTCTATCTCAAGAAAATAATAAGTGAGCTTTAATCAAATTTTTCTCGGATTATTTTACAGCGTTATTTTGATGAGCAGTCTGAAGTTTTTACCTGTTTTATAGTTGCGTTGTTGAACCCCTCAAAAGCAGAGGATGAAGTATCGCCGGGATAAACTACAAGATTATAAATCTATAAAAGTAAGTTTAACATTCTTTAGATAATCATCTGTTAATTTGTTAAGTTCGGGCCTAAGCTCCTGCATTTTTGCTCTTACAATTTTATTGCGCTCTTCCTGCTCAAGGGTATAACTTTCAGCTCTTTGTTCAGCAGTTTCTTCAATTTCGATTTGGTCAGCCTCAGTTTGTTGGTCACCCGTATTTGAAATTTCTGTTTCTTGATTCTTTTGTAACTGCCATCTTTGAAATTTCGCCTCAGCATAGGCGTTGTACAGGTATTCATATAGAATTCCCTTGCATCTGTTGAAATGCTCCCATGGAATGGGATCTTCCTCAGTCATCTCATTTGGATAAGTGTATAGTGTAATTTCCATACGGGAATACAAATCAACTTTATAGTAATCAATAAATTCCTGATTGGTAACTCCTTCAAAATAATCAATTTCTTCCATATCTACAGTTTTTATACTTGAAATGCGATTAGGTTTCCTTCATAAGGATAGGCAAAATCTTCAATTTTAACAGACTGGTCCAACCATGCCGATTCATCGTGTCTTTTAAGCATTATTGGCATACGCATCTTATGGTTATGAATATACTGCATCGTTTTATTCGCTTTTGTAGTAACCATGGTATAGGTATTTTTAATTTCTTGTGAAATTGGATCTGTCCAGGTGGAATATAATCCAGCAAAAGTGAAGATTTCATCATCTTGCGAATTAATCTGATATTTATCTTTGCTTTTTCCTTTTTCGTCATTCCAATGCCATTCGTAATAGGCAGATGCAATAATCAGACAGCGGTTGTGAGTTATATTTTTAAAAGATGCTTTCTCGTCAATGGATTCAATCCTTGCATTAAGGGTGTTTTTTCTAAATTCCACATCCTTTGCCCATGTTGGAAGTAGTCCCCAGGTATAGTTTGTTGTAATTAAATGAGGCGCAGAATTAAGTATTATAGGTATGTTTGGATGCGAAAATCCATTTATAAAATCTGACTGAAGATAGGTTTCCTCGTTATCCACTTCTGCATTAAAACGTCGTTTTACATTTTCAATGGCTGCCGACTGCTGGGTATAATAACACATAATTTTCGGATTGTTAAAGTTAAAAAAAAATACCTGACCTTAATAGTATCAAAACTTTTAAAGGCAATTTACCAAAATGCCATGCCATAATTTTGTGACTAAAATTTACACAAATGAACCGGTATGAATTTGACATAAGGCAAATAGAAAAATTGCTCTTGGAAAACGCACAAAGAAAAAATAAACTACGACAGAAGAACAGCCGCAAACTGCTTGTTCTTTTGATTTTTTTCATTTGTGTTTTTTTCACTCTCTATCAAAATTAGTTCATAATTGTGAATTTACATCAATTAAAAATCAAATTTTCATGCGATGGCGCGGGAGGTTAATTTCATGCTCCTGCGGATAAGGTTTACGATCCGTACTGCTTACATCTTCACGTATGAGGGCCTGTGTTTTATACTGGTCTTTTGCATCCATATATCGCGGATCGGGAATAAAAGGCATTTTTGCCATCTTATGAATGGTAATGGTTGGGAAATGATAATCAATTTCAACAGTCCCTAAAAGCAGGTAGCAGCCGCCGCCCTGAAACGGAAAATTTACCAGACTGTCCGGAAAATGTGCCGTATCAAAATACGCACCTTCATTATCAATCCAGGTTCCAAAATACATATTTCCTTTTTTAGTAGGTACCTGTTTGGTTGAAATAAGATAAGCGAGCATGCGTACCTGTTTTTTGTGACAGGAGGGAAGATCCCGAACCTTTATATCCCCTCTGTGCGAGGTCTGCAGCAGATCGAATACTGTACAGGATATTGGAAAGCTCAGCAGCTCTATTTCATCAAAAGCATCTTCAAAAATTGATCTTTCCAATGTGGGAAGCTTGTACTCCTTAACAGGTTGCTGTAAAAGCATGAGCCCTCTGTTTTCCGGCTTAAAGTTATTTAAAAGCAGACTGGCTATAACCAGAAGCTGATTTTTGGTTTTGCCCGTAAAGCGGAATGCCCCGATAAAAATCAAGATTTTTACACTTTCTATACCCATTGGAATGCGGTTGATAAAATCTTCGAGCGAAAGAAATTCACCGTTTCTCTCCCTGTCTGATTCTATAAACTGAGCCATTTTGGCGTCGAGGCTCTTGAGGTGCATAAAACCAAGATAAACATCATTACCATAAAGCGTCGTTTCAAAAAGGCTTTTATTCACGCAGGGATTGTGGATAACCGCTCCTGCCATACGGGCTTCATGCACATAAATTTCAAGACGATAAAATCCGCCCTCATTATTGATGACCGCTACCATAAACTCTATTGGAAAATGTACCTTCAGGTAAAGGCTCTGGTAACTTTCTACGGCATATGATGCCGAGTGTGCCTTGCAGAAGGAATAGCCGGCAAATGATTCAATCTGGCGGTAAATTTCCTCACTAAGTGCAAGAGGATGTCCTTTCACGGCGCAGCAGGCAAAGAAGTTATCCTTCACCTTTTGCAGGGCGGATTTCGAGCGCCCTTTTCCTGACATCGCCCTGCGCAGGATATCACCGTCTGCTGCCGGCAATCCTCCGTAATGAAGTGCAATTTTAATTACATCTTCCTGATACACCATAATACCATAAGTTTCACCCAATTGTTCTTGAAAGACTGGATGAAAATATTCAAACTTCGACGGATGATTGTGGCGAAAAATATATTCTTTCATCATCCCGGACTGCGCTACCCCTGGACGAATAATGGAGGATGCTGCAACTAAAGTTTTATAGTTGTCGCATTTCAAGCGTCTGAGCAATCCGCGCATAGCCGGACTTTCAATATAAAAACAGCCAATGGTTTTTCCTTCGGCCAGATATTTATTTGCCATTGCTTCGTTTTTCGAAATGGAAGTATCTCTAATATTTATGCGTATTCCGCGGTTTTTCTCTATTAGCTTTACGCTCTCATCAATATGACCAATACCCCGCTGGCTTAATATATCAAACTTCTCAAAGCCAATATCCTCGGCAACATGCATGTCAAAAAGTACTATGGGGAAGCCTTTTGGAGGCATTTCCAGCGGTGTATAATTGGTTAGCGGTTCCTCGGAAATCAGGATCCCGCAGGAGTGCATGCTTCTCTGGTTGGGATATTTCTCAAGCATCATTCCGTATTCCTGCACAAATTTGACAATATGATTAGAGTCGTGATGTTTCATGGGATTTTTGGCAAGCACATCGAGTTCTTCTTTAGGCAGTCCAAAGACTTTGCCTACTTCCCTGAAAATCGAACGGTATTTGAATTCCACATTAGTGCCGCAAAAAGCCACATGTTCATAAGTATATCGCTTGAATATATATTCCAGAATTACATCGCGTTCCTTCCAGCTCCAGTCAATATCAAAATCAGGAGGGCTTTTACGGTTGACATTCAAAAAGCGTTCAAAATACAGGTCCAGTTCCAAAGGGCAGATATCGGTAATACCCAGACAATAGGCAACAATACTATTGGCACCGCTTCCACGGCCGATGTGCAGAAACCCCTGGCTGTTACTGAAACGAATGATATCTGCTGTTATCAGGAAGTAACCGCTGAACTCAAGCTGGTCAATTATTTTTAGTTCCTTTTCCATACGCTCCCTGGCCTGGATGTTTTTTCTGCCGTAACGCCAAACTAGTCCCTGATGAGCCAGTGAAGTGAGAAGTTCCATATCACTTTTCCGGTTGGAAGTGTAGTATTTTTTATTTTTTGGGGTCTGGAAATCATATTCAAAATTACATTCGTCTATGATTTTTTCAGTGTTAGAAATAATTTGTGGATACTCCTTATACTGGCTTACCAATGCTTCGACAGCTATCATTTTGTCTTCTTTTGTACAGCAGTCTTTTGGGGTTAGCTTTGAGAGTATAACATTGCGGTCAACGGCGCAGAGTATTCTGTGCAGATTATATTCTCTTTTCGTGCGAAAGGTTACTGGTTGCAGGACCACCATTTTATCTATCCTTTTTTTCCAATCAGACAAAATCAATTTCTGGAGCTGTTCGGGGCGTATGCCAATGAATTCATTTTCTTTTAAGTTATCAGGCGAATTCTCAAGAGGGTAAATTATATATACATCCTTAAAAGCCGGGGCATAAAGGGGCAGAATTGTTTTTTCAAAATTATGATGGGTTAGGAATCGGTTCATTTCGGCAAGACCTGATGCATTTTTTGCAAGACCGATAAAACGCAACTGGAATTCTGAGCGAAATTCCATGCCCACCAGTGGCTTTATACCTGCCTGCTCACAGCTTTTTATAAAATCATAAATGCCGGTTACCGTATTGATATCTGTAAGGGCCATTGCTTTGACACCACAGGAAAGAGCCTGGGGAACCAGTTCTTCCAGCGGTATGGTGCCATAGCGCAGGGAGTGGAAGGAGTGGCAGTTGAGGTACATGGTATTATGGTTTACGTTTTAAAATTTCATCTTTATTGTTGGGTTTAAATGAGGCTCCTGCGCAGCGCATTACAGCATCAAAGCCGTACCGGCTTTTCATTTTGTCCATTGCCTGGTAGAGTGCCAGCATTTCCTCTGTGTCCTGAAAAAGATCTATCTGGTAAGTACCGCGTACAAGTCCGCTGAACCGAACCCCGATCAGGCGAAGGCGCATTCTACGCTGGTACAATTTATCGAAAAGATCCTGCACGGTTTTAGTCAGGATATGGTCGGCCGAAGTGTACTGCACACGGCACTGCTTGGTTTCAGTATCAAAATTCGCGTAGCGTATTTTTATCGTTACTGTCGATGCCAGCCACTGCTCGGAACGCAGCTGAAAAGCAAGTTTTTCCACCATGCCCACAAGCACCCTTTTAAGCCGGTCGATATCGATCGTATCCTGAAGGAAAGTGTGCTCGGTAGATATCGACTTTTTCTCCCTGTAAGGTTCCACTGGATTGTTATCGATGCCGTTTGCTTTTTTCCAAAGCTCCGTTCCGTTTTTGCCAAGCATATCCTCTAATGCATCAGGGGGCATTTCAGAGAGTGTTCCAATGGTCCTGATTCCAATTCGCGAAAGCAGCTGGAAAGTTTTTTCTCCCACCATAGGGATTTTCTGAATGGATAATGGATTTAAAAAGGACTGCACAAGATGCTCAGGAATTTCCAGATTCTGTTTCTGCTTTCCTTCACCAGTACCGATTTTGGAAACTGTTTTATTTATGGACAAAGCAAAGGTGAGGGGAAGTCCGGTTTCTTTTGTAATGGTCTGGGCTAGCTCATTGGTCCATTTGTAACTTCCGTAAAATTTATCCATGCCGGTAATGTCCAAATAGAATTCATCGATACTGGCTTTTTCAACTATAGGTGCTTTTTCCTGAATAATTTCAGTTATGTCGTGTGAGAGCCTGGAATAAAGTTCCATATCACCTTTCATCACTTTTGCCTGTGGGCATAGGCGAAGAGCCATTTGAATGGGCATGGCAGAACGTACGCCAAAGCGCCTTGCTTCATAAGAGCAAGAGGCAACAACACCTCTTTCGCCTCCGCCTATGATAAGCGGAATACCGTTTAGTGCTGAATTTGTTAATCTTTCGCAGGATACGAAAAACGTATTCATATCAATATGTACAACTGACCTTTCCATAATCTTCTCATTTTATACCTGACAAAATTATTACAGATCGTAACATTTCTTGAGTGTTATAATGTTCTAATTTATAACAAAATTATTTAGTCATTATTTTCTGATGGGCTAGAGACCCGTAAATATTGAAATTTTCGTCAAATCGTTGCATTAAGAAAATTTAAAAAAATTTTTTTTTAATGTGTTTTTTCCTAATTATGAATTATCTTTGCCTTCCTTGATCTGATTATAGATATAAATCTATATTCTTAAATTTACCTGAGCTGTAAATTAGAAATACCTTTTTGCTACTGCAAATCTCTTTTTCGTTTAATATAAATTTTTTAATTATGGCTGTTGACAATCACAGAATAAAGAGATATATTTATTTGGCCGATGATGATAGTGATGATCGGGATTTCTTTGCCGATGCAATTGCAGAAATTGATCCTGATATAATTCTTAAACAGGCTCAGGATGGGATGTATTTAATGGATAATCTGCTTTCAATTTCCGTTAGGGAACTTCCTGAATTTATTTTTCTTGATATTAATATGCCGCGTAAATCAGGTCTTGAATGTCTGCAGGAAATAAGGAACCATGAAAAATTAAAAGAAGTAAATGTTATCATGCTTTCAACGAGCAATGACCCTGAGAATATTCAGATGGCACTTGAATTAGGAGCTACATTTTACGCAGTTAAACCCAGCTCTTACGAGAAGCTCAGATCCTTACTTGAAGATGTCCTGAATATGAACCTGATTACCACTTTCGAAGAAAAGAGAAAGTTTCTTTTGATTTAAATACTAAAGTGCTGACCTCTGATAATAAAAGCATCTAAAATTATCGTGCTGTTCCAGGACTCAAACCAGCAATAGATTCAGCTTAAAAACATATTAAGAATCTTTTCTTACCAGTAAATGAGCTAGCGCGGGATCATTTATTATGCGCTCCATTTCGGCGTTGAGCAGATCATGAATATCCTGCTTGATCTGCAAATAGTTTCGCTGCACCATGCTGTTGTCAATTTTTCGAATCGGAGCAATTTCCTTATAGCTGCTTTCTTCTTTTGACAGCGCATCGTGATCGTTTAGAATCTGCGAGTGAAAAGTTTTTAGCTCAATTTTACAGTCCGGATTATCAGCAACAACACCAACAAATTCACCTGAACTCAAAGAGGATATCTTGGAGGGGGGAACTGCCGATTCCAATTGTTTGGAACGGCTGATCGAGGTGTCAGTACTATTGATAGACAGGCTTTCGCGGTCCTGCATAATCTTTCCAAATCTTTCCGAAAGCTGTTTGGCAGTATCTCCGTTAACTTGTCCGCTTATGATGTTTCCGGTGATATTCAGTATCACATCAGCCTGTTCACGGCCGTAATCTTTTCTAAGCTGGCTGAAGTCCTGTATGCCCAGACAGGTCGCAACTTTATTACTTCTTGCTGTGGCGATCAGACTGTCCATATTGTTAAGGTAAATGGTTGGGAATTCATCAAATATCAGGCTGCTTTTCAGCTTTCCTTTTTGATTAACCTGCTTGATCAAACGGCTCACATACAGGGATAAAACAGCTCCGTAGGTTTGGATTTTCTGTGGGTTGTTTCCCATGCAGACAATCTTAGGTTCAAGCGGGTTATTGATATCAAGGGTAAAGTCATTTCCGGAGAGCACATAGTAGAGCTGGGCCGAGGAGAGCCTTGCCATGGAAATCTTTGCGGATGCTATCTGCCCCTCCAGCTGCTCAGTCACATCCAGGAGATATGCGCTGACAAATGGATTGATGAGAACCTCAATTTCTTTCTCTGTCCGAAGCAGTGTGAAAAGGCTGTCATAATCCAATTGCATGAGTTCAATTACATGCGGCAAAGTACAGAACTCACCGTTATTGTATTTTCGTAAATACCATATTATGGCTGTTAAAAAATTGATCGGTGATTCCACAAAAAAGTCTCCCTGCTTTTTAATCCATTCGCGGTTGAGTCCCAATAATATTGTTCTTGCGGATTCAGTTGCATCTGTAATATCAGTCATCGACGAAGGATCCAAAGGATTACATCTGTTGGTTCGGCTGAGGTCATCAAAATTAATGATGTAAAATTTAGGTTCCACAGCATAAAGATGTCTGTATTTTAACCATGTATTGTAGGCGATAATGGTCAGGTCGGCAAACTTAAAATCATAGACAAACATGCTGAATCCTTTTCGAATATGCTGGGTTATAACGTGGCGGATAACAAAATAAGATTTACCCGAGCCTGGTGTTCCGGGAACCAGAAGTGACCGAAAAGGATTGATAATATTAATCCAGCTTTTACGGATTTTATCCTTGAGATAATACTGTGCCGGCAGATTGATAGAGTATTCATTTTCCAGTAGCCGTTCCTCCTGGGGAAAGGTTTCATTTTCTTTATTGAAAATATCTTTATGATTTAGTTTTCTCTGGATGATACGCGAGATCAGAGTTCCTCCTGAGAGCAAAAGCAGATACCCTGCAGAAGTAATGATACTATATCCAATAAGTGTAATTTCAGCGGTTAGACCAGTCCATAAAAATAGATAACTAATGAAATAAAAAATAAATCCTGTTACTATGAAATAAAAGGCCGTTTTAAATTTTAATTTTTCATCTTTTCTTCCTTTAGCCCCCAATAGAGAAATAAGAAGGAAACCCAGGGCAAGCAGTTTTGACCTGTGAAAATTATTGTAGAGTCCTGTCTTGTAAATGTTGTGTAAAATTTTGTCACTGAACGGGCTTGATAACTGCCAATTTTTAAAAGCTTCGTAACCATAATAATAGAAATGAAGAATCAGAAGCAATATGCTAATGAGTCTTGTCATGTCTAAAATTTTTCTAAGTGCCTGATCGTTTTCTCCTGTCTGCATCCCCATGATTTCGTTATTTAAATTAATTATCAGAAAGCCCTTTTCTTTTTCTTTTTTTACGTCTGCCTTTTAATTGTGAGGGAACATATTCCGAGGAGTATATAGGCTGTAAAATGCTGTCAATTAAATTTTGTAATTCCCGACCGGAAATAAAAGGTGTACTTTTTATTGCGGTTTCTATTTCAATTTTCTGGTTGTTTTCATTGGTATTTAAATCGTGCTTTAATGGTACAGGCACGCAACTTTCCTGGACAGCTTTCGCGGCGTATTTTGCACCTAGCGTGCTGCCGTTAAATACACATTTGGTGGTATAGTCCACATAAGTAATTCCATAAATGAGTCCCTGCGGACTTGTTCTGCACACGACTTCAATACCTTGTTTCAGTAATATTTTCTGCAGCTCATTGAGTGATATTTTGTCATTTTTAAGAAATATCATATCGATGCTGTTTTTAATCCTTTTCATATGTTGGGTACGCAGCTTTTTATTGGCTTCGAATTTTATTTCCAAATTCTGAAGGGTAGGTTTAAAATGAAAGCTGCTCGCTTTTATCGGCACTCCAATCGGCTTTTTGTCTGGATCAATAATCTGGTATAACAATCCCTTATGGAGTAACATTTTAGAATTCTCTTTTCCCTGCTGTACTGAAATGTTATACAGGTTCAAAACAGCATTCAATTCTCCTATCGTTGTAAATTTGTAAGTGGGCAGCACTACATTTAAAATTCCGGCAATGGCTTTTTTTGAATCTGTGGTACCATACTGGATTTTTTTAATATTTACAGGTTTCAAATCCGGGACTTTATCGATTTTTTTACTCTCGGCTCGCACTAAATTGAACATGTTTTCAATTTCCTTTCGGGCAGTTTCAGACTGATTTCGGCCAATATTCTGCATGTCAATTCTGCGCCCGTCCGCCTTTACTTTTATAGAAACAATATGGATGTGGGGGTGACCTGCATCCTGATGCTGATAGACCAGATAGGGCTGATCGCCGAAGCCAATTTTATGCATATAACTATCTGCGATTTCCATTAGTTTTTCTTTTGAAAAATCTTTTTCCGAAGGATCAAAATTCAGTGAAATATGTACGCTGTTCCGCTTTACATTTTCATTAAGTTCCAGCTGTTTTAAAAGCATATTTAATTTAAATCCTGTGTCCATCTTATCGATCTCCATCGGGTAATTTCCTTCCCCGATACACTGCGCTGCACCGCTAGAAACTTTGTTCTCATTGTAATTGAAAATGGCACGTATGGAACGTCCTGTATTTATGACTGCAACCATTTTTGAGATAATTTTTCAATGTGTTTTTTGATTTGTTCCATGGAGTTAAAAAGTACTTTCTTCTCCAGCTCGTAAAGCGTAATCCAATGCTTAAATTCAGAAATCTGAACAAGTGTGTGCAGCTTTTTTACGGCCTGATTAAAGTTATTTCCAATGCCATTTAAATCTTTTCTGAGCAGTATGAGTTCGCTCATTAAGTCATCAAGTGATTCATTTCGATACTTTAAAACAACGGGTTTTCGCAGCAGATTTTTTCTGGCAAAATCACTCAGTTTTGGGCAAGTCGATCGGGTAAAATACTTTTGAAGTAATTCATATTCGTCATTGGTAAGTCTTAGATGCAGCCATCTGGTCCTGTTTTTGTTTTGCTCTTCCATCATTTCTCTTTTTCATTTCACAAACTTTTTTCATTCAGGTTTCACCGCCAGCGAGTTCCGAGCAAAAAGGCGGCAAGATATCGGTTGTGATACAACCGGACATCTTGCAGATTACAGGAACGTGGTAATCTTTGAGCCCCTTTCCAGGTTTTTCGAAGTGATTTTAGATTCAGAGGGGACTATAGTAATTCTTTTCATAATTTCTGTGCCGGAATATTTCTGTGGAATTTCTATTATCCTTACGAATTTACATAAGGCTTATGGGAATAGCTTATCATGAGTAAATTATGCTTATGATGCTTTGATAATGCATGTCTATCTTTATTCTTTGATTTATTAATTTAAAACATTGAAATTATGATTACAAAAAATGAAGTTTCCAAGGTTTATGATACAGTATTGAGTATCCCTGGAATGAGTGAGCCGGTGAGGATTGATTTGAAAACTTCACGTAAAAATGTACTGTTGCTGAGTCATCTTATTGATCAGGGACTGGCTCAGGACAAAGACAGTTCAATTCTCCTGAGCACTCTTTCAGAAGAAGGAGTAACAGATCTTAAAAACCTTTCTAAGGAGTGTCTGCAAAAGGCAGGACTTGTAGAACTAAATGAAAAGCTTCTGACCTTAAGTGAAGCTTGTAAATAAGGATACTTGCTGTAAATGATGTGCTTTATAAAATCAAATTTATAAAGCACTTTTTGTATTCAGAAGAAAATTTGAAAATGGCTTTTTTGGGATATAATATTTACCAATTTTGCTTTCTTAATTTGTGTAACTAATTCAAAGGTAAAAAGTTCAAATTGCTTTGATTTACATGCCGTAAAAAAAACAAAGTATAAAGGAAACTAAAGACCGGCTTTTCTAAATTTTGGAATGCTCAATAATATAGCTAAACTAACCCTAGGCAGGATTATACAAGCCCGGATTAGGGAGTTAATTTAAAATAAAGATGCTCAATTCAACTTAGCAAATGCTTTATTGAAAAGAGCAGCTTATAGAAAGACCAATTGGTATTTAGCCGAAAGTTTTACCCCGGTTAAAATAGATTTAGGTGTCTTTAAAACCCTAGCTTTAAGTTATTTTTTTTTCCCTAATTTTTCTAGATATTCGCCCAAAGGGATATCAAGTCCTATGCTAAAGAAACCGTTTTTGCCAAAGTCTTCTCCTTCGATGAAAGGAAGACAATATGAAACATTAAAATCCAAAGCATTATAGAAGCGTAAACCGCCACCCAGCCCCACATGTGGAAAATCAAAATTTTCATTGGTTGTAGTATTTGCCAGGGAGTAAAGTAAACCCGATGCATAAATAATACCATAGACCTTATTTAGGAAAGGGTTCTTGTAATTGGTGTATACCCTGTCTTTTACTAAATTTTTAAATCCTTCTTTCTCACTTTTTCTAAAAGTGTAGAAGGTAAACTGAACGCCAATTTTCTCTGAAGCAAAACCAACATTAGAAATAGGCTCCGATGCTCCTGGCAGAGTAACACTTTTTGGAAAGAAATTCTCACTGATTCCCAAGGTAAAGTATAGGGAGAACCATGATTTATTCTCCTTGTTATAATATTGCTGCAAATCATTTAAAAAAGAAACCACATCAACCTCTATATATTGTTCACTGGAATTGAGTAAAGTATATTTTTTAATACCATTAATAAACAGGGTATAGATGGGCTGGAATTTGTCGGGTAGACATTTAGATACATTCTCGTTGTTTTCCCGTATTAGGTCAATGACGCTTTGATAGGTTTGGGCCTGATCTAATTTATCCAGATTGGATACAAAAGTAAAAATGCTATTGAGCCTAACATTATAAGTTAATGCTCCACCAGCATTTGCATCATTAATGACTTTTAGTTTCAGCAGATTACTTAAGATTCTAAAACTAGTAATTGAACTGTTTATATTTTCTTTTTCAGTAAAAAAAGAATACTTCAGTAATTCTGGGATTATATTTTTTTCTATGAAATTTATATCGCCTATGGTAACGGTATTTTTATTGGCCAGTACTGCGAGGTAGCTATAGAATGTAGATATGGTTTGTGAATATTCCTGGGTAATTTTCATACCCTGTTCGCTTTTTAGATCCAGTCCTAAACTTAGGTCTTTTTTCAGTAATAAATTGTTTACCAGGAATTTTAAATATAATTGCAGAAAATCATCTTTTTGCAATATTACTTTAAGACTTTCCTTTATATCATTTGTAGCCGTATCCATTTGATCTTGAGGATATGGATGATCATTTTTAGCCATAGTCTCTAATAATTGTTTAACGTACTTCTGATCTTCCAAGCGTGCAACGTCAGGTGAAATATTTGGAGCTTGAAGAAAAGAATTGAGAGAAACAATATTGCTCCTGGCCTCTAGCAATCTTTTCTTTAGATCCATATTGAGTGCCTTATCATCATTGTATTGTTCAATATTTTTTTTTAGACTGTCCGTGGTTACTTGAGTTTGAGTTTGAGTTTGAGTTTGAATTTTATTTTGAATTTGATTTTGGATTTGGATTTGTTTTTGTATGGCCATCGGGCTAATTAAACTGTCCGATTTTATACTCATTCCAAGACTAGTTATTGGAATAGCAGTCTTTTGAAGGCTTTGGTTGTTTTTCTCTAGGACGGGGAGAATTTTGTTAATCTGTTCCAGATAGATTTTTAATTTATCATAATTTTCATTTTGCGATTTTTTAGCATTATAGCTTGTAATTTTGTCGGCGTAGCTTGCAAATGCACTTTTAAAATTACTATTAGTACTTCCAATAGATTTTAACAGCTCAGTAAAACCATCAGTAGGATACAATCTTAAAATTTCTTTATTGTAATCCTCTAACAAGGCTTGTTTAATATCAGCGATCTTCTTGTCTTTAAATGTAAAGTAGTACTCTTGTATGACATCATAATTCTGTATATAGTTGTCAATTTGTTGGGTAATTTTAAGGGACAACGTATCTAATTTTTTCTTCATATAATCTTCTGTTCCCGTTGTCTTTTTAGGGTCAGAAAGCTTGTTCTGGATCAAATGCCCATACTGTTCTCCCACCATATAATTGACAGGAATTTTGTAAAACCCTTTTTCTCTCATTTTTTTGGAGTTGCTCAATGATAACGAAACGATATCTACAAGTAGTTGATAATCCAACCCATTTTGGGTAGCGACATTAGTTTTATCAATTGAATCATTAATCTGTGTTATGAGCCTTCGAATTTGTGGATCCGTTAAATTATAATCATCAGATTTATAGTCGTATACCACAGCCAGGCCTAATGCAATAGAATAATTTGTTGTGAGTTCCATAATTTCTTTTTTAATGACTTGCGGATTTTTTTCATTCATTAAAGTGTACAAGCAATTTTGAATATAAAACTTAGTAGCGAAATTTCCGGATGGAAATTTATCAAACAAAAAACGCTTGAGAGCTTCTTTTTTGAGCTCTTTTTGTTTTTCCATGATAATTTCGGTGAGCACTTCCACATCTATAGTACCTTTTTTCATGGTTAACTCACCAAGGCCGACGCCAAGGGTAGGACTTACTTGGGCAAAGCTTTCAAAGGAAAGCATTGAAATAAAAAATAGAAGCAGAAAAGAAGCTGCCGGGGTTTTAGTAATTTTCATGTCATATAATTTAGGGGTTGATTTATATTGGGTAAAAACATGCAAGAAATGTTTTATAATTAAGCTACTAACTCTTGTGATTTAAATCCAACTTATTAAGGTTTCTCTACTAGCCGTTTCCAATAAAAAGAGAAATTATTACATAGCAATTTTAGTAATAAATAGATTATAAATCGCAAGTATTTATACTGGTTTTTTTTGAGTTAATGCTTTGATTTTGTGAATGGTAAATGATCCGCAGAATCTTTCTGATTGAAGTGGATTTCTCTACTGTTTTCATTAGAACATAGAGTTGTTGAATATCCTTTTGACTTTTGTAAAACTGAAGTACTATTTAGTATGTTACCATTAACGCGAAAACTGCCTGATTTTCAAAACTTTTGGCTTGATTTTCATAGTATCTATCAGAAAAATCTCATCTACATTTGCAGAGGATATTGTATATAGGAACTCTTATTTCGATACTATAACCCAAAAAAATATATCATGAAACCAGGCAACAATATTAAAGGTTTTATAGTTGAGGTAATCTGCCTTTTATTTGTGCTGCTGTTTGTGTATGCAGCAGTAAGTAAACTGATGGATTTTGAAAACTTTCAGGTTCAGCTTGCACAGTCTCCTACGTTGAGCAGTTATGCCGGTTGGATTTCATATTTAGTTCCTGCACTTGAACTTCTCATTGCCCTATTTTTGGTCATTGCAAAGCTTAGAAATTGGGGACTTATTGCTGCACTGAGCCTTATGATGATGTTTTCGTCATATATTTTTATAGTACTCCACTATAGTTCTTTTGTTCCTTGCTCCTGTGGAGGTATACTGGAGAAGATGAGCTGGAACGTGCATCTTATTTTCAACCTGTTATTTGTGTTGTTTGCGATAATTGCTATAGTACTGCAAAAGCAACAACTACCTAATGAAACATGGAAGAAACCGGATGTAAAAATAGTTTTATATATCTCTACTAATATCATTTTAAGTGCTGTTGTAGTTATTGTTTTGTTTGTTTCTTCAGAAGAAATAATGCATAATAAAAATCCGTTTATAAGACGCTTTCCGAAACATCCGGTCATGCGCGACACTGTAATTGATTTGAAATTTAACTCGTATTATTTTGCGGGAGCAGGCCAAAATAAAATATATCTTGGAAATTACAGCAATCCGCTTCATATCACAGCATTTGTCCAGCAAACCAAAGTCAGAGAATCGATTAAAATAAAATTTAACGAAAAGAACGTTCCTTTTGTTTCGGTTAGAGCTGTGGTTAGAGATTCCAGTTTTTATTTGATGGACGGAAGTGTTCCAGTGGTATTTATGGGCAGTGTTTCGGACTGGAAAATATCTGGCAATTTTAAAGGACTTCCATATTTTACTTTGGCGGAACCAATTGACAATTCGAAATTAGTATTGCGATCCAACGGCACAAGAAGTGAACCGCACGTTTTGGCAGTTTTTGATGATAAACAAAATCCAAAAATAAAATATAACAAAACCCTTTTGAGAAAGCAGAAAGACGGCATTTTTGATACTGACGGAACTCTGGTTTACAGCGAGCAGTTAAATAAATTTGTGTATACCTACTATTACCGAAATGAGTTTATTGTGACGGACACTAACGCACAACTGGATTATAAAGGAAATACCATCGATACCATTACCAAAGCAAAGATCAAGGTTGCTCATCTTAAAAACGGAACGCAGAGAAAACTTTCGGCACCGCCTCTGACTGTTAATGCAAATACTGCAGTGTGCGAAAATCTTCTGTTTGTCAATTCAAAGGTTTCCGGAAGGTTTGAGAATGAAAAACTTTGGGAGCAAAATTTTATAATTGATGTATATGATCTTGTAAAAGGTTCCTACATACTGAGCTTTACGTTTAACAAGATTGGAAAAAAGAAACTGCATTCATTTTATGTTACACCTGAATATCTCTATGTCATTATGGAGAATGAGCTGGCTGTTTACAGAATTCGTGGCAACTTAAAAAAGGAAATGAAAACTGTCGGGTATAAACAAAGAAGACAGTGAACAATATATCGGCCGATATCAGGAAATAGACCGAATACCTGTAAAAAAAAGTAGGTCATTGTTTTAATTTAATATTTAATATTATGAAAACTAATTTTTTTAAAAACATGATTCCTGTTGCAGTTATTGCTTTGGGAATCTCCGGAGCATTTCTGACTACATCAATGCAGAGCGCATCAAATGCAGCTGCACCAAGATTAGGATATGTTTTGGACGAGGATGATGACTGTGATATAAAAGTAGATTGCAGTACCAACCTTAATTCAATTTGTCAGAGCAGCACAGGTGAGCAGGCTTTCGGCAAAAATCAACAAGGCAACTGTGATGTTGTATTATACAAACAAAATTAAATTTGAAAACCCTTCAAAAAGCAATGCAGTTCCGATAAAGAACTGCATTGTTTTTTAATTTTATTATGTTCCTTTTGTTATCCAGTCAGCAGATAAATCTGCCTTTAGATAATAATTAAACCATTGCTGGATGCGTGTAGTCAAATCAATTTGGTTGGGTGTTTTTAAAAGAACATGTGCCTCTTCACGATATAAAAGCATTATTGTTTTTTTTTCAAGACGCCTGAGCATAAGATAGTATTCAATACTTTGTCGGACATCAACTTGTTTGTCCTCTTTTCCCGCCCATAGAAGCAGGGGCGTATTTACTTTATCGGCATTATAAATTGGCGAGTTTTTCTGAAAAAGAAATGGCGCTTCAATGGGAGTTTTTCCAAGCAGCCATTGTTCTTTTTCAAAGCGCCACATATCTGGCTTTCCTGAGTTTAGACTGACCGTCAGATACATGCTGGTCAGATCCGTAATGCCACAGCCGGCTACGGCTGCTGCAAATAAATCGGTATTGGTAATAATGAACGAAGTCTCATATCCGCCGAAGGAATGTCCGATAAGTCCGATTCTCTTTGGATCAATTATACCTTTTTCAAGTACCTTATTCACTGCAGCACTTACGCAGTCTGTCACAGCATCACCTATATTTTCTGGCTGGGCAATAAGATCAGGCAGGAGCACAAAATATCCGTCCAAGGTTGCGTTAGTGTTATTAAATCCTATCATTTCGGTAATGGAAGGATGATGAAACTGATGAAGTTTATAGGACTGTAGTTCATATATGTTGACTATCATAGGGTACTTTTTACCTGCATCATAACCTGCAGGAAATAACAGCACCCCTTTCAATTCCTGCCCTTCTTTGTTTATGTAATAAATCAGTTCGGATCTGCCCCATTGAAATTTTTCCAGTTGAGGATTGCTCTGAAAGAAAGGCACAGAACTGCCGGATTTTTTTTTGATAACCAACCGGGGCGAAAGATTAAAATCCTGCTCGGTATAAATCATTTTTTGGCTTTTAGGATTATAATACAGCTGATCTGTCAGGGTATTTTCATAGATAATGGTTTTTTCTCCCGATAAGCTGTTCCATTTGATCCAGCCGGTTTTTCCGTCATTGCCTTCCACGCGCAGAATCATATCTCTTTGAATATCAAAGTTGTGCGTTATAAGTCCTTCGTAGTCATTGCTTTGAAGAGGATTGTCTAACAATTCAGGTATTCTATATTTTGTTTTTGTTTCTTTTCCGTGGGTTAATCTTGTGAAAGAAGAACCGTCGGTTCGCACCGCCCAGATATCATACTGATCATAGAGAAGAATTTCTTTGTCATCCAGACTCCAACCGGCAGCTCCTAAGACGTTTTCCGGCGAGAGCACCTGTATTTTTCCCGAAAATTTAGTATTGATATTCTTTGTTATGCACAAATGTTTCTGCAATAGAATATTATAAATCCACCAGTTGTTCTCCCTGAAATAGGCAATGTATTTTCCGGTTGGAGAGGCAATAGTGGTGGGCGCTTCTGCAGATTGTTTTTTTATACAAAGTTTTTTTTCTCCAGTCTCAACATTCATAATGTAGAAATCTTTAGGACTGTCCATTTCCAATTGAGGTTCATAGGCTTTTGGATTGGAAAGCAGTGCATGTTTCTGGTTACCGCTGAGCATAATTTTTGGAAGTTCCGGAGTTGTCAATGGGACGACTATACCAGAAAACGGATTCCATGATGCAACCTTTGGTGATTTGTAAAACCCTCCTAAAACGTTTTCATCGGAATAGACAAATTGATCATTTCCATTCCATATTTCAACTGGAGATTCAGGTTGCGGCTCACTGCTGTTTTTTATTTTGTAGTTGAAAAATACCCTCTCTCCGTCATCAGATATGATAAGTTTAAAGTTTGGATCATCTGAGATAAAGGATTCATTTGGAAATTGGAGCCTGTCGGAATCTATTGTGTAAAGCTTATTGGTTTGCAGAATATAATAATGCAGCGAAGCATAATTCTGATTGTCTGCCCTGCTGTTGAATGAAAGGGACTTACCGTTGTTTTGCCAGACCAGATTACTGTAACATCCTGCAAAATCTGCGAGCAGTATTTCGTGAGAGGCATTGTTTAAGTTCAGTAAAATCAGTGATGTTTTTTCTTTTTTGGAGATCGTATAAATCAAATTTTTCCCATCGGGGTCTGTCCAAAAATCTTTAATGTCAGTGATAGTTTTAGTCACTTTTCCCTTGTGAGTCAGAACTGCTAATGTTTTATTTTTTTGACTGTCGATAATTATCGCTGTCAATAGATCAGTAGATTTTAGATACGCAAATTTACTCACTGAGTGTATGATTTCTGTTTTTCCTGTTTTTAAATCCAGTATGTGCAGATCCTTGTTAATAAGACAGATAAAACCATCTGATGTAAAAGCTGATTTCTTTGCAGCAGGAAAACTATATGTTTTATCTTTTTCTGTACTGCGGACAAAAAGCGTATCGGGTCCATTATCATAAAACATTTTGAAACTTGCCCATCGCTCGTCTGGAGATACTTTTTCCAAAAGCAGGTGTCCGAATTTTTGGTAATTCTCAGGAGATAAATTTTGTTTTTGCACCTCCTGTCCCCAAAGAGGACAGGATACTAATGGCAAAATAAATAAAAAAATTAAAACAAATAAAATTCCAGTCTGCACCGAAGTTTCTCGATTGCTGCCCAATGCGGCAGCTTTAATATTGCTAGTTGACATAAATCTAAATTAGTAACCCGGGTTTTGAGGACGCAGGTTTGGATTTGCACTTAATTCACTTTGTGGGATAGGAAGCAGTTTGTCGGTATTATTCCATCCTTGTTTGACTCCGGTAAGGGCTTCATCAATTTTATTGAATCTTTTCAGATCAAAAAAACGATGTCCTTGTTCTGTGAAAAGTTCCCATTTTCTTTCATTGAGAACGGCCTCGATTATCTCTGACTTTGTTACAGCCTGAGTGTGCTGCAGTCCTGCGCGCTCCCGAATTTTGTTCAAATCTTCTTTAGCCCCGATAAGGTCACCTTGCTGCGCTCTTGCCTCTGCCCGGATTAAATATTGCTCTGCAGTACGGAATACAATTGAATATTCCAGTGATGTGCCGGTAAAATCCTGCTCTTTATATTTGTAGGGATGGTACCAGATAGAATTCTGGTCAGCAACCTCTTTAATCCAATTCAATTTGCGAAGATCATTAGCTGGGAAAGAATTGATAAAACCATCGCTGAGCGCCGTCAGGCTGGGAGGTACAGATGAAAATATAAACGTAACTGCTTCTTGGGTGTTTTGTCCCGAAGCGGCAGATTTAAGCTGCCATATGGTTTCTTTGGAACTGATAAGGAACACCTGATTTATATTTTTAGTCAGTAAAAAAGTAGAGGATTGATTTAGAATTGATGATGCCTCATTTGATGCTTCTGCATAGTTACCCATGTAAAGAAAAACCCTTGAGAGTAATGCCTTTGCAGTATATTTGTTTGGACGGATTCGTTCGGTACTGCTATATGCAGCAGGCAAAAGTTCAATGGATTTTTTAAGATCTTCAAGAATGTTCGTATAAACAATACCGGCAGGCATCCTGCTCACAGAACTGTTTTCAATGTAATCCGTTTTTTTGATGTAAGGAATGTCACCAAAAAGATTGACAAGGTAAAAATGCATCAGAGCCCTGATAAAGAGTGCTTCGCCAAGAAGCTTATTTTTACTTTCAGAAGCAAAAGAGGTATTATCTGCTAAGCCCTCAAGAATGGCATTGGCTGAATAAATCTGATTATATGATGCATTCCAGTAGTCAGCTATATCGGAATTTGAAGGTAATACAGCATTGTTATAAAAACTGACGGTTGTACTGGTTGGTTCACCGTATGCGGTGAGCTCATCTGTGTAATTTCCCAATTGATTAGATATTCCCGTATCCAGACCAGTCAATATACCGGTATCCCTGATTTTTGCATATATATCGGTCATGGCTGCATCTGCAGTTGCAAAATCTTTAAAAACTCCCTGACTGGTCAGTTGTGATTTGGGCAGATCAACATCCACAAAGGAATCGCATGAAACTACGATCAGCAGAAGTACCACTAATGGTGATAGTTTTGAATATTTATTATTTGTTTTCATTTATTGTTATTTTAAAATGTTAGCTGCACTCCGGCAGTAATGATTTTCAGAGGAGGAAGGAAGCCCGTTGTAATAAACTCAGGATCACCGTCCTTGAAGTTGGTGAACGTAAGCAGGTTTTGTCCCTGAAGCATTAAAAGACACTTGGTCTCTTTCAAATGCAAGGGAACATCGTAAGTAAGAGAGATATTTTTCAATCGGATAAACGAAGCATCTACAATTGCGGCGGTACTTCTGGAATACAGATAATTTCCAGTTACTGCATCACTGTTGGTCCCTGAGCTGTAAATCTGGTAGAGCGCATTATCATTTACTCCCTGCCAGCTGTCCGTTAATCTGGTTGGCTGGTTGATCATTTGACCGGCAAGACCATTTATATAGGCTCTGTTTTTCTGATTTACGAATTGGAAGAGGAAATCCAATTTCCACTGTTTATAGGAGAATTGATTCTGTATTCCTCCAAAGTATTTCGGATTCAGATCAGCTACGGCCTGTTGATCATCGGGAAATGTTATTTTACCATCTCCGTTAAGATCTTCGAACTGATAAACACCTGTTGTTGGATCTATGCCTTTATACTTATAGAGAAGTCTGATATTTAAGGGCTCATTTAGGCGGTATTGCTGACTGTATGAGGAACTTTCAAGACCAGGAAACCGAAGGAGTTTGTTTTTGGTAAAAGTCAGATTGAAGCTGGTAATCCAGCTGAATTTTCCGGAATTGAAATTGACAGTTCTAAGTGTTAGCTCAGTCCCTCTGTTTTGAACAAGTGCATCCAGATTTGCCTGCAGGACGGTAAAGCCCGTTGTTCCAGCCATAGGCACTCCTGTAAGCTGATTAGACGAACGATTCTGGTACCATGCTGTGGTTAAAAAAATGCGGTCTTTTAAAAACCCAAGCTCCAGCGCTGCTTCGAGCTTTTTATTGATTTCCCATCCGAAATCTTTATTGAACAGCCTTGTCGGCTGTAGTCCGGATACTCCATTATAAGGAAGCTCAGAAATTGAATAGGTATCAAGATACTGATAATCTCCGATCTGGTCGTTTCCTGTGGTTCCATAGCTTGCACGCAGTTTTCCAAAACTGAACCACGAACTATTTTTGAGAAAGTTCTCATTTGAAAATAGCCACGCGGCACCTACGGCGCCAAAAGTGGCAAATTGATTTCCGGGTCCGAATCGGCTTGAGCCGTCACGTCTGGCAGTTATGTTCAGGATGTATTTCTGCTGCCAGTTGTAATTGACCCTTCCAAAAAACGCCTGATACCTGTATTGCGTTTCATCATTTGCAAGTACAGTTACCACCGAAGCCGCTGCAAGGTTATAAATTAGGCCGTTGGAAGCAAATCCATTACCGGACTGATAAAGGCTTGTTGAAATTTGATTCTGAAAAGTCGCTCCTGCCAAAATATCAAGCGTTCCTTGGGCAATATCTTTTGACCAGTTAAGTTGAGGTTCAACTATCCAAGAAGAGCGTGAGGTGTCATTGATATAGATACTTGACCTTGCACTTGTAATGTTATTTGCAGGGTTGAATATCGTTGAAGGAGATGTTCTTGTCTCTGTTGTTGACAGACTAGTATATCCGAAATTTCCTTTTGCAAAAAATCGGGGAAAGATTTCATAGGAAAGAACGGTGTTGGCAACCAAATCTTTTGTGTTGGATTTAAAGACAGCATTTAGATTGCGAAGCGGATTATTCCATGTTTTGTTTTCCCAGTTCAGACTTCCGTCTGCGTTGTAAAGTGCAGGTGCATTCGGAGCAAGAGAGCGCGCATCATTAGTAAAATCAAATGCAGGCATATTATTATTCTGGATATTATATCCGGCGGAGAAAGTCAGACGGAATTTATCATTATCGGACTGATGATTCAAACTGAACTGGCTTCCTGCTTTTTTATATAGGAAATCACCAACAAAAACTGTTGATTCCGAGTAATAATTGCCGCTTAAAATAAATTGTGTTTTATCTGAACCTCCTGAAACTGATCCTGACACATTATTTATCAGTGCCGTTCCGCCAATTAGTTCCTTCTGCCAGTCGGTGTAGCGGTTCTGATCCCATGTGCCGTTAATGTCATAGTCGCGTGCCTTATAGGAAGTGTTGTCGTTTTCAAAAGCTTTGCGACGCATTGCAAGATATTGCTGCGTATCCATGAGATCCATGAATTTAGTGACTTTTCCTGTTCCAGTAGAAGCCTGAACGGTAAAGGTTGTCTTGCCTGCCTTGCCTTTTTTAGTAGTGATAAGAACCACTCCATTTGCGCCTCGAGAACCATAGATTGCTGTGGCATCAGCATCTTTTAGAATCTCAATGCTTTGAATCGCATCCGGATTTATGCTGTTTAGCGGACTGGTAACTGTGGGATATGAAGTTGCAGTTTGGTTATAACCGATCGGATCAGAGGCATACGGCACTCCATCGATGATATATAGAGGTGAATTGGCATCAGTGCGAAGACTGTTCTGCCCACGGATTTTAATATCAAAACCTCCTCCGGGAACGCCAGTTGTTTGCGTAATACTAACACCTGCCATTCGACCCTGCATGGTTGCAAGTACATTTGTTACGGGTTGGGTTTCTATATCTTTGGAAGTAATACGGGCAATACTGCCTGTACGTTCGCTTTCCTTTACGGAATAATATCCGGCATTTACACGCACTTCCTGCAGCGTCGTTGTATCGTAGAGAAGTTTAACATCGACAATTTTCCTTCCACTAATAGGAATATAAGAAGTTTTAAACCCTATAAAAGATACAATCAAAGTATCGGATGGTGATGCCGTAATTGAATACTGTCCACTGTAATCAGAAATTGCAGCGGAATTCACTTTATTCTTAATGGCTATCGTTACGCCCGGCAGAGGACTTGAGCCATCGGTTACTGTTCCACTGACCTTAAATTGCTGAGGTGTAAATTTAAAATGCCGTTTTGAGCTGGCGGCATATGTTGATGAAAAAGCTAAGGTAATGCCCATAAAAATCAGGCAATAAAGAGCTCTTCCATCCTTGTAAAATGAAAAATAATTCATAATATTGGGATTGGTTAGTTAAATATGATTTGATTAGCTATCGGTCCTCTATGGTTGTTTGGCGACGAAATAGAGGGCCATTTTTTGTGCATTAAATTAAGTGCTTAATAAGATGCAAATTCGGATTGTGTTTAATTCACAGGCAATAGTGATAAAAGTTCGACAAAATTTGCGAAGCTTAAACAAGAATAGAAGTGATATAGCTAAGAATTAAGCGAGTAACGAAAAAAAGGACGCGGAACTCAACTTATCGTTTCAGAGGCATTGGCATACCCAACCACAAATAAGCGAGCCCACGCCCATAAGGCCGTGAGCATCTTACTTATCATCTCGTGGTTGTAAAAACGCCAATTTTCTGAAACGAGATTCAAAGCGAATGCTTCAATATTGTTTTGAAGAATCGCAAATATATAAATTCATTTTCAAATGAATTGTTACAAATATATGGAAAAAAATATTTATGGTGATATATCACCATGAATATTTTCAAGAAAAGTCAAATATTGTTGAATAAAACAATAGTAGTATGGCTAAAGAAGAAGTACTGAAAGCTTACAAAAAAGCCTTTGGCGAAAATTTAAAAAAGATTAGGGCAGAAAAAATAAAAACCCTTAGCGGAGTAGATAGTAAAACTAAATTTGATTCTAGCAATTATCATAAGTATGAACTGGGTACTGGAAACCCAACCCTAGAAACAATAGTTAGTATAGCTACTGGACTAGGAATCCATCCTAAAGAACTACTTGATTTCGAATTCGATTTAAAGAAAATTGATATTCATAAATAAGATGCTCGCAAGCATCTTTTTTATTTAGTGGAAATTAAAAAACACGTATTTATACTGGGTCTGTTTGATTATTAAAAAACTAATTTGGCATTTAAAGGAGAAATTATGGAAAACCGTAAATAAAAATGAAAGTGAATTTGTATGTTTGATGATGAAGGTTAAAATAGCGTATTACTTTTAGAAATTAGGCGAATAGATGCCATTTTATGGCAGGAAAAATAAGTTAGCAGTACGCATAAAATTAAAACATAATGACATTTTATAAAACATCACATCAGGTCAATTTCGGTAAAAGAATAATACCTCTAAAAATGATAGAACATATGTCATTTGACGATTGGGAAGAATTCATTGAAGAATGGTTAGACATTAAAGAGACAGAGTATTTAGAAGCTGAGAAATTTGGCGGTGCTGGTGATAAAGGGAGAGATGTTGTAGGTTATGTAACTGATAAAAATAAAAGAAACTACACGTGGGATTGTTTTCAATGCAAACATTACGAAAATGCATTAAGACCTTCTCAAGTCTATAAAGAGTTTATTAAAATTTTATATTACACTTTTAAAAAAGAATATCCAATTCCAAGGAGATATTATTTTGTTTCACCTAAAGGTTGTGGTACTTCTCTGTCAAAATTATTGCAAAATTCATCTGAATTAAAAAAAGCAGTAATTGATAATTGGGATAAACATTGTGATATAGACGTTACAAAAGGAGGAATAAAATTAGAAGGAGAATTTTTAAAATGGGTAAACAATTTCGATTTTTCAATTTTCTCAAAAATTCATACTAAAAATATATTAAAAGAGCATATCAATCATCCAAATCATATTATCCGATTTGGCGGAGGATTACCAGAACGTGAAAAATTAGATATAAATACGATTCCAAATGAGATCCATAAAAGTGAGACAATATATGTAAATCAATTATTATCTGCCTATGGATCAGAAAGTAAAGAACAATATAACGTTGTTAGTGATTTAGATACAAAAGAGCTGTATAAAAATCATTTTATAAGGTCAAGAATTAGCTTTCATCACGCAGAACAGTTAAGGAATTTTTCTAGAGACAGTTTACCTATTGACACGTTTGAAGATTTTCAAAATGAAATTTTAGCAGGCATCATTGATATCGTAGAGGACAGTCATTCTAATAATTTTATCAAAGTAAAAGAAGCTGAAAAAGAAGCTCGTAATATTGTTATTTCTTCTAATCCTTTAAAGGAAGTAAGTATAATTAATGACCGTAGTGGGGTTTGTCATCAATTGATTAATGATAAAAAAATTAAATGGGAATAATAATGGAAAATAAAAAAAATATCAACCCATTCAATAACAGCGTTGAATCTGGTCTTAGAATTTTAACTATATTAAATGAGGGATTCCCAAAATCTTTTGATTTACAAAATCTTGTATATCTAGATTATCTAACAGTTCACTCGGCTGATATTGATAAAACTACGCAAAGTCTTCATCCGGCAGTTCCTTATCGCTCTGGAGAAATAATGGTTAGAAGTTCTATTATCGAAAAAGGTCTTGATCTTTTTATCACAAAGAATTTAATCGAAAAATTATATAATACCACCGGTATAGAATACAAGGCTACAGAAAATGCAATGCCTTTTCTTGAATCTCTCGAAGAATCATATGCAATCAATCTTCAAGAAAAAGCAAGTTGGGCAATCAGCAAATTTTTAGAACATTCTAAGCATGAACTTAAAAAAATTATGACGCCAAAGTTATCAGAAATTGATAATGAGTTTAATATTGAAATATTACAATAATGAAAACAGGTTTTATAATAAAAGAACTAAGACTCACTGGTAACTCTGTTGAAGATGCAAGTATTGTTTTTGAAAAAGGTGTAAATATTATTACGGGTCCTTCAAATGTTGGGAAGACTTATATTTTCCAATGCTTAAATTATATGTTTGGAGGCTCTAAACCTCCAAAATCTATTAATGAAGCAAAAGCGTATGATTTTATATATTTAGAAATAATTGATTATGAACAAAATAATTATACTTTATTAAGTGATTTAAAAGGAGGTAATTTTAAACTTTACAATTCTTCAATAGATAAAATTAAGGAAGAAGATGAATTTAAAATTCTTGATAGAAAACATAATCCTACTAGTGAAGATACGGTGTCAGCTTTTTTACTAAAATTAAATAATTTGATAGGTAAAAAAATCAGAACAAATCAAAAAGGTAAAACTAGACAAATTTCGTACAGAGATATTGTAAAGTTTTCAATGGTAAATGAAACTCAAATAACTACTGAGGAGTCTTTAATAGTTAGTCATTATACAAAGGCGACAGAAGAATCTAATGTATTGAAACTAATAGCAACAGGTAATGATGATAGTTCTGTGATAGAATCACTTTCTCAAAACCAGATTGCAAATAGAAAAGGTAAATTGGAAATATTAAAAGAATTTATAACCCAAAACGAACAAGAGTTAAAAAACTATAAAACGGATCCCTCGTTACTTCTTTCTGAAACAAATCTTGTAATTGATAAATTAAGCGAAAAACATTCTAGTCTTCAAAGCCAATATAACGAAATAGAAATTAAAAGAAAGGAAACACTAGATAATCTTTATAAAAAACAATCTAGAAAAAGAGTTATAGAAGAACTATATAAAAGATCTGACCTTCTAAAATCACATTATTTGACTGATGTAAATCGATTAAAATCAACAATAGAGACCAGTATATTGTTAAATGAAGATAACCATTCTATTAACGGTAATTGTCCTTTATGTAATGGCGTAATAAAAGAAGAATGTTCACTTGCCGATATAAATAAAATAATTGATTCTTGCAGTAAGGAAATTGAAAAAATCGAATCCCTTATTAAAGAATTACTTGAATCAGAAAAAATTTTAAAAGACGAATTTAATGATATCGCATTTGAAGTTTTAAATTTAGAAAAGCATATTGATAATTATTCAATAGAGCTTGATAAAGGTGTAGGATTTGAAATGGGTGGAATTATTGAACTAATCAATAAGCAAAATGAAAAGAAAAGTATCATTCTCGGAGGTTTGCTTAAGTTGGAACAACTCGATAAATTTAAAAAAGAAAAAGAAAGATTAGAGGACTCCATACCAAATTCAAATAGTAAAGAATCATTTGAACATATATCTACCGCTACTTTGACACCTCTTTCGAAAGCAATTAAAACTGTGCTTAAAGGCTATAATTATCCGAATTTAACAGATGTTAGCTATAGTGAAGAGAAAAGCGATTTTGTAATATCAGGTGAAGATAGAAACCTATCTGGTAAAGGTTATCGAGCCATTATTTATTCAGCATTTATTCTAGCTCTACAAGAATTATTGTCATCAAAAAAATATTCAATAGGTGTTCCAATTATAGACTCTCCTTTGGTTACATATCGTAAACCTGAAAATGAGGGTGAAAAAACAATAAGTGATGATTTGGCAATGGATTTTTACAGATATATAGCTACTAAAAATCAACTAGAACAAATAATAATAATAGAAAATGAAGAACCACCAATTGATATAAAAGAACTAATAAATCATATAAAGTTTACTAGAAAAGAAGGCTTTATACCTCAAAAATAAAAAGGTCATTTTAGTAATAACGATTACAAGGGATTTCGACAATAGACTTATTCGAAAGCAGGTTTTGTTTTTGGGATGATTTGGCAAATCCGAAGAATAGACTTAGTTCAGTTCCGACCCTACTGCAGTACCACTAGTTTAGAGCTTATTTTAACGAACCCCAGTAATTAAAATGGAAAATTATTTCTTTTTATTAAGTCAAGAATTTGACCTTCGAATTAAACAGGCAAAAGAGTTTATTAAAAATCATAACCCGAGCTTAGGTGCAATTAACGAAGAAATTTTACGCAAGTTTTTAAAAGATCATTTGCCAAAATGGGTTGAAGTAGCTCAAGGTTTTATCCTTTCGAAAGACGGAACTTTGTCCACACAATGTGACATCATAATTTATAACTCTAATTTTTATGCGCCTTTATATAGAGTTAATGATTTGGTTATAGTTTCACCAGATTCAGTAATTCAGGTCATTGAAGTAAAGACAAAAATTAACCAAAAAATGCTACATGAACAATTTCCTAAATTTAAAACAATAAAAACGATTTGCCCAAATGCTGATACAAGTATATTCATATTTTACCCTCCAAGATGGAAAAAAACAATTGAATATATAGACAAATATAAATTCTTAGATTATTCAGATGCTCAACTAGTAGACAGAATTTACGGATTTAATAATTATTGTTTATCGAAAGAAAATATAGTAAATGATAATAAAAGTGGCGTAGGTTTTTTGTGTATGCAGTATTTTAATGAGAAAAATCAAAGCGCTCTATTTGAACATTTTTTCTATGATATATATAGAAGAATTGAAAGTCAAATTAATAAGGATTTAAGAGTTGGAATTGATAATGTTTGGCACTTAAAAGCAGGTGCTGCAGAGCCACATGGGAGACTTGGGTATTCAAAATCCAAATTATCTACTATGGAGTTCGGAAACATCATTATTGCAAAAGATAAAAAGTAATAACCGCTAATATCTACTACAACAGAATTGTATAATTAGCTTAATTTATTCATAACACTCTGTAGTACCGGAACGTTATAGGCAAACCAAACCGCAAAATATTTATGCTAGATATTGAAAATCAAGATGAAACAATAAGAGGACTTACAGATAAGTTTCTAAGACTACATAATAGATTTATAGCGGTTGCGATGGACTATAAGTATTATATCAATCCTAACATATCGGATAACGAAATATACAAACTTAGGGACAATGTTCTTTTCAGGCTTCAAAGTGCAAAATTTCATTTTGAATTGCTACTACAACATCATTATTTTATAGAACATAACATTAAAGAAATATATAAAAGTCAAGATCTGATTTTCAATGGTGGCATCCAACTTCAAATTTATCAAAGACAAGCGGTTGAGGAAATCTATTCTCTTTTTGATAGTTTAATTTATCATTTATGCTCGAACTTCGATTATCTATTTCGACTGATCAATTTTATTAATGGAAAAACTTCACTTGCTCAGCCAAAATGGAATCTTTTTAAATCGGACAAAAATTTAAAGAGTAATGTTTATTGTAGCAAAGAACTTATTGCAGCTTTAGAAATTCTAGACCAGAAATTTGTTTATCCACTTATAAAACACAGATCGTTTCTTATTCATAATGAGTTTGCAGTAGGAGGACTTGAATTATTACTTAATGATTTTAAAACAAGATTTTTAGCAACAGAAACACTTAAAGAGCATTTTCCAGAAATAAAAAAGGAATTTGGCGAGCAGGAAATGAGTATTAGTTTTGCTGCAGAATGGTTGATAGAAAAAACATTTGAAACCATAACCGAAGTACTCTTTGAAGTTAGAGATGATATCGTTCGAAACAGAAAACAGGTTCAACCATTATTCTTCGCACGTGGTTCAGACAATAAAATGCAATCAACTTCAATATATTATTGGGGTAATAGAGAACAGATTTAATGGCCTAATTATAATAGCTAAAATGGATTTGGGAAATTGGTATAATGGGAAGTTGGTTTTTTATTTGGTATGTTTATGAAAATGATAGTAGTTAGTATAATATAACACAAACAAGCTGTAGAGTCAGAATGCAAGGCACAATTTTAAAAAAAGTATGGACAATAAACACCTTGAGGAACAAGCTGAAAATTTTGTAAAATCACAACTATTAAAGTATGATTTTAAAGTGACCAAACCTTCTTTTGACAAGAAAGGAGGCGATTTAATAATTCTAGCGGATATTGAAAAGAAAAACTCTAAATTTTTATTAGTACAAAGTAAAGGTCGAACTGTTTTGGACGTAAATACTTTTGTAAAAATCCCTATAGATTACGTTCAAAATAATTTTATTTTATTCATTTACACAATTGATGTAGATAACAAAGACTGTCTTTATTGCTTTTTTCCTGATGATATTAAAAAGTGGAATATTAACAAGTCCAATTACACATTAACCATTAATAAAAAACGACTTAAAGACAAATATTTTATTGAAAAAGAATTCAGTAAAAAATTAGCAACTAACATTAATATAGTATTAAATCAAACCGAAATTAGAAAATATACATCTGTTATTATTGATGGGATTTTTCTACAAAAGGCAGTTGATCAAACTATTAAAACATATTCTGAAATTTGGCCAGATAAAATATTCATTAAACCCGATTTAAATTCTGTAATTAAATGTATTCTTGATTATTATGATAGAAATAAAACTGAAACAAAAATTGTAAATTGTTATTTATTATTGAGTCAAGCATTTGATTTTGAAAGTAGAATAAATATTAATTATGACAGTCAATCATTTGTAACTAAAAATGGAAATCAAGCTAAAGTATTTATTAACAAAACTAACGAAATCATAAGCTTTGAAGTATTAGAACAACTTGATCGGCTAATAAACAATGATAATATAATATTAATTGCGGATGATAGAATTTACGAAGATCCGTTGAATGAATTAAAGAAAAAGGGAATTGAGATTACTGTTGTGATGCTTAATGAACATAACGGAGGCGACATGTTTATAGAGTTTAATTGGGGTGACATTTTATATCCTCTCGGTATAGCCTGTGGATTAGAAAGACATGAACTTTAAATAAATTTATGCTTTACGCTTGCACTAAAAATAAGTTTATAGAGCATAACAAAGAATGAAGAAAAAGATATTCATAAGCTATTCCAAAGACAGCTTGAAATTAATCAAGCATTGGTTGTAAATCTATTTTTGGCATAAAAGCCGGCCCTTGTTAGTTCTAAACACTGTGCAAAGGCGTACAACGTGTAATAAATGCAAGTATGATTTGAAATTAAAACATTTTAACCAAATATGACTTCATAAGAAATTATAATTTTATTAATTAAATATTTAACAATGACTCCATCTGAAAAATATGTAGCTGCGTTATGCGAAGAGTCTTTTTTACCTTTTTGGAGCTTTGCTAATCCAATTGGTAAAAAAGGAAAAGAATTATGCGATGTCTTAGTTGTTTGTGGCAATATAATTATTATAATTTCCGTTAAAGATATCAGAGTTTCGGAAAGCAATGATATTTTAGTACAATATGATAGGTGGGTAAAGAAAGCAATACATGATTCCATTGATCAGATTCATGGAGCCGAAAGATATTTAGATACAGTAGACGAAGTATTTCTAAAAGATAAAGAGACAAAGGTAAAATTACCTGATAAGGATAATAGAATAATACATAGAGTAGCAATCGCCTTTGGTAGCCCAGAAAATTTTCCATTACCAACAGGCGAGTTTTATAAAGGTTATGTCCACGTATTTGATGAAATATCTACTTCAACCATCCTGACGGAATTAGACACAATTGTTGATTTTACCAATTATTTGACAGCAAAGAGAGAATTTATATCAAGCAAAACTATATTAATACCAAATGAAGTTGATTTTCTTGCTTATTATATTCAAACAGGTTTAGAGGATGATATTCTGCCAAATGCTGTAATTTCCGGTGAAAATCTTTGGGACAACTATATTAATAGTGATGAATATTCGAAGTGGCGAAATAGACTTAGAGGAAGCTATATTTGGGATAATATGATACATCATATTCATAATTATCATATAACAGATGCTACAACTAATGAAAAAAGAGATGAATTAGAAGAAGCTATTAGAACTATTAATTTAGAACCACGAATCAATAGAATTGAACTAGGCATTGTTTTAAATAATGCGATCGAAAGAAAAGTAAATGCGCGAATTCTTAAACCTATTAATGATGATGAGCATGCTTATGTGTTTATGCCGTTATCAGATAAAAATTGGAAAGAAAAGGAAGCGGAGTTACAGTTGAGATGCATGGTAGCTAGATATGAAAATCCATCTGCAAAAAAAATAATAGGAATATCTGTTGGAAGTAATTCAAACGGTGATAGCTGTTTTGATATATGTACGCTATTTATCCCAGAGATGGATGAAGATTTTATTATGGATGTAATGGATATAAAAAAAGAGCTTGGATATTTTAATAAAACCATTATTTCACAGAGCACAGATTTTCGGAAATAATTTAGATCTAGTTATGTAAGGTTAGTAATCGTTTGTTTTAATTTTTTGCACATTTAAAAAAAGCCCTCCAGAAATCTGGAAGGCTAATTAAGTAAAAGTAAGAATGAATTTATTTTTTAGATTCTTCAATAGAAACTTTTCTAAACTCTTTCAAAAGTTTCTCCAGTTCTAATGTTGATTTGCGAGCTCTTGCTCCAGCAGCTTTAACCCCTTTTTCAATCAGAGAATCTGATTCAGTTTTAAATGTTTCGATTTCTGCATTGATTTTTGCAACTAGATCTTTCATGATACAATTTTTTAAATTAAGTCAGCAAAAGTAAAATTTTGCGTCAGAAACAAAACGATGTAAACTTAAAATTGTTGTTATGTATTTTCTTTTTTTAACTGTTTAATAAAATAGCTGACTGAAATCCCAGTCCTGGACTGAAATGCATTAGTAAATCGAGCGGTGGTACTGAAGCCTGCTTCATCTGCTAACGCACTGATTTTATAAGTGCGATATGTACTAGAATTTTTAAGGAGCTCTATGAGGTAGTCAATCTTTAGATCATTTATATAGTCCACGAAACCTTTATCTTTATGATGGTAAATTACCTTAGATAAATACTTGCTGTTGGAATTAAATGCAACTGTAAGTGTTGCAAGAGTCAAATTTTTGTCAAGATATTTTTTTTCTTTTTCAAATTTCTCTAATTGTTTTAAAATCGTTTCAACTGCCTGCGGCGTGACATCTAATAGTTCTGATTTCTCCTGTCGTGGCTTTGTATTACTTTGATCTTCAACTTTTTTCAATAACTCATCGAACTTAAGTTTATTAAGTTTTTTATTTTTGAAATGTTTGTAGGTAAAATAAATAATTATTAAAAACATGACTAGAATAATTCCAATGAACATGAAATCATAATATCTCTCATATAGAAGTTGCTGTCGAATTTTTGCTCGATCATTTATAATCTCTTTAGTATCATATTCTTTGTGAACTTTTCCGATCAGATATTTATTTGTATCAGTTAATAAGGAATCTGCTTTAAGGAGTTGATCGATATAATACAACTGCGAGTTAAGATCTTGTTTATTCTTATAGTATTTAATCAGCAGCTCGAATACTTCTTTTAAATCGGGACGTATGTATCCTTTTTCGTTAAAGATCTGATTTACTTTTTGAAAGTATGGAACTGCTTTTGCCTGGGAATTAAGTTTCCAATAGCTCTTTCCAATGTAGAAGTTAGCCACTGATTCATTAGCAAATTCAGTACTAACATTTAATGCGGGTATAACATTCTGTAATGATGTAATAGCTGTATTAAAGTTATTTTTAAAATATTGATTAATACCTTCCGAATGCTGGAAAAATACTTTCATTTCAGGTGTTTTTAACCTTTCACATTCTTCGATGCCCAACATATTTGTTTTCGAGCAGAGATCATAATCACCTATTTTGTTATAGCAGACTGCTAAGGAATGTAGTGAATTTAAATAGGGGCGAGGCTCATTTTTTCTAAAATATTCAATACATTCTCTTAATAGTGAAATCGCTTCATCATAAAATTCAAGATAGTATTTTATCTGTGCCATGTTATATTTAACCTTATAAATAAGGTATTTGTCGTCGGATTTTGAGATGTATTCGTTTGCTTTGATGTAATAATTATATGCATCATTATACTTCTTTTGACTATAAAATACTATGCCCTTTGATAAAAAGGCTGAACCAATTATCGCGTGATCATTTGATTTTTTAGCAAAATGAATCATACTATCGGCATATTGCAGACGCAATTCAATGGGCGACTGATGAAGAATATTTTGATAGCCATAAACAACTTCTTTCCAGTTACTCTCTTTTTTTGCCTTAAACAAATAAGTAGATAAGTAAGGTGCGGCTTTTGCACTATCGTTTTTATTCTGGTAGATTTTTTCGTCCAGATAATCAAAACTTTTCCCTGATAAGGAATCAGGTATGTGTCGCACATGAGTTTGTGCAGTGAGTATTTTTGCTAAAAGTAGAAATGGAAGTAGAAGTAATTTACTATTCATAATGCGTACATATTTAGAATTCACGCTTTATAAAAACATGATTCTGATTAAAACATTTAAATGAAAGTTGGACTGGAATATAGCCTTCAAAAATAATCAAACATTTCTAATACAGTGTCTTAATGTAAGAAAAATACTTTATCGATTTCATGGAAATCAATAGTCGATTTCATGGATATCCACAAACATGTTCTTTTTTTATTGTTTTGGTCCTCATAGATTTGCTTCGAATTCAATAGCAAAATATTCAGCATCGAGCTGAAAAGAAGTTCTGCTAACCCGGGTGAAATGAACTGAGAAGATATTCTCATTCACTTAACCATTTTACATCATGAAAAAATTATTATTTACCAGTTTGACAATTTTGCTTTACTCATGTACAGTCGATGATTTCGCTGATAATGAAAAACAGATTAAAGAGAACGTTACTCTAGACTCAGTGGAGGTGTTTACAAATCTGCAATTGGACCCAGATGAGAACAATTGTCTTAGGCAAATAAAGGTTGGAAACCACCTATTAATAGTTCAGTACAGAATGTCTGATCAGATTATGTCGATTCTAAATCATGGACAATCAAACGCGGTGGCGGGGAAATTATCCAAAGACACAATTGTGGTGCAAACTGCTCCTGTTTCGGCATTATTTGTAATTGTAGAAGAAAGCATACTTGGCAGCGACCTGCAGGAAAATGTTAAAGATTATATATTAAACTTGTATGCATTAAAGGAACAGGACTACGAAATTGTAGATAATTTTATTTTACAATATGAAATAGGAAAACGAGCAGATCAAACTCTTGCTGTTGATGAAAAGAATACAATTTTGAGTATTTCGTCAATTTCGGAAGCTACCATTTACGGTGAAAAAAAACGTAAAGACAGGGATTGGGAGACATCAACCACTAGTAGGAAAAAAGAATAATTCGGTAAGATCTGCGAATTCCAGCTCGATAATGATCAATCCTATGATTTTTAATCTTTAAAGTTTGATAATTTTCTAAGTTTTTTGTCATGAAAAAAAGACCAATATTTTATATGATACTTTTTCTTTTTAATCTGGTGAGTGTTTATTTTATAATTAACCTGTTTAGTTACGATGAGCTTGTTAAGTATGTTTTAAATGAAGGCCGGATAACAGAATGTCCTAGAAAACTTGCCTATTTGCTGCTATTATGCTCATTTGCTAATCTATATTTTCAATTTTTTATATGGATGGAATATCTTTTTAAAGACAAAATTTAAAAAATAAAACCTGCACTAATTGATAAGTTATGCTCAAAGATATATTAAGTACGGAAGTGAAAAGCGAGGACAATGAGGGGCTACTTATAAATGTTATCAAGAAGTATAGGATAACTCATGAAGTAAAAGTTCCATTTCAGATCCGTAATTTTTCCGTGCTTTTAATTAAAGCGGGTAATATGACTATACAGTTATCTTCTCAAGGAAAAATTATACGTCGCAAAGATCTATTTGTAATACCTGTCAATGCGATTTGTACTTATCTGGAGACGTCAGATAATATTCAGCTATATCTGATTAGAATATCTTTTGATTTTGTAATTGATAATTGCTACAGAAAAGAACTTGCCGATGCTTTTAGTATATTGATGCTGCGATCGGATCAGAAGATAAAACTTGAAGAAAAAGATTTTACAGTCTTATCACTGATCTACAAATTAATTTATTTTTTACAACGATCATCAGAAAATCGAGAGATTTATAATGATCTTAGACGGATAAGTTTTAATTTATTTATGTATGAACTTAAGGTTATTTACTCCAAATATTTACCCGATGCAAACCTGGAATTTAACAGAAAGGAAAGTTTGCTAATTCGATTTCTGACAGTCCTGGCAATTCATTATAAAAAACAGCACCATGTTCAGTTTTATGCGGGTGCTCTGTATGTAACTCCAGGTCACTTAAATAAAATGCTAAAATTGCTGACAGGTAAATCTGCAAAAACTTTTATAATCGATGCCCTAGTAACTGAAGCTAAAAATCTTCTTGACGATTCGCAAGATTCGATTGCCAAGATTGCTGATGATCTGGAATTTAGCAGTGCCGCTAATTTTAGTGTGTTTTTCAAGAGACATACTAGTATTTTACCATCTGAATATCGTTCAAACAATAAACCTACACTTTAAAATCTCTTATTATACTGCCGGTAATTGTTTAATTAAAACAATGTAAAGATGATTAAGATGTATCCTTTAGAATGGTTAGATTCATTAATAATAAACACATTTAGTCCGCATACACATTCCATCGGTTCTATTTCCGAATATGATTCAAAAGTTTTATGTGAAAATATTTTGAGCGAGTCACAAAAAATTAAGGTTCAAATTAAAGTGGAAGTGTTTGAACTTAAAAGGAAAAGTCAGATAAGGCTTCTGGTTAGACAGTATCACTCATCATTTGTCTTTTTACTGGATAGTATAATGGAAAGCAGAAAAAATGAAAATTTTATAACTTCTGATTTTGTGAAAGTTTTGGATGTTATCGTAACTGCTCTTGACGATTTACTATCCTTTGTTGAAATAAGGTTTTCAAATTTTATGAGTCTCGACCAAAGAGCTCCCATTACCTATCTAATTGTATGGAGGGCAGAGCTTCAGAACAGTCTGGAAATATTGCTTAAAAAGGTAGAATCTGATGAACAGCAAGATCAACAATTTAAAATGATTGTCAAATTGCTACTATCTGAACTTGACGGAAATAGAAAAGGCAAATTTACTTATAGACAAGTATTATATCAAAGGGAGCTGGTAAAAGAATTGGAAGAATTTAGTTATTCCAGGGCTGAAATAGAATGCTTTTCAGCTCTGGATCTTTTGCTTATCAAACTGAATTTTAACTGTACAGTGTATACAGATTACTTAATTGCAAAAATTATCATGTACTTAAGCAGTTTCGAGATTTTGACGGAACGTTTCGAAAACGTTCTCTACTGCTATACTAAGTTATCACAGATTCATTCCAATATAAAAATTTCCTTTAATCCTTCCCAGCAAAACCTCATTACTTTTCTAGAGTTCTGGTTTGCAAATGAAATCAAGTATCTCGAAAAAAAGATAAATCTCCTAATTCAAGAACAGAACAGTTTGCCAGATCGAAGTAGCTTATGGCAACCACAGAATAACGGTAAACTTGAATGTACATTATCAGCAGATCAAATTGGTCTAATTCTACGGGCGACAGATGAAACAAGAATAGTAAAGGCAAAATCGATGAGCTATTTCTTTAAAAGTATTGTACCATATCTTTCAACACCATGTAAAAAAGACCTGTCTTATCAATCTGTAAGAAGCAAATCCTATAATGCTGAAGATAGAGATAAGGAAATAGCTATTCAATGTTTGGAGAAAATCATTCGAAAAATTCAAACGTATTAAATTATTCTGTTCAACATTTTATCCACCTTTACCTGAGATGCTAATAAAATCAAGCATTTACAAAGGGTACAAAAAGGGTACAATAATCTTGTACTTGTAGATTGATTGTTGTAGTTGTTCCTTTGACTTGTAAAATAGATAATATTATTTATTATGATTTTATGATGGTGTGAAGGCAATGTTGAACGATTAATGAAAAGGCTATGTTTACAACTATTTCTTGGGGCAGTTATTTAACTGCAGTTACTACAGTACTATTTCTTTGGTATTTTTATTTAGGTTTTCGATTCTATTCTTTTGAATTAAAGCAAGTCTTATTGGGGCATAGAAAAATTAGTTTTCCATTTTCGGGAAAAAGGAAAATAGTAGATTCCCTTCCTGCAGAAAACGTAAAAGAAAATTCGATGCCAAATCTATCCGAATCCTATTCTGAATCCTTTGCAACTTTGGACGAAGTAAAAGAATTATCTGCGAGAATTATAGATGCAACAGCAGAAAGCGCGGAAAGAAATTTATCAAGGGTAGAATTTCAAAATTTTTTAAAATTAATCTTTTCCGAATATCCCTATGTGAAAATTTCTTCTTTGCGTAGTACGATTAATGACCTAACAGTGTCGGAATCTCAGAAACATACAAGTCTGGCCTTGACCGTGGAGCTCGTTGAAGATTTGTGGAACGAGACTGTCTAAAAATTTATAGTGGAGGAATAGTCCCTGTTCTCTCTGGTGCGGTATGGCTTTATGTGACAAGGAAATAGAGCAGCAACGGCGAATATTCCTCCGCTTATTATTGAAAATCGAAACTTTAAAATGATGTGTGATGGAAAAATGGAAAAGAGAATTTAAGTGTTTTTCGAAGGAGAAATTAAAATCAATTTGGACAGCAATACTGTCCTTATTTCTTCAATTTCAAGTCTTTGCCCAGGACGGTGTTGCCGGAATCAATGAGGCGAATCAAAAAGTTAGGAGTTACTTTGATGCGGGTACGGAACTTATGTACGCAGTTGGAGCTTTACTAGGTTTAATTGGTGCCGTGAAGGTATACCAGAAATGGAATGCCGGTGATCCGGATACTGGAAAAGTAGCTGCAGCCTGGTTTGGAAGCTGCGTTTTTCTAGTTGTAGTGGCAACTGTTATCAAATCATTCTTCGGTGTTTAATAGTTTAAAGATGTGCGGAAATGAGTAACAGTGTATACCAAATCAACAAAGGGATTAATCAGTCAATCGAATTTAAGGGGCTTAAAGCTCAATACATTTGGTATTTGGGTGCAGGCGTTGTTGGACTTATGATCCTTTTTGCAATCTTATTTTTTATTGGAATTCCTTCACTGATCTGTGTATCATTTATCGGCGTTACAGGAACTGTACTGATCCTCAAAATTTACAAAATGAGTCGGCAGTACGGTGAGTTTGGTATGATGAAAGCCTTAGCCAAAAAACAAATTCCAAAGAATGTAAAAGTATATAGTAGAAGAATTTTTACTAAGTGATAGTTATAGAGCGTTAAAGGAAAAAGCGAAGAGATGGAGAAATTGATAGATGATGTTTTGCCAATTATGGACGTGCAACATGACTGCATATTATCGAAACAGGGAGATGTAACGGTTGTTTTTAAAGCGGATTTACCAGAGATTTTTACCTTGTCAGACCAGGAATATGAAGCATTTCATCAGTCATGGATAAAGGCAATTAAAATACTACCTAAGTTTTGTGTATTTCATAAACAAGATTGGTTTTTAGAAAGCAAGTATAAGTCCGACTTTCAAAATGATGACAGCAGCTTTTTAACCAGTAGCAGTGAGCGGTTCTTTAATGAAAGACCATTTTTAGATCATTCCTGTTATATCATGATTACTAAGAAGCCTTTGGGAAGGAAAAATTCAAGTTCGTTGTTTTCAAATTTGATTAGAAGTTCAATAGCTCCAGAAGAAACGTTGAAATATAAAAAACTGCAGGATTTCATTGATAGTACCGGGCAGTTTAAAAGGATTATGGAAGACAGCGGTTTTGTAAAACTTACTCGTTTGCAAAATGATAAACTTAAAAGCCAAAGCCGAAATATAGGTCTTATTGAGAAATACTGCTTTTTATCTGAGAATGAAACTTCTTTTGTTTATAAAGACATAAAATTCAGTGAAGGTTTACAGGTCGGAGACAAGCACTGCCAATTGTTTACTTTAGGAGATGCTGCTGATCTTCCAGCCCTATGCGGTTCAAGGATAAACTATGACCGTTATTCGACAGATAAAACAAAGTTTAGCGTAGGATTTTCTTCAACGCTGGGGCAGTTACTATCCTGTAATCATATATATAATCAGTACATTTTTACTGAGGACGCGCAGAAAACCATTCAAAAGCTGGAAAGTAAAAGACTGCGATTACAGTCTTTATCGGCCTACAGCCGTGAGAATTTAATAGCAAGAGATGCTACAAATGATTTTTTAAACGAGGCTATTTCGCAGCAGAGATTACCAATTAAAGCTCATTTTAATGTTCTGGCCTGGACTTCAGACCTTGAAGAATTAAAGGACATCAAGAACAAAGTATCATCGGCGCTGGCACAAATGGATGCTGTAGCTAAGCAGGAAACTGTAGGTGCTCCTCAGATTTACTGGGCTGGAATACCTGGTAACGCGGCTGACTTCCCAATGAATGACACCTTTGATACTTTCACCGAGCAAGCAGTGTGTTTTTTAAATATGGAAACAGGTTACAGATCTTCTTTGAGTCCAATGGGAATCAGACTAGGGGATAGGCTGACTGGAAAACCAGTTCATGTTGATATTAGCGATGAACCTGTGAAAATGGGGATTTGCACAAACCGTAATAAGTTTATTTTAGGGCCTTCTGGAAGTGGTAAGTCCTTTTTTACCAATCATATGGTGAGAAGTTATTATGAACAAGGGACACATATTGTTTTAGTTGATGTAGGGCATAGCTACAAAGGTTTATGTGATATGGTGGGCGGATATTATTTTACCTATGATGAAAAAAATCCAATCCGATTCAATCCTTTCTATATAAGCGAAGGCGACAGTCTGGATACTGAGAAAAAAGAAAGTATTAAAACGCTTCTCTTGGCACTTTGGAAAAAAGATGATGAGACATTTAATAGGAGTGAATATGTAGCGCTGTCGAATTCTCTGCAGTTATACTATGAGAAATTGGAAATTAATCAAAACATTTTTCCCTGTTTCAATACTTTTTACGAGTTTTTAAAAGATGACTTTGTTCCGATTTTAGAAAATGATAAGGTTAAGGAAAAGGATTTTGATGTCAATAATTTCTTGTATGTGCTTCGTCCGTATTACAAGAACGGTGAGTTTGATTACCTACTGAACGCGACTGAAAATCTGGAACTATTAAAAGAGAGGTTTATAGTTTTTGAACTAGATAACATTAAGGATCATCCAATACTTTTCCCCGTTGTCACGATCATTATTATGGAAGTTTTCATCAGCAAAATGAGAAAGCTTAAAGGTGTCAGAAAAATGATATTGATTGAAGAGGCCTGGAAAGCGATTGCCAGAGAGGGGATGGCAGAATATATCAAGTATTTGTTCAAGACCGTGCGGAAGTTCTTTGGAGAAGCTATTGTAGTAACTCAGGAAGTAGAAGATATTATTTCTTCACCAGTTGTGAAGCAGGCCATTATCAATAACAGCGACTGCAAGATACTGCTAGATCAGAGCAAATACCAAAATAAATTTGATCAGATTCAGGAACTACTAGGACTTACAGAAAAGGAAAAAGCGTTGGTACTGTCCGTAAATAAATCAAACGATCCTGATAAAAAGTACAAAGAAGTATTTATATCACTAGGAGGGATGCTGTCCAAAGTTTATCGAACGGAAGTTTCGCTTGAGGAGTACCTAGCCTATACCACTGAAGAAAGTGAGAAAGTTAAAGTAAACGCGTACGCGAAAAAGTATGACGGTGATATAAAAAAAGGCATTGCTGCTCTGGCAATTGATATGAGAAATGGAACTTAAATGACATGGAATAATGAAAACGAAAATGAAACTATTGACCTTCTTGCTTTGCTTCTTGCTAGTAAGCACACCTGCAAGACCAGCCGAAACTACTTCTGCGATTCCGATTCTCGAAATTGTAAAAGCAGTTACCAAAAAAGTAATTAAAGCTATTGATCTTGGAATTCAGAGACTGCAGAATAAAACCATCTGGCTTCAGAATGCGCAGAAACAGGTTGAAAATGTGTTATCAAAATTAAAGCTTGATGAGATTTCAGATTGGACTAAAAAACAGCGGGATCTCTACAAGGGTTATTACGATGAACTACAAAAAGTAAAATCAATTATTACCTATTACCAGCGAATAAAAGAGATCACCAACAAGCAGAAAAAATTGATACAGGAGTACGAAAGAGCCTGGAATTTGTTTAAACAGGACAGCCATTTTAATGCTTCAGAACTGGAATATATGGAGAAGGTTTACGCTGGAATTCTGGAGGAAAGTATGAAAAACATTGATCAGATTTTCTCCATCCTTGAGTCTTTTACAACCCAGATGAGCGATTTGAAAAGGCTTGAAATCATAAACAATGCCGCGGACCAGATAGATGAAAATTATGATGATTTGACACTTTTTAACCAGCAGAATATTCTTCTGAGCCTGCAGAGAGCCAAAACCACTAATGATGTAAACAAAGTCAAACAATTTTACGGAATTCCGTAAACAATATAGAAAAAAATGAAAAAGATACTATTGGTACTCTGCATTATAGGACTGTGTTCGCAGGAAATGCACGCCCAGACCAAGCAGAGAAAGATTCTTCTATTGCAGATAGCCACGCTGCAGACATATATCGGCTATGCTAAAAAGGGATATACGATTGTGAAAAATGGACTCAATTTTATTGGCGATGTAAAGAAGGGTGAGCTCAATCTTCACGGCAACTATTTTACTTCTCTGAAGAACGTGAATCCAAAGGTGAAAAATTATGTCAAAGTCGCCGAGATTATTTCCCTGCAGATAAAAATTATAAAAATTCATAAAAAAACTTTTGAACTTCTTGGTGATGATGATTTGTATCATGGAGACGAATTGGATTATATAGAGAAAACTTTTGGGCATCTAATTGATAGTTGCAAAGAAACGTTGGACCAGCTCTTTGTTATTACAACTGATACCAAAATTGAAATGTCCGATGACCATAGAATAGAACGTATTGATGGCTTACATAAAACTATGATGGAGAATTATTCTTTCTGCAAAAATTTTAGCAGAGAGATAAATGTATTGTCATTGTCAAAGGCTAAAGAGAAAAATGCTGTAAAACAAAGCCGGGATTTACTTGGCTTATCAAGAAATCACTCATGAAAAAGATAATATTAATTTTTGTGATGTCATTGCAATTATGTGGGTCATTCAATGCACAGGCACAGTCTCAAGAAATCCAGCAGCTGATATTGAATATCGAAAAACTCTCACAGTTCAAGAAGATTTTGAGCGATATGAAAAAAGGCTATGACATTTTAAATGGCGGTTACAAAGCTGTTAAAGATTTTTCCGAAGGGAATTTCTCTCTTCATAAAACTTTTCTTGATGCACTGATGCAGGTAAGTCCTACGGTAAAGAATTATAAGAGAGTCGGGGATATCATAAAGTTTCAGCTGCTGCTTATCAAGGAAATTAAAATTGCTGTTAACCGCTTTCGTAAAAGCGAAAATTTTACAGTTCAGGAAATTAATTACTTTGAAAAAATATATTCCAACTTATCGAAGCAGAGTCTTAGAAATCTTGATGAACTCACGACTATAGTTACAGCTGATAAGCTACGAATGTCTGATGACGAAAGGCTCGAAGCCATTGATAAGATTTACATAGACATGCAGGAGAAGGTATTATTTCTAAAAGCTTTCAATTCATCTTCTAATGTTCTGGCACTGCAGCGTTCCAAGGAGAAAAATGATGTAACTGCGATCCGTCATAACTACCAGCTAACAAACTAATTCTTGTCATTATGATAAATGTAAATAATAGGGCAGCTTTTGTAGCACTAGTAGTACTTATGCCTTTTTCAAGTCAGGCGCAGGGAATTGGAGGTGAGATTGGAAGTCTTCATGCTGTATTGGAACAACTCTATGACGAGATGATGCCATTATGTAGTAACCTCATAGGAGTAGGACAGGGCGTTGCCGGATTTGCAACAATTTGGTATATAGCCTCAAGGGTTTGGCGCCATATCGCTAATGCAGAGCCTATTGATTTTTATCCACTCTTCCGGCCTTTTGTGATTGGCTTCTGCATCATGATTTTTCCATCAGTACTTTATTTAATTAATGGAGTTATGAAACCAACCGTTACGGCCACAGGTGCAATGGTGGAAGGTTCAAACAAAGCGATAGAGGTTCTTCTAAAGGAGAAAGAAAAAGCAGTTAAGGAAAGTGATCCATGGAAAATGTATGTGGGCATTTTGGGAACTGGTGATAGGGACAAGTGGTATAAGTATACACATAATGATTCAGATCCCGCAGATGAAGGTATGTTGGAAGGTATTGGTAATGATGTCAAGTTCGCAATGGAGAAGGCTTCGTATAGTTTTAGAAACTCTGTCAAGGAATGGGTGAGCGAAGTTCTACGAATTCTTTTCGAGGCCTCTTCATTGTGTATTGATACGCTGCGGACTTTTCAATTGGTGGTACTATCTATATTGGGTCCTCTGGTCTTTGGTATTGCAGTTTTTGATGGATTTCAACATACACTCACGGTTTGGCTTGCCAGGTACATAAATATTTATTTATGGCTTCCGGTGGCAAATATTTTTGGAAGTATTATAGGTAAAATCCAAGAGCAGATGCTAAAACTAGATATTTCGCAAATCAATACCTCGGGTGATACATTTTTTAGTCGGACAGATATGGGATATTTAATTTTTATGATTATTGGAATCGTTGGATACTTTACTGTGCCATCTGTTGCGAACTATATTGTACACGCCGGAGGTGGTGGAGCTCTTGGTCAAAAAGTGACTAGCGTTTTTGGAAATTCTGCTTCTTCTGTAATTACTCGAACATCCAGCGGAACGGGAATGGTATTAGATGCAATGGGCGAAGCTGATTCCCGAATGACAAAGAGCATGGCTGCAACGGCGGGAGCCAGTCCATATTTCCAGGAAAAGGGAAATTATATGAACGAGAAGTTAAAGGGAAACTCAAAATAACTAAAATCAGAAATAAAGATGTTTACCAAAATGAAAAATATTGACACAGCGTTCCGCTATGTCAGGGGATTTACAATGCTTGTAATAGTCGCATGTATTATCATCTGCTGCTATACACTGTACAAAAGTTTTACAGCTGTTACTTTAATGCAGGATAGGGTTTACATCCTGGTAAATGGTAAAGCACTGGAAGCTTATTCATCAGAAAGGAAAGATAATGTGCCTGTTGAAGCAAGGGATCATGTAAAAACGTTTCACCGATTCTTCTTTACTCTTGACCCTGATGATAAAGTTATTAAGACGAATGTCACCAAAGCACTTTATCTGGCGGATGATACAGCTAAAAGAGTGTATGATGACCTAAAAGAAAATGGCTATTATTCTGGTATAATTTCGGGAAATATCAGTCAAACCATAACAATTGATAGTATTTATATAAATATTGATGAATATCCCTATCATTTTAAATGTTATGCAAAGCAAAATATTATTCGAACAACGAGCATTTTAAATCGCAACCTAATTACGGAAGGAACACTCAGAAATGTGTCCAGAAGCGACAATAACCCTCACGGATTTTTAATTGAGCGCTGGAATACTATTGAAAACCGGGACTTGGGAGTTCAAAACAGGAAATGATGTGGAGGTTATTTAAAAAAAACAATGAGATTCGAATAAATCCAAAGTATTACCTCCTGATACAGGATAAGTGGGTAAAAAAAATGAACTTATTGACTTCGGATTTATCAAGGCGAAGTCTTGTCATTTATTTGAGCCTCTTTATAATTATAACAGGCGGATTTAGTATTTACAATGTATATAATGGTTTTTACACGGATGAGAACATAGTAAAGACTGCAATCATTTCTAATGGCAACTCAATTGTTGTTAAGTCGGCTTCATATCCAAAAACGGAAACAATACTACCTACCGCAGATTTTGAAAACATAAGTCACATTAACTTCTATTTAGACAGCTTAAAGCAGTCAAAAGATGGACTGAAAATCTACGATAGTATTGATAATTACAGGCCAGGTCTACTGGACAGTTTGAAATTTATGACCAATTATTATAAAACGAATTTTAAGAAATAAAACGATGGAAAAGAAAACAATGACGATAAAAGAGTTAAAACATCGCAAAATGCTTTTTGTTTTGCCAATCATAATCCTACCATTTTTAACAATGTTATTTTGGACATTAGGCGGAGGAAAAGACAATGCAGCAACTAATTTAATACTAGCAAAGAAAGGGTTTAATATAGCTCTTCCAAATCCTACATTTAAGGAAGATTCAGCTTTAGATAAAATGAGTTATTACGATCAGGCAGCAGTCGACTCTTTAAAACTGCTGGAGCAAATCAAAAAAGATCCGAATTATTCCAGTACGGGGTTTTCACATAACTCGCCACCAGATTCAAACGAATTTGAAATCGATCCTGCTATGTTTAGCAAACGAAAAACGGCTTTAAATACAAGTTCATTTAGAGGTGAGACAGAACAGAAAATGTATAAAAAATTAGACGAGCTTCAAAAAGCAATTGCCGAGCCACCAAAATCCATTAGTAGTGACCAAGACATGAGAGAATTTGAATATCGAAATTCGTCGGCATCAGAAGAAATGAAAAGTTTGGAGCAAATGATGTCCACCATGAATTCTCCGGTGGAACCTGATCCGGAACTTAAACAATTGGGAGGAATGCTGGAAAATATACTGGATATTCAGCACCCCGAACGTGTACAGGAAAGATTAAGGGAGATCTCAAAAAATCAAGAGGGAAAAGTTTTTGCCGTTAAGAAAAAGTTGGAAGAAGTGCAAACTACATCACTTCAGGGCCTTGCTGTAGATCACCCTACCACAATAAAATCTAACTCTTTTTTTTCTTTAGATGAAACCGAAAAGGTGGATGAGGTGCAGAATGCTATTGAAGCAGTGATTCATGAAACCCAGCCAATTGTTAATGGTTCCGTAATTAAGCTGAGATTAACAAGTGATGTATTTATAAACGGATCATTAATACCAAGAAACAGTTTTGTTTTTGGAACTGCCTCCTTAAAAGCGGAGAGACTTGAGGTCAAGATCAGTACCATAAAATTTAAGAATTCAATTTTTCCGGTTGAACTCACTGTTTACGATATGGATGGTATTAATGGTATTTATATTCCAGGAGCTATAAACAGAGATGTTGCAAAAGCTTCGGCAGACCGATCCATGCAGAGCATCGGTATTGAAGGGTTGAATGATTCTTGGGGAGCACAGGCGGCCACGATGGGTGTTGAAGCTGCTAAAACTCTTCTGAGTAAGAAGGTTAAATTAATTAAGGTGGTTGTAAAGGCGGGCTATCAGGTGCTGCTTTATGATGAAAAAGAAAAAAATGTCAAATAACAATTAAATACATTAAAGATGAAAAATATCAGATTATGCTTAATCATTGGAATTTTGATAATTACTATTGCAGGATCGGCTCAGGAAAACCAACGCATTAAAGATAATAATATACAGTTAAGTTATTCTAAGACCACAAGTATAGTATTTCCTTATGCTGTCAAAAGTGTAGATCGCGGAAGTCAGGATGTTTTGGTTCAAAAAGCAAAAGGTGTAGAAAATATTTTGCTATTAAAGGCAGGCAGAGAAAACTTTTCACAAACCAACCTGACAGTTGTAACTGCGGATGGAAAATTGTACGGATATGTTTTGAATTTTGACGAGCTGTGTCCTACTTTGAATTTAACAGCAGAACTCAGTCCTAATTATGGTAAAGAAGTGCTTTTTGCAACGGAGAATGAAAACCAGAAAGAAATTCAGCAGTATTCCCAATTGGCTCTTTCAAAGAAGAAAAAGGTATCAGGACTCGGTACAAGTAAATTTTCTGTACAGTTGAAGATAAACGGGATATTCATTCATCAGGACGTAATCTATTTCAGGGTACTGCTGGGCAATAATTCAAGAATTAATTATGATGTAGACCAACTCCGTTTTTTTATCAGGGATCAAAAGAAATCCAAACGTACAGCTTTTCAGGAACTGGAAATAATGCCACTTTTTGCGACTTCTGATTTTTCGAAAATTTCAGATAATTCGGAGTTAACTCTTGTTTTTGCTATATCCAAATTCACTATTCCAGAGAAAAAACAATTTACACTTCAATTATTAGAGAAGAACGGGGGCAGGCATTTGGAATTAAATATAAAAAACAGTGATCTGATTGATTTGGAAATACTGTCGAGCTTGTAATCAAATACTAATTTAAAACTAAAGATCATGAATCAGAAAAATGTAGAATACTTAAAAGATCAGCTAAAATACACTGGATTTGGCGAAGGATTGGAAAACGCATTGGTAGAAAATATACAAAAAGGTAACCCTGAATTTAAATTGGACCATGAGGCAAAGTATGGAACTGATACCGTGCTGACTTCATTAAATTTTAAGAAGTCAGAACAAAGTGATATGTATTTTTTTAATTCCTATGATATGGATATTAAAAAAGAGGGAAAGCCGGTGGAATTTTCCCAGACTTTTTATATTAACAGGGATAATAATATAACCGCGAAGGAAGCCTACAATTTAATGGAGGGAAGGTCCGTGAATAAAGACCTTAAAAACAAAGAAGGAGAAGTTTACAACGCGTGGGTTAAAATGAACTTTACTGAATCGGACGATAAAGGAAATTTTAAACTCAATCATTACCATCAAAACTACGGGTACGATCTTGAATCAAGTCTTGCAAAACATTCTATTAAAGAGCTAGAGACACCTAAGTATAAGGAAGACCTTCTAAATTCACTAAAAAAGGGAAACCTCCAATCTGTTACGTTTGTCATAGGAGGAGAGGAAAGAAAACAATTCGTAGAAGCAAATCCTCATTTTAAAACTGTGAATGTCTTCGATGCATCAATGCAGAGGATCAATGATAGGGAAAGCAAAGAACAGAAGAAGAATGAGACGGAGGCTAAAATTGAGAGAAAGGACGTAAAGCATGGCCAGGACTCCGATTCTGATTCCAGTCCCAAGAAAAATGTAAGAAAGAAAAAATCTAATTCAATTCAATAACCAAAATTAGTAAAAGAACAAAAAGATGAATGTGCAACTTCTTAATAGGGTAGAGATGGAATTGTCTCAATTGCAGTCCCGAGAAAACCGTCTTAGGAAGTTGTTCCCATCTGATGTATTAAAGGACAAATCTTTAATGGCTGAAAAAGTAAAATACTACCAATACATTCTACTGAAATATAAGGATACTAAAAATACCGATGAACTTTTTATTTTGAGAGTAATTAATCAAGAAAGAATTAAGTTAACAAAGGAGTTGTATCCGAATGTTTTACAGCAATTATTTTATAAGCTTTTTAATTTACTGGTTATTAATAAAATTAAATCACGAAATTATGCAAAGGAGATTAAGGCAAATAGCCTTGACTTAAGAGAATCGCTAATGAAAATTGGTCTTCAAGATTCTTTTAGTAAGATCGAGTCACTGATGAGCACTGGCCAGATGAAGTTGATGGTGCCTATTTCTCATTATATCAATAAAACAGAACGTATGGAACAAGAACTGTCTTTTGTAAAGGATGTGAATGGATACTATAAATTTGATGGGTATAAAGCAATATTGCATAATGAGTTAAAACCTAATGACATTAAAGAACATTTTTTTAAAGTTGATGAAAATGCTTTTACTGCAAAGGAGTCATATAATTTATTATCAGGAAGATCGCTTGAAAAGGGTAGTCGTTGGGTCCAGTTTGATTTGAACGATAAAGATTCTTCAGGGAATTATCGCTTAAAGGAATTTCATGCAGAGTACGGTTACGATTTGAAAGTGGTCCTTGCAACTTTACCAATAAAAGAATTAAAGAATAAAGCTAACGGTGAAGAGATGTTTGATAGATTAAAAAAGGGATCTCTGGAACCAGTAACAGTAGTTAAAAATAATATTGAGCATCGCTTTTTTATAGAGGCCAACCCTCATTTTAAAACGGTGAATTTTTATGATGGGAATTCTAAAAAGATCAGCATTAGTAATGCAATTGATGTTAAAGCATCGCAGGCGATAGGAGAAAAGCAAAAGACTGCTGTGTTGAAGACCATAAAAAATGAAAATAAAAAAGCTACAGGATTAAGATAATGCAAATAAGATGGATAATTTAAAACCCTTATCAGCCTTTTTTATTGCCATTGAAAAAGACTTTCGAATTAGTACTACTCATATTGCCATATATGCAGCCCTACTACAGTTTCGAATAGATAAGGGTTTTATAAATCCGGTGCAGGCCTACAGTATCGAAATTCAAACGATTGCCAAAATAGCCTCACCAAAGACCTATCACAAATGTATTCGTGAGCTGGATGCATATGGTTATGTGATTTATTTACCGACAAAGAATAAGAATAAAAAAAGCCTTATTTATTTCCACAGTTAGTTAACAGAATTTTATCAAATGTATATAAGCCCTATCAGGGCTTTTTTATGTAAAACGAGGTTATGATGAGAAAGAAAAAAAAAGATAAACGAAACGTAGATGAAAGGATTTCAGAAAGTTATGGTGAAATTTGTAATGTGAAAGAACAAAAATTAGTACATTTATTTATTAGAATAATTGTAGCAAATACTTTAAAAGAGTTTTATGAAAAAGGCAATAAGATATCTAAGATTCAGTCAGATTGGACAGAGTAACGGCTCAATTGAAAGACAAGAATTATATACAGACCAATGGATAAAATCAAATGAAATTCACCTAGTGGATACTTTCATTGATAAAGGTAAAAGTGCCAAAACATTTGACCGTCCAGATTTTATAAAACTTCAAGAATTTATATCAAAACATTACAAAAATGTAGATTACCTTTTGGTAGATCAATTGGACCGATTCAGCAGAAATGCCGGAGAAGCAATGAGTTTGGTTAAGACCCTTCAAAATAAATACGGTATTCAGGTGGTAAGCGTCAGTGAAGGGATAATTTTTGATTATGATACGCCAGGAAGTTTCTTTCGAGCTGGCTTACAACTTTTACTGGCAGAAGAGGACAATATTAATAGGAGTATAAAAATTAGGGGAGGATTGTATACAGCACGTGCTAAAGAAGGCCGTTATGTACACAATTCTCCTCCTTTCGGTTATAGAAAGGAAGGAGAGGGCAAGCAACGGAAATTAGTAGTTAATGAGAAAGAGGCTAAAATAGTCCGTTTTATTTACGATTCCTATTTGCGAGATGTGCCATCATATGTAATTAAGGAAATGGTATCTAAAATTGGATTTAATCGATTGGGTAATGACGCTATTATGAGAGTGTTAACTAATTCAGTTTATGCAGGTTTATTAAAAGTTGATCCTTTCAAAGAGCATCCGGGAGGTCTTTTTCCAGGAATTCATGAGCCTATTATTGATATTACTACATGGAAAATGGTTCAAAATAAGATCATCAAACCAGATAAAGTGAAAACAATAATTGATGACAATATACCACTTCGTGGTGTTTTAAAGTGCCATTGTGGCAACTTATTAACAGGCGCACCATCTCGTGGTAAATCAGGTAAGTACTTTTATTACTATAAATGTAAATGTCCAAAACACAATAATATTAGCGCTATTAAAGCACATTCGCAATTTTTGCAGATATGCGACTTAATGAGTATTTCTAAAAAAACTGTTGACGAAATTAGAGAGGGTTGCGAACGTACATTGTCTGATGAATTGAAAGGCAATAAGGAAAAGGCAGATGTTAAAAAAGAAGAGCTTATAGAAACGGAAAAAAAACTTTTTCTGTTAGAAGAGAAATGGATTAATAGTGAAATTAATAGAGATACTTATGATAGATGGTATGCATCGTATAAACATACTATTGAAGAGACTAAAGAATCAATTAAACGTTTAAGCGGTAATTCATCGGACGCATTTAAGATTTTGCAAAATCACTTGGATGTTATAACTGACGTTTCAAACCTGTACAGTAGTGGAACAACTCTTGATAAACGTGAATTTGTAAAACTGGTGTTCGACAGCAATCTGTACTATGAAAAGGGTATCTATCGAACACCTACAATGCATGATATTTTCGCGTCTAACTACTTGATAATGAAGGAAAAAAGTTTGCTTATATATCAAAAAAAACGGGATAATTTTTCAATTATCCCGTCCAGTGGAGTCGCCGGGAATCGAACCCGGGTCCAAACAAGCAACTAAAGAGCTTTCTACGCGTTTATTTCCTGATTGGATTTTCGATGTTAAGCTAGGTCAGGAAC